>Ga0193753_10002472_pt1 | contig 14469 bp, 11 predicted proteins | sample H1c2metaG_FD_144925 | JGI IMG/M metagenome (GOLD analysis project Ga0193753, IMG submission 144925) | Soil microbial communities from a riparian zone of the East river system, Colorado, United States - H1c2 | ecosystem: Environmental > Terrestrial > Soil > Riparian zone | place: USA: East... | reverse complement strand
TGGGTCGAGGACGAACCAATGCTGCTTGCTGACATGATTATAGACGGCATCCTGGATGATCTTGAAGCCTTTCTTGTGGGCGGCATTACAAAACGAAAGGTACCCGTCGTTGCCGCCGAGGCGCTTGTCCACCTGGTAGTGATCGGTGAACCAGTACCCGTGATAGCCTGCCACGTCATTCCCGAATTCGTGCATGAGCCCGGTGTTATTTTCTATTACCGGTGTCATCCATATCGTGGTAACGCCGAGTTTATCGAGGTAATCGAAATGGTCTTCTACACCCTGGAAGTCGCCACCGTGGCGCCTGAATTTATTTCCGCGATCAACGGTCTCGTCGCGATATCCGCTGACGACATCGTTGGAGGGATCGCCATTGGAGAAACGGTCAGGTATGAGAAGATAGATGAAGTCTTTGGCCGTTACTCCCTGCGTTCTTGTTTTACCATTTTCAGCATGACGCGATTTTAATTCATAATTGATCCTGACAGCAGTGGCGGGAGGACCGAACGAGAACACGCGGGGACCGGGCTTTGCATTCTTATCGATGACAAGATCGAGGAAGACATAATTCGGGTTGGTCACTCTCCTGATCAACTTCAATGTGATGCCGTCGGCGAGCTTCATACCGGCGGCGGAGAGTTTATACATGGGGATCTTTCGGGAAATATTTTCCTGGTGGATCATCAATTGAAGATTGGGATCCTTCATACCGGTGAACCAATTGGTAGGATAGAGATCCTGTGCCTGAGTGAGAAGGGAAAGGCAGCAGAGGACCAGGAGCAACAATCGATTTCTCATAATGCTGAAGTTGAGGCTTCCTTGCGGATACGAATGGCGCCGGGATCGTACACATAGATCACGCAAACGGCGGCGCACAACATGAAGATGCCTGCGAGCACGATCGCATAGATCGGCTGATTGTTGTACACATTCTTGACGAGCGGGCCACCGACTATTCCATTCAATATTTGCGGAAGGGTGATGAAGAAATTAAAGATGCCCATATAAATACCCATCTTCCCGGGGGGGATAGAGCTTGAGAGTATGACATAGGGCATGGATAGAATGCTTGCCCAGGCGATACCTATTCCCACCATGGAAACGATCAACAGGTATGGATTATGAATGAAATAAATGGAGATGAGGCCAATGCCACCGCAGATGAGCGATAGTGCGTGTGTCTTCTTCCTCCCTATCCTTCCGGAGATAGCGGGAAGACAAAGCGCATAGATAGCAGAGACGCCATTGTAAACGCTGAAGAGAATGCCAACCCAATCCCCCGCTTCGCGATATGCGTCCGAACTCTTATCATCCACGGAAAGTCCATAGGTATGTGTGGCAACGGCATCGTTGGTGAAGACCCACATGCCGAACAGGGCGAACCAACTGAAGAACTGGACGAGGCCCAGTTGTTTCATTGTGCGGGGCATGGCTGCAACATCTTTGAATATCTGCGAGAGGCCTGCATGAGCATTCTCACTCTTGCCATGATACTTTTCATATTCGTCGGGCGGATATTCCTTCGTCTTGAATACGGTGATGAGAATGGAGATGATGAATACCGCGGCGCCTATATAGAAGGCCCATTTTACATTATCGGCGACTACGCCTTCGCCTGCCTTGTTTGAGATACCGCCCCAATGGGTAAGCATCCAGGGAAATGCGGAGCCAATAACGGCACCGATCCCTATTAGAAAGGTCTGTGTTGAGAATCCCATGGCGCGTTGCGAGTCCGGGAGATTATCCGCCACGAGTGCTCTGAACGGTTCCATGGCGAGATTGAAACAGGCGTCCATGATCATCAGCATACCCGCACCGATGAATAATGGTGGCGCAATAGCGGTGAAGAGCGCTGCATTCGGCATGAAACAAAGGGCAGATGCAGAGAGTATGGCCCCGGCCAGGAAATAGGGTCGCCTTCGTCCGAGCCTGTTCCAGGTCTTGTCGCTATAGTGCCCGACTATCGGTTGAACGATGAGGCCAACCAGCGGAGCTGCCAGCCAGAACCATGAAAGATGCTCGACATCCGCGCCAAAGGTGCGCAGTATCCGGGAGGCATTTCCATTTTGCAACGCAAATCCGAACTGTATTCCCAGGAACCCGAAGCTCATGTTGAATATCTGCCAAAAGCTCAGGCGTGGCTTCGGAACCAGGTCGTCTTTGTCCCGTATGAATGAAGTGGTGGACATGTTTGTGTGTGTTACCTGACTAGGGTGGTTAGTTGATAAGTTGGCCGGCTGATAATCGTAAGCGGCTCTCGCACCTCGGAGTGCTTAACTTATCAACCTATTAACTAATCAACTTATCAACTTACTAGATGACAAACCCATTCGGAATCACCGCGCCCTTCTTAATCACCACGATGCCGTCCTTGATCGTGTACAACGGTTGATCGGTATTTTCGAGATGTGTGCCGCCATTGATCCTGACATCATCGCCGATGCGGCAGTTCTTATCCAGGATCGCATTCTTGATATAGCAGCGGTTGCCGATACCCAGCAATGGGATGCCCTTCGCCTGGTCGCCGGCGATATCCTGCAGCGTCTCATAGTAATCATTTCCCATGAGGTAACTGCTGACGATTGTGGAGCCGTGGCCAATGCGGGCGCGTATGCCCACCACGCACTGCTCCATGCGAGACGCGTTGATGATGGAACCTTCCGCAATTACGGTCTTCTCGAGCGTGGTGCCACTCACCTTTGCAGGCGGCAGCATGCGCGCGCGCGTATAGATCGCATTGTTGTTGTCGAAGAGATTGAAGTCCGGCAGGTCAGCAGTAAGACCGAGATTTGCCTCGAAGAATGAATAGATATTTCCGATGTCTGTCCAATAGCCGTCGTATTGAAAACTGACGACCTTGCATTTCCCGATAGACTGTGGTATGATCTCCTTTCCGAAATCGGTGGCTTCCAGGTAACTATTCTGTAAGTATTCGAAGAGTAAGGCTCGGTTGAAGATGTAGATGCCCATGGAGGCAAGGTAGATGCGTCCCGTCTTCTTCATTTCATCACCCGTATCGCTGACCCAGTCTGCCAGGATCTCGCGCTTGGGTTTTTCAATGAATGACTCGATAAACCCATCCTTGTCTTCCTTCAATATCCCGAACTCCGGCGCTTCACGGTCTGCAACGGGTATCGTAGCCACGGAAATATCGGCGCCACTCTTCTTGTGATTGTCCAGCATTTCCTGGAAGTCCATCTGGTATAACTGGTCGCCGGAAAGTATGAGGACATATTCACTCTCGAATGGAGCGATATGGCGCAGGCTTTGGCGAACGGCATCCGCCGTGCCCTGGTACCAGGTGGGGTTATCCGGCGTCTGCTCTGCGGCGAGAATATCTACGAAGGCGGAGCTGAACGCACTGAAATGATAAGTGTTCTTGATATGCCGGTTGAGAGATGCTGAATTGAATTGTGTGAGCACGAACATGCGGTTGATCCCTGAGTTCATGCAATTGGAAATGGGAATATCCACCAACCGGTATTTACCGGCAATGGGCACTGCGGGTTTTGAGCGACTCGCTGTAAGCGGATAAAGCCTCGACCCGGCGCCGCCGCCAAGTATCACTGTTAATATTTCTTTGGAGATAGACATGGCAATTGAGAGTTTAGGAAAATGTTTGAGAAAGAAAAGTTAAGCAACTATTTGTTTGAAAATTCATTTCCTTAAAATTATTGAAATAGGTTAACCTTTCAATGACTGGTAGATATCGATGTATTGCTGGGCTGACGAATCCCATGAATGGTCGATGCTCATCATGTGGCTCCGCATCCAGCTATAGAGATCGGGTTTGTTGGTATAGAGATCGAGGGCGCGGCCGACGGAGTAAGTAATATCCCCTACAGTCGACTGATCGAACCGGATGCCGAATCCCTGCCAGTCTCCGAAATCAGTTATCGTATCCTTCAAACCGCCAACGCTTCTTACCATCGGCACGGTTCCATACCGCAGGGCATACATCTGGTTGAGGCCGCAGGGCTCCACGCGACTCGGCATCAGCAGGAAATCGGAGCCGGCATAGATCATATGACTGAGCGGCTCGCTGTAACCGATATAGGAATTGTAATACCCTTTGAACTGATGCTTCATGTGGTCGAGCTGTTCCTCCAGCTGCGGCTCGCCGGAGCCGAGTATGAGGAAGTTCGCCTTGCCATGATGCTGGTATATCGATTGGCTGATGGCTTCGGGTAAAAGATCGGCGGCCTTCTCTCCCACCAGGCGTCCGATGAATGAAATGAGAGGCTTGTCGGGGTCCAATCCGAATTGCCCGCAGATCTCTTTCTTGTTCTTCATCTTTCCGCGGTCCACCAATTCCCTGTCGTAGTTCTTCGCCAGGTAATTGTCCGTCTGCGGATCCCATACTTCGTTATCGATACCATTCAATATGCCGCTGCTCTTGCCTTTCTCGTATTCGAAGAGATCCTCGAGGCCGTTGGCCGAATACTTCAGTTCATCGAGATAGCTATGGCTGACGGTGGTCACCTTCCAGGCATTCTTTACAGCAGATGCCATGGGGTTGATGGTATTGTTCCAGTCGAGCAGGCCCCAGTTCCAGCTATCATAGGGAGGAATGAAATAATACCGGTCCCAGTTGATCCATCCCTGGTACTGGCCGTTGTGAACGGTGAATACGGTGGGAATGGAAGCCAGTTTGTTCCGGAAGGCATAGCATTGTTTCACCATGAAGGGAATGAGTCCCGCATGGTGATCATGACAGTGTATTACATCGGGGGCATGGGTCCAGTGGTTGAGCCAGTCGCAGACCGCTATCTGGAATGCGATGAAGCGTTCGGTGTCGTCATCGTATCCGTAGATCTTCTCACGGTCCAGGAGGCCATTTATGTCGATGAGATAAAGGTCGAAGCCAAGCTTGTTGGTCTTCTCGCGGATGACGCTATAGTGGAACCAGTGTGAGCCGAGGTTCTGCCCGCCTTCATGTACCAGTTCCCATTGGTTCTGGTAGAGGAATTTGGTGCGGTACATCGGCATTACCACCTTTGCCACGTGCCCAAGCTCCGCCTGGTATTTGGGAAGGGCGCCTACTACATCTCCCAGCCCGCCGGCTTTTGCCACGGGATAGCATTCGGCGGCGACATGAACAATCTCCATTTAAAATATTTATGCTGAAAGAATTGCATTTCAAATTAAGCTGTTTTTCTCAATGCACAACGTCCTCAATTAAAATTTTTCGCTAACCGATTTCTGTTTATTTTCAGGACTTAAATAAAACTCCCGATTGCAATGAACCAACAGGCTAAACAACCCACGAACTATGGCGCGCTCGGTACACTTGTTACCGTTTTCTTTTTTTGGGGATTTATCGCTGCCGGCAACAGCGTCTTCATTCCTTTCTGCAAGCACTACTTCCATCTCGACCAGTTCCAGAGTCAGTTGATTGACTTTGCATTTTATACGGCATATTATATAGGCGCCCTTATCCTGTTTGCATACGGTGCATTCGGGGGCAAGGACCTGGTGGGAAAATGGGGCTATAAGAAGAGTATAGTGTATGGACTGTTGTTCTCTGCCCTGGGAGCGGCGGCCATGATCATTGCGGTAAATTCAAACACTTTTGCGGGCATGCTTATCGGGCTGTTTATTGTTGCATTGGGCTTTTCGCTTCAACAAACGGCTGCGCAGCCATTTGCGATCCTGTTGGGAGATCCTGCAACGGGCACGAGCCGTGTTAACCTCGGTGGTGGAGTGAATTCCTTCGGAACATCCATTGGCCCATTGGTGGTAGCATTGGCTTTATTCGGAACAACTGCGGCGATCACCGATGAAAAGATTGCATCACTTAGCTTGTCGAAAGTGATCATACTCTATACGGGCGTGGGTGTATTATTCCTGGGCGCCTCGGCCATGTTCTTCTTCTCAAAAAAAGTTCCTTCCGGTGTTCTCCTGGAGAAAACCGAAAAAGCCAATAAGGCATTGTACACACTGATCATCATGACCGGGCTATTATTCATCATGTTCGTGCCTGTGTTCAGTAGTTATAAGACCGATCTTACAAATGCTTCAGAGGCAGAGAAGCATGCCATGGAAGCCTACCGGCTGAAGTGGTTGTTGGGTGCCCTTGCTGTGGTGGTGGTGGGTATACTCCTCTCCAACTTCAGTGCGAGAAAGAAACCCGATGGCTGGGGGGCGATGCAGTATCCTCAGTTGGTACTGGGTATGCTGGCCATATTCGTCTATGTGGGAGTGGAAGTAGCCATTGGAAGCAACCTGGGTGAATTGCTCAGGCAAAAAGATTTCGGTTCGCATGCCGCCTCGGAGGCAACGCCTTTCATCGGCATGTACTGGGGTAGCCTGATGATCGGCCGATGGACGGGTGCGATCACGGCCTTTAATCTTTCGAAACGGGCAAAGGTCATACTGCAGTTCATTGTCCCGCTCGTGGCATTCGCGATTATCATCGGTATCAATTCACTTGCACAATATGATATGAGGCCTTTGTACTGGTATGTATTATGTGTACTGATCCAGATCGCTGCCTTCTTTATCAGCAACAACAAGCCTGCAAGAACAATGCTTGTCTTCGGTATCCTGGGCATCGTAGCCATGACCATCGGGTTGCTGACCACCGGCACCATTTCAATTTATGCTTTCCTGAGCGGCGGCTTGGTTTGTTCCATCATGTGGCCGAGCATCTTCAGTCTTTCCATAGCAGGACTTGGAAAATATACATCACAGGGGTCGGCCTTCCTTATCATGATGATTCTCGGTGGTGGCATCATTCCTCCTATCCAGGGTAAATTTGCGGACATCATCGGCATCCATCATTCTTACATTATTGCGGCCGTTTGCTTTGCATACCTTGCTTTCTTTGCATTTGCAGTGAAGGGCATTCTAAAAAAACAGGGAATCGATTACGATGCTGAAGTAAGTGCCAGTGGGCATTAATTGAAAAAATAATTCATTTCCTTCGTACATTTAAGCCCCGTTAAGCAGTTTAACGGGGTTTATTTTTAAAAACCTGATATAAGATGGCTTCAAAATCTGCCTTACAGGCGCTTGCGATCGGGATTGACCTGGGAGGCACGGGAACAAAATTTGGGATTGTCGATCGCGATGCGAATGTTCTCTTTTCTGATGAAATTTCCACTAAGAAACATACCGAGGTCGGTTCTTTCATAGACGATTTGTATTCTTCGCTATCAACTCTCATAGAAAAGGCCGGAGGCATCGGCAGAATGAAGGGCATCGGCGTGGGAGCACCCAATGGCAATTACTATACGGGTACGATAGAATATGCACCAAATCTTCCCTGGAAGGGCATCATTCCATTGGCGAAACTTATAGAAAGCAAATTCAAACTACCCGTCACCCTCACCAACGATGCCAATGCGGCTGCTATCGGCGAGATGATGTACGGCGCTGCAAAAGGAATGCGCGACTTCATCATGATCACCCTTGGCACCGGCGTTGGAAGCGGCATTGTAGCCAATGGCCAGCTCATCTACGGGCATGATGGCTTCGCGGGGGAACTCGGCCATACCATCATCATTCCCGACGGCAGGATTCACCCTGGCACCGGCAAGAAGGGTTCACTGGAAAGCTATGCATCGGCCACCGGCGTCCGTTATACCGCAATCGAATTTTTGAAGAATACCGATGTGCCCAGCACGCTGCGGGACATCCCTGAGAACGACCTGGACTCCAAGAAGGTCTATGAGGCCGCTATCCAGGGCGATGAGCTGGCGAGGAATGTCTACGAATTCACAGGCCGTATCCTGGGCCTTGCACTGGCCAATGCGGTCATGTTTTCCAGCCCGCAGGCTATTGTCCTCTTTGGCGGGCTAACAAAGGCCGGCGACCTGATACTGAAACCGACACGGGAGCATATGGAAGCTAATCTCATCCAGGTGTTCCAGAACAAGGTGAAGATCCTGATCAGCCATCTGAAGGAATCGGATGCGGCTATACTGGGGGCGAGTGCGTTGGTGTGGGAAATGAAATAAAAACCAATTTGGCAATTTGATAATTTGATAATGCAGCGTGCTCCGATGAGTAATGACTGTTCGGACTGAGGATCATTGGCACATTGCCAAATTATCAAATTACCAAATTGAAATAAATAAAGCCCCTCTACGGGGCTTCATTTATTTTGTCCAATATCCACGAAAATAGAATGTTATTGAGGCATAGTTATAGACATCACTTTTTTACCGGTGCAACTAATCATGTATGTTGTTCTACTCCTTAAACCTAACCCTTCTTCTTATCTGCTAGCCGTCGATTGATCGAGCTTGGCCAATGGTTCCTTCACTACAACAGTGTTGGAAGATTTGTCATCCTTTGCGTACGATGCAAGGGTGACAGCAGTGACAGTTGTCAATGCAGCCGCAGAAATAAGGGAAATAAATACCAGGAGTAATGGAAATACAAGCTTTCTCATGGGATGAATTTTCATAATAGTAGGCAAAATTGTGCCAATAAGCAAATTTTCCCTATCTAGTTTCTAACCTATGACGCACATTTGACACAATTCGAAGGTAAATTAGTGTTTACACTTAATCATTTATAAGGGCTTATAAAGCAAGGTTTAGCGGATCAATGTGGTCGTTCCCTTCAGCTCGTACACCTTTCCGATGTAATCCGTAGCCCTCAATCGCCAAACATATACGCCGCTCGCCTGCTGCGTTCCTTTAAAGGTTCCATCCCAGGCCCTCTTCGGATCCGCAGAAGAAAAAAGAAGCTGGCCCCACCGGTTGTACACCATATAATAGTCCACTTTTTTGATCCCGATATAGTATGGAACGAGCGCGTCATTCAGCCCGTCATTATTCGGTGTGAAGCCACTGGGTACATAGATAGAAGAGCCTTTGAAAACAGTGAGCGTGATATCGTCTTCATCGGTACAGCCCTCGGGCGTTGTAACGAGCAAGGTATAGGTGACGTCATCCTGTAACACAACGGTGGGATCCGCAACGGAAGGATCGTTCATACCGGTAGAGGGTATCCATGAATAACTACCCCCACCCGTGGCATGCAACTGGAAAGGCTGGTCCTTTATGATCACCGTATCGTTGCCGGCAAAGGCAAGTGCCTGAACGATCTTCAACGGGATTACGGAAGGCGGGGAGGAACATCCGTTATCGGCCCCCGCAGTCAGCGTCACCGAATAGCTGCCTGGTTTATTATAAGTGTGAGATGGATTCTGCCCGGTAGAGATCTTCGCATCCCCGAACTGCCATGTCCAGGTTGCTATCGACGTAGAATTGTCGAGCTGTGTGCCGGAGAAAAGTATAGGCTTGTCCTGGCAACCATCGAGCGCCTTCGCCTCCACCGCCGGCGCGGGTTTGATGACGACGGGATTACTCGCCGTAAGCGTTCCGGCGCAGCCGTAGCTTGTGCCGACTGCCAGTTGCAGCGTATGCGGACCTGCAGATAGATTCGTGAGTTGCGGAAGCAGGTCCGTGGAGACGAAGTTTCCATCGACCGACCAGCTCCGGTCTGTTATAATGCCGACATTGCTCGTAGACAGATCCACGATCCTCGGCGGAAGGCCCGCACAGGTATCGAACACCTGGAAGGATGCAACAGGTATATCGCCTACTACGATCGTTCTTTTGAGAGTATCGCTCACGCATCCGTCGAAGCCGGTCACCACCATCTGGGCAGTGTACAGGCCGGGCGCGGCATACTGATGAGGAGGCGGATTCATTTGTGTAGAAGTTGAACCATCCCCGAAGTTCCAGTAGTACCCGAGTATGGGTGCAAATGATTCCGATGTATTGGTGAATGTGATCGGCTGACCGAGACAGACGGCGTTGTTGTTGGAGTTGGTAGTGAAGCCCGGGCTGAGAGCGGTGCAGAACTGTTGGAGATTGTAAGAGCCGCCGGTCGACGCCGTGAATCCCCAATACACAAGCGGGCTATTGTTGAATATAGTTGCAACAAGATCAACCTGTGCCTCTACCCGCATCGAACCGTCGAAATAGCCGCGGAGATAGTGAGTGGTGGGATCCCATGATATCCTGAATGTATGCCATGCGCAGTCCTCTATATTATCGCCTGACGACGAAGCCTGAATGGGACCAGCGAGATCCGTACCATGGGAAATGACACCATTCGCCTGGATGCTGATATGATCGTAAGGCGGATCGTTGTTCTCGGTATTCTGCCAGGTATCCAGCGTCACGCCGATCGAGGGTTTCACCCCATCGAAACCCAATCCGCCGCCGCTCACACCCAGGCTGGTACTAACTTGCTGGAGCATGAATACCATTCCATCGGCGCCGGTCTGATCTGCACAACCGAGGTAGACACTGAAACGGAAATCGAATGGATTATTCAGGTCGAATTTCGTCTTGTTCCAGGCGCTTCCCCCCTGGAAGGTCGATGGGTATGTGAGAGTGTAACAATTACAGGTATTCTTTACAGCATCACCATTGAGGTCATACTGTTGAGCAGATGCATTGAAAGAAACAGGAATTGCTGCCAGGAAAAATAAGACAGGTATCAGCGATTTCATGGCGGTGGAAGCAGCAATTTGATAAGAAAGCAAGATACCTAAAAAAGAGGATATCCTCTCTAAGCCTGCATCTTGCTCATCTCCCATTCCTTCCGGCCCAAACCGGGGAATACATGCCGTTCACTATGATAGGAGGAGCGGACGAGCGGCCCGCTTTCTACATAGTCGAGACCAAGCTGGTAGCCTATCTCGCGGTACTCGGCAAACTCGTCGGGATGAACGAAGCGCTGAACGGGCAAATGTTTATGTGTAGGTTGAAGGTATTGTCCAATGGTTATGACATCGCAGCCATTATCGCGAAGGTCTGTCATGGTCTGTATCACTTCTTCTTTCTTTTCTCCGAGGCCGAGCATGATGCCGCTTTTGGTCCTTCTGCCTCCTTCCTTGAGTATGCGGATCACTTCCATGCTGCGCCAGTATTTTGCCTGGATACGCACCTGGCGAGTGAGTCGTTCTACTGTTTCGATATTATGCGACACCACTTCGGGGGCGGCTTCAATGATGCGCTCGATGTCTTCTTTTTTTCCCTTGAAATCAGGAATGAGTGTTTCGAGGGTAGTATCGTTATTCAATGTCTTGACCGCACGGATGGTATTTTGCCAGATGATGGAGCCACCATCCTTTAGTTCGTCCCTGTCCACCGAGGTGATAACGGCATGCTTTACTTTCATGAGATAGATCGCTTCCGCCACCCGTTGAGGCTCGTCCCAATCCAGCGGTTCCGGGCGCCCGGTGGCAACGGCACAGAAGCCACAACTGCGGGTGCATACATTTCCAAGGATCATGAATGTCGCCGTACCCGCGCCCCAGCATTCTCCCATATTGGGACAATTACCGCTCTCACAGATCGTATGAAGTTTATGAGTGTCGACAAGATTGCGAACATGCTTATAGCTCTCACCGATCGGGAGCTTCACCCGTAACCAGTCCGGTTTTTTGACCCTGGTCTTTTCGGGTATGGAGGAAACAACGGGAAGTTCATTCATAGTGCAAAAATAAGACGGAAAGATCAAGATAACGCCAGGTTACCAGCCCTCTCATTCCTTATTTACGCTTACCGAAGAGAATGGCGATGTATCCCTGGAAGAATAATCTTTTATCATCTTGTAACGCAAGTATCTGTATTTTGTTCGGATAGGCTTCCACGCTCATGCCTATTTCGAGTCCCGCCACGGATTCATTGTAGCGGCCATAGTCGAACCTCATCGCCACCTTGGCAAAAGCACCGGGTTTTACCTTTATTTCACCCCAGCCTTTGCCGAAGCCGCCGCCGGAAATGATGGCGCTCTGATCGAGGAAGAGAGTGGTATCGGCGTCCTTGTACCTGATTGCACGCTGACTGCCTGGGGGATCTTCTACATTGAGGTAGTAAGGACGAAGAAGGCCTAATGATAAACCGGCATTATAAATACCCGTTACCGCCACACCATTCTTATTTCCTTTTTGGCCGAAGATGTATTGCTGCCCGAAACCGATCGTGACGGGATAGAAGTAATTGACCTTTCCATACACATATGGATTGCCAAAGATGAAGCTGCCGCCGAGCGACTTCTCTTCCTTTGCATCCTTTATTTCGGTGATATCGATACGGTAGATATTGGTCTTGCGGTTTGTCTTCATCCGCCCGAGTTCATAGAAAAGACCGTAACCATTTGTGCGAAGCTGGAGACCAAAGATGCTTTGCTTGCGATACACCAGGATACCCTCTTCGGCCTGGCGCACCATCTCATTTATTTTTTCCCGTTTAGCTTCTTTTTTTTCTTTCTTCTCATCACGTTTGTATTGAGAGAATGAAGTGATGGCAAGAGCGATGAGGATGGCAATCAGGCTGAGTTTCTTCACAGACTTCTTTTTGATTAGATTAGTAACGTAAATTTAAGGCAAAAATTGAAATGACCTCAACAGTTGTTTATAACGGCGATCTGAGAACGACCTGTACCCACCTGAAAAGCGGTTCCTCCTTCGAAACGGATGCCCCCACGGACAATAACGGGAAGGGTGAACGGTTCTCCCCTACCGATCTCATGGCCACCAGCCTCGCCACCTGTATGCTCACCGTCATGGGCATCAAGGCCCGGACCATGGGCTTCGACCTGGATGGCATAAAGGTAGAGATGCTCAAGATAATGAAAGCTGACCCCCGGCGCGTGGGCGGGATAGAATTAACATTTCATATCCCCGATTCACTGTCGGCTGTCGACGAAAAGACCCGGGCCATTCTCCGGAATACGGGCGAGACCTGCCCTGTAGCAAAAAGTATTCATCCGGATATCGAGGTGAAGTTGGATTGGGGGGCGTGGAGGCCAATTTGACAATTTGGTAATTTGGCAATTTGACAATGGCCAATATGCAAATGTGCCAATTGGGCGTGCTATTCGGAGATGCCTGATCTCACGATAGGCTTTTGATTGAAGTAAGACTCTTCTGGGAACACGCCTTTTTGACTTTTTACTTTTGAATTTTGAATTTTGAATTTTGACTTTACTTCAGTCAATTGGGCCTGCTATTCGGAGATGCCTGATCTCACGATAGGCTTTTGATTGAAGTAAGACTTTTCTGAGAACACGCCTTTTTGAATTTTGACTTTTGAATTTTGACTTTCTCCAGCCAGTTCATTCATCTCTTTCAGCACTTGATGCCTTTAATCTCTTGATTTAAACGCTAACCTATTAACCTTTGCCTTTTCCCAGGTTAACAGGTTGATATGAATGTATTGGTGATAGAATGCGAAAAGTTAGTGGTTCAAAAGGTAAAGGATCTGCTTTATGAACTGGATGAGTCCATCCGCGTAGTGGGCGTTACGGATGATATGTCTTCGGCGGCAGAGTGGCTGACACGTAATAAGATTCCAGATATCATTCTCGCCAACAAAGGCCTGCTCGCAGGGACGGGTGAGTATCCGCGAAGGGATATAAAGACGGTTGTTACATTTTCCACGACCAATGAAGAATATTATTTCGAGGCGCTTCGATACAAGACGATCAAGAACCTGCTGAACAATGCGCCGCGCATAGAAGAACGGCTCGCGGCGATCGACAACAATTGGAGCGATGCCAGCAAAGTACTCACGGCCGGGACCTTCAAGGAAAGATTCCTCGTCAAGCAGGGCCAGCGCCTGCTTTCCATTCCCGTGGGACAGGTGGCCTATTTCTTTTCCCAGGAGCGCTTCATCTTCCTCAAGACATTCGACAGCCAGAAATTTCTCCTCGAGTATCGCATAGAGCAACTGGAACAGTTGCTCTCTCCCACTCTGTTCTTCCGTGTCAACCGTTCATTCATCATCTCCCTGCCAACGGTAAAGGAAATACATGCATACTTCGGCAACCGCCTCAAGCTTTATCTCTCTCCCTCTTCGGAAAAAGATGTTATCGTGAGCAGGAAAAGGGTAAATGACTTTAAAGAATGGCTCGACAGGTGAGTACCGGCCGATTGGAGAAAAACTCGAATAAAATATTCTCCGAAGGAGTCCGGAGTCCTCCGGACAATATTCAATAATCAATATTCAATGCTCAAGGGGCAGTCTGCTGACTGAAGTCTCACATCATCCAGTACAATTTCTGCACGATATGATTATTCAATCAGCGCAAGGGTCAACTTGAGCATTGAATATTGATTATTGATTATTGAATATTTACCGACCCACTCCGAAAATCGTTAATGTCCTAATTCCGGCAGTTCATGCAGCAATCTCATCGTTTGCTACAGGTTCGCTTGCAAAAAAAGATAAGGATCGATAGTTTGGATACGTAAACATCCAATACCAGGCCCATCGGGATAAATGCCCCGGTAGTATTCATCGACATCATTGAATGGATATATCCGGCGCGGTACCTACCGGTTTGCCAGCACCATCGTCCAAAACATTGCCCTATGTTAAAACCCTTTCTCCTGGCAGCAGGTCTATTTCTTTCTTCTTTTTCAGCCATCTTTTGTCAATGTCTTTCTGCACTTCCCCCACCCGATTGCACGGGTGGGGATCTGCTGGTCGCGGA
>Ga0193753_10002471_pt1 | contig 14471 bp, 11 predicted proteins | sample H1c2metaG_FD_144925 | JGI IMG/M metagenome (GOLD analysis project Ga0193753, IMG submission 144925) | Soil microbial communities from a riparian zone of the East river system, Colorado, United States - H1c2 | ecosystem: Environmental > Terrestrial > Soil > Riparian zone | place: USA: East... | reverse complement strand
GACTACTTGAAGGCCAGGGTGGTGCCATTGCGCACCCATGCCTGGTGAGGGGGACCTGATGGCGCGGATCGCGGCAGACGGCCGCCCACGGTCGCGAGCGTATCTCCTCCTCGCGCGCGTCTCGAATCTTCCCACCGTGTGGTCCAACGTGCTCGCCGGTGCGTTGGGTGCCTCTGCTGCGCTCGGAGTGCCGCTCGATCGGGGAGCGGCGGCCTGGATCGCTGTCGCGGCGTCGCTCTTCTATACCGGAGGCATGTTCCTCAACGACGCTTGTGACGCCCGGTTCGATAGCGCGGCGCGCCCGGAGCGACCGATCCCGAGGGGCGAGGTCGGGCGGGGCGAGGCGATCGCCGTTGGCGGCGTGCTGCTGCTGCTCGGAGAGGCGCTACTCTGGCCGAGCACCGAGGCGCTGCTCCTCGGCGCTGTGCTCGCCGCAGCCATCGTGTTCTACGACGTCAGTCACAAGGGCAATCGGTTCGCGCCGGTCGTGATGGGCGCGTGCCGCGGTCTCGTGTACCTCGTGGCGGCCGCAGCCTCAGGCGCGGTATCGGGCGCCGTCGTCGGCGGAGCCGTGCTGATGACGGCGTACGTGGCGGGGCTGACCGTTGTGGCGAAGCGAGCCGGCGCGAATGCCCGTTGGCTCGTGCCGCTCCTGATTGCTGCGATCTCGCTCGTCGACGCGGCCTTCATCCTGTTCGTGGCTCCTGGCGCGCCAACGCTGGCTCTCCTGGCGGCGGTCGGCTTTCCTCTGACACTCGGCCTTCAGCGCTGGGTGCCGGGGGACTGAATTGGTTGGCAGGTAGGCAGGTAGGCAGGTAGGGATTACGACACGCGCGGCTGATCGTCGAACAGATGCGAGAGGGTCAGATCGCGGACGCTGGTTGGCTGCAGCGGATCACCCACCGCGTTGACCTCGGACGAGATCAGCACGGGCCCGTCGGCCAGTGAGTCTGGAATCCGGCCGTGCGAGCCGCGCACGAGCGCGGCGTCGAGCGGAATCACGTTCATCAGATAGCGGAACCCAAGGGCCTTGCGCGCGAGGGTGGCCGCTACCCGCACGGCGGGCAGCGTCAGCGTGGGGTCGAGGAAGAGCTCGGCGGGGTCATAGCCAGGCTTGCGGTGGATGTCGACCGTGCGGGCATAGTCGGGCGCGCGGTCGTCGTTCAGCCAGTAGTAGTAGGTGAACCACGAATCGGCGGCGGCCACCGCCACCAGGTCACCGCTCCGCGGGTGATCCAGACCGTAGGCACTCTGTTCGTTCTTGTCGAGGACCTGGGCCACGCCGGGCGTTTGCTCGAGCAGCCGGCGCACCACCGGTATGAGGGCCGCATCCCGCACGTGCACGTGCGCCACCTGGTGGTCGGCCACGGCAAAGGCCGCGCTCGCCCCTGGATCGAATGCGTCGGTGCCCAGTTCGTCGCGAACGGCCAGCCACCCCGCCTCTCGGAAGATCCGGTTCAGATGCACGGGCCGGCGAACATCCGACAGGCCGTACTCCGACAGCACGATGATGCGCCGCCCCCGCGCGCGCAACTCGCGGATCAGCGCTCCGCACACCGCGTCCACCGCCGCCACGTTCTCACGAGTCTTCGGACTGCTCGCGCCGAAGCGCTGCAGGTCGTAGTCCAGATGCGGCAGATAGATGAGCAGTAGCGTCGGGGAGAACCAGCGGTCCACGGCCAGCGATGCGTTCGCGATCCACTCGGTCGAGGGCAGGCCGGCTTTCGGTCCCCAGAATTCGAAGAACGGAAACGGGCCGATCTCCGCGCTCAAGCGCGCGCCAAGCTCCATCGGCGACGAATAGATCTCGGGAACCTTGCGGCCGTCGGCGGGATAGATCGGGCGCGGCGTCACCGACCAGTCGACGCTGGCGTACATGTTGTACCACCAGAACATCTTGGCGCAGGTGAACGACGGGTCGCGACGGCGCGCGGTCTCCCAGACCTTCTCGCCGCCAACGAGCTGGTTGGCCTGCTTCCAAAACATGACCTGCGCGAGTTCGCGGAAGTACCAGCCGTTGCCGACGATGCCGTGGTCGCGCGGCATCAGCCCGGTGAGGTAGGTCGACTGCACCGAGCAGGTGACTGCGGGCAGCATGGCGTGGACAGGCGCGCACGCGCCGTCGCGGCGAAGGGCGTTCAGGTTCGGCGTGTGCTCGCCGAGGAGCGCCTGCGTGAGCCCGACGACGTTGATGACCGCGGTCGGGTGCACGAATCAGCGCGAGACGGACGACTCACCCCGCAGCACCGAGTTCGCCTCGAACTTCTGCGAGCGATCGATGGTGGGCGGCTCGTCGAGATCCGAGACGTCGAACTGGCCGCTTTGCGAGAAGAACGCCACGGGATTCTTCCAGACCACTTCGTGAATCGATTCCTCCGGGATGCCGATGCTGCGCATGGCCTCGGTGGTCTTCGGGACCTTCAGGGGATCGCTGATGCCCCAGTCGGCCGCGCTGTTCACGATCATCCGCCCGGTGCCGTACTTCTTGACCAGCGCTGCCATGCGGTGCTCGTCCATCTTGGTGTTGGGATAGATCGAGTGTCCGGCCCAGCACCCGGTGTTCAGCACGAGCGGCAGCGTCTCCTCGTTGTTGTGATCGATGAGAACGAGCTCCTCCGGGAACTTCAAGGACCGAATCAGCTCGATGGTCCTGATGGTGCCTTGTTTCTTGTCGCGGTGCGGCGTGTGCACGAGCACTGGCAGCTTGAACTCGCGCGCCAGCTCGAGCTGCTGGGCGAACCACTTCGCCTCCGCATCGGTCTGGTCGTCGAAGCCGAGCTCTCCCACGGCCACGACGCCGTCCTTGCTTAGATAGCGCGGCAACAGATCGATCACTTCGCACGCGAGCTTCGGGTTGTTGGCTTCCTTGGGATTCAGTCCGATGGTGCAGAAGTGGCGGATGCCGAACTGCGAGGCACGGAAGCGCTCCCATCCCAGCAGACTGTTGAAGTAGTCGACGAAGCTGCCCACCGTGGTCCGCGGCTGGCCGAGCCAGAATGCCGGCTCGACGAGCGCAGTAATACCGGCGGCCGCCATGGCGATGTAGTCGTCGGTCGTGCGCGACGTCATGTGAACGTGCGGATCGATCATCTTCATACGTGCGTCCTCGTCGCGGCCCCGGCCATGGCCAGACCGATGTCGTCGGGCACAGACCGCCCTGCGGCGCGCCGCTCTGCCGCGAAGTCGGTCGCCATCCGCGCGAGCTCGGCGTTTGCCCTGCGCGCCAGACCCACGATGCGCGCGAGGCTGACCCGGTTGAAGAGCGCCTTCATCACCACTTGATTGAAGTTGCGCTCGGGAAAGTACTGTTCGGGATAGGGGTTCTCGCAGGCGACGGCCTCGAACTGCGGCAGAATGTTCGTACGGCACGCATCGATGACGTACGGCAGGTAGTGCTCCGGCGACGGCAGCAGCATCACGGCCTTCAGCCAGCTTTGCTGCTCGCGTGCGTCGCCAAGCTCGTAGCACGCCAGCGCGTCTGCGGCGAACTCGTCCGGTGCCATGCGCTCGGACCGCGCCATCAAGAACGCGAGCCGTGCGGCATCCTCGATCGTCCAGTGATCGACGGTGAGCCCTTCCGCAGTCGGCGGCGGGAAACCGCTGAGCATCCCGAGCGCGAGGGGCGGATGCCCCAGCTGCCGTGACACCCCTGTGTAGAGTTGCAGCAGACGCTCTCGCGTACTGCTCACGGCCTCGTCAGTTGCTTCAGCGAACCAGGCTCCCGCCGCCCCGCCGAGGCGCGTCCGAAGACCTGTCTGCAGAGCCTCGAATGTCGTCATCTGAAACCCTGCAAGTACTGTAGCAGCAAACACTTCATTCAAGACGGCAGTCGTTGACACTGCCGCGCAGGCGGGCCAAGATCCCTGTCGGAATGTCACAAACCGTGCAGCCTCAATCTGTTCCACCCGGCGCCACCCCGCCGAAGGGATCCTTGCCCAGCGCCGCCCTTCTCCAGCAGGTGGCCCTGGCGCATCGCTCGTCGATGGTGCTGTTCGCCGCCTCCGAACTGGACGTCTTCACCGCCATCAGTCAGGGCAAGACATCGGTGGAAGAGATTGCGCAGACCTGCGGCGCCCAGGTCGAGCCCTTGAGGCTGCTGCTCGAGTCGTGCGTCGCCGACGGGATGTTGACCGCCGCAGATGGCCGATACGCGAACACGCCGGCGACCGACGCCTATCTGGTTCGCGGCCGTCCCGCCTACGGTGGCCACGGGCTGAAGTACGCGGAGGACCTGTATCCGGTCTGGGGAGGCCTTGCCGGGATGGTCCGCACCGGCAAGCCGGCCATCGATCCCGACATGATCCTCGGCGACGACAAGGAGAAGACCCGCGCCTTCATCCTTGCGATGCACGAGCGCGCCCGGGGGCTGGGGTCGGTGCTGCCGCACGGCGTGGACTTCAGCGGCCGGCGCCACCTGCTCGACGTCGGAGGCGGGCCGGGTACGTACTCGATCGGACTCGTGCAGACGATCCCGGGGCTGCGGTCGACGGTGCTCGACCTGCCCGGTGTCCTCGAGGTCACCAAGGAGATCGTCGAGAAAAACGGCGTTGCCGATCGCGTCTCGCTCCTGCCCGGCAACTACTTGACGACGCCGTTCGGGACCGGCTTCGACGCCGTGCTCCTCTCCGGGATGATGCACCGCGAGAAGGCCGACACGTGCCGCATGCTGCTGCGCAAGGCGTTCGAGGCGCTCGACCCCGGCGGTCTCGTGGTGGTCAGTGACGTGTTCTTCGAGGATGACCACAAGAACACGCCCCCGTTCGCGTTGTCATTCGCCATCAACATGATGCTGACGAGCCATGAAGGCTCCACGCACGCCAAGACCGAGATGGTTCGATGGCTGGAAGAAGCCGGCTTCGGGACAATCACGGTGAAGCCGCTGGCGCATCCCCATACGCTGATCTCGGGCAGGAAGCCCTAGCCCATGCATCCGGCGGCGATGGAGGTGCGCGCGCCGGGCCGCGCACCGACGTGGCTGATCGCGGCGACCGCCGCTCTTGCGCTGGGCATCCTGGCGATGGCGCTGGCGGAGACCAACCTCTGGATGCATTACCTGATCGACGCCGGCGAGTCGATCAGCCTGATTGGCCTCGGCTTCATCCTCGTCGCAGGGCTGTATTTGTATCGCCGCGGCACCCTCGCTGCGTCGCTGCCGATGACGCTTCCCTGGCTGCTGTTTCCCGTCATCACCCAAGGCGACCAGCTGATCGACAACCTGTCGATCAACTGGATGCGTTTCATCGTGCATCTGCTGCTGGCCGCCATCTTCGGCATTCCGGTTGCCGTGGTCGTCATGGCCGCGCGGTATGCGTGCGCGCCTGGTCCCTCCCGCCCAGCCAAACACGCGCGATGGTTGGCCGCGGTGCCCGGCCTGGTGCAGATTGCGTCCGGCAAGCCTCGCGAGGGGGGTGCCGTGCTGGCCGCGGTGCTCCTTGCCGTCGAGACGTGGGTGGCCGTGCGGTTTCTGGGCGAGCTCATGGTCATTACGCTCGTGCTGATGACGTGGGCTGTCTTGATGTTGGGGTTCTGGTGGCCGAAGCCCGGCCCTGTGGAAGCGGGTCGGCAGCGGAGCGAGCGCTTCGCGCTCGGCGTCCTCGTCGCCGGCGTGGTCGTGTCGCTCGGCCTCTTCGTCGGCTACAAGAACCGCCCGGGTGCCTACCAGGGAAGCCCGAGCTACTTCATGGATCCGAACCAGAAGGGCGCAGGGTTTCAGCTCTCGGCGGTTCCGGTGCCCGCCCAGCCCGCGACCAGTCCTGCCGATGTAGAGCCCGTGCGGACCGCGCTCACTGGATATGCGCGGGCCTTCGAGCGGCTCGTCGGCGGGTACTACGTCCTCGACCGGAACTACAACTACGACTTTCACAACCATCTGTTCTGGCGCAGTACGCCCCTGCTCGCGAACTACCGCGCGGCAGGCCTCGAGAAGATTCGCGAGGCCGAACGCCTTCGAGCGGAGGCCGACGCGGCGGCAGACCGCGCGCGCCCTGCGCTCGGCCCGCTAGACCCGCTCGGCGCGCTGCTCGACGACGTGCGCTCGTACGCGGCGTTCACGTTCGGTCGAGCGCCCGTCCTCGAGCGGATGACGGGGGAGTTTGCGAAAACGGAGGCCGGCCTGCAGCATGCGACCCACATGTACGAGGGTGAGGGAAAGGTGCTCGGCGTCCGGCTGGCGGAGATTCTCGACAAACACAAGGCGGTGTTGGCCTCTCCGGTGGTGATGCCGGTGACGTCGGACTTCCTCACGGTCAGCCGGTCGGTGCATGACCTCTACGCCAACCGAATCGTCGGCTTCTGAGCCCCGGCCGCGGAGCCGGCTCAGGCTCCAGCATCGAATCGTCCTCTCCGTGGTCCTCGTGGCACTCGTGACCAGCGGTGGCGCCGCGTGGGTGGCGGTGTCCGTGACGACCGCGGAGCTCCAGTCGCGGCTGCAGGCACAACTCGTCAGCTCGGCGGACGCAGTGGCTCGTGGCGGCTTCGCATTGAACGCGGCGATTCTGAGGAGCCTGCGCGACATCGTCGGCGCGCAGATCGTAACGGTGGGTCCCGACGGCGGTCTCGTGGCCAGTTCGGAGGCGGCTCCGCCCAGCGGGGTGGTGGCGGCGGCCAGGCGTGCAGCCTCCAGCGCGCCGCGCGCCGGCGAGCCGGCGCGCGCGATCCTCACCGACTGCGGCTCGCCCTGCATGGTGGCGGTGCAGCAGGTTGACGGCCGGCCCGGTACCGCGGTGGTCCTCGTGGCGGAGATGTCGGCGCTGAACGCGGCGAGCCGGTCGGTCGCCCGCGCCATCCTGCTGTCGGCGGTGTTGAGCGTCATCCTGCTGATTCTCGCGAGTCAGGTCGTGGTCACACGGCTGACGGGCCCGCTGGACCGGCTGGTGCGCTTCGTGCGCGAGCTGTCGCCCCTGGACGCGCGCCGCCGGACGCCGGTGGGCGACGACGAGGTCGGCGAGCTGTCCGAGGCGTTCAACGGGATGCTCGACCGGCTCGATCAGTCGCGGGCGGCGCTCGTACGCTCCGAAAAGCTCGGCCTGGCGGGCCTCTTTGCCGCCCGGGTGGCCCACGACGTCCGCAATCCCCTGTCGTCGATCAAGATGCAGACCCAGCTCCTGCGGTCTTTGCATCGGGGCGACACTGACGACCGGACTGCCACCGAATCGATTCTCAGAGATGTCGAGCAGGTCGAGTCCGTCGTGCGCGATCTGATGGAGCTGGCCAATCCGGGCGCGATGCGTCTCGAGGAAGGCCCCGTCAACGACGTGGTCGACGAGGCCGTGCGGCAGCTGGCCGCGCAGCTGGCGTACCGCAAGATTGCGGTGGACCTGCGCCTCGCCGGCGGGCTGCCACCGGTGCTCATCGATCGGTCTCGCCTGAAGCAGGCCTTCCTGAACCTGATGGTGAACGCCGCCGAAGCCATGCACACGGGCGGGCAGTTGGCGGTGACATCGGGACTGGACGGCGATGCGATCTGGGTGCGGATCTGCGATGATGGCGTCGGTGTGGACCCGGCCCTGGCCGAACGCGCGTTCGATCCGTTTGTGTCGACCAAGCCGGAGGGGGTTGGCCTCGGGCTCGTCAACGTGAAGTCGGTCGTGGATGGGCACGGCGGACGTATCACGCTCGAGCCCCGGCATCCTCGTGGCACCTGTGCCCAGGTCTGGCTGCCAAGAGCCCAACGTGTCTATGTCTGAAATCCTCGTCGTCGACGACGACCAGTCCATCGCCGCGGCATTCGAAAAGTTCCTCCACCACGACGGCCACGACTGCCTGCTGGCGAGCAACGCCGAAGACGCCGTCCGCCTCGTCGGAGAACGTCAGCCCGACCTGGTGATCATGGACGTGCGGATGCCGGGCGTCGGCGGGCTCGAGGCGCTGCAGACGATGCGCCGTCTCTATCCGTCGGTGCACGTGCTGATCATGACCGCGCATGGCAACAGCCAGACCTCCATCGACGCGATGCGGGCGGGCGCCTTCGAGTACGTCACCAAGCCGTTGGACCTCGATCAGCTCCGCGACGTGATCGCCCGCGTGCTGGCGGCCAAGACCAGCCGCGCGCAGGCACCGGCGATCGACGACGCGGACACGCCGGCGCTGCCCTCCGAGGCGCTCGTCGGCGAGACGCCGGCCATGGTGGGCTTGTACAAGATGATCGGTACCCTCGCGGCCAACGACGTGCCGGCGCTGATCGTGGGCGAGCGCGGCACGGGCAAGGAGCTGGTGGCCTCGACGATCCACGCCAACAGCCCGCGCCACGACCGGCCGTTCCTCGCGCTCGATTGCGCGGCGCTGCCCGCCGAGGCGCTCGAGGCTGAGATGTTCACGGAGGGCATCGGCACGCTGTATCTCACCGGCATCGAGGCCATGCCACGGGCGCTCCAGGCGCGCCTGGTGCGGTCGTTGGGCGCGTCGGCGGGCAGGGCCGGCGCGGGCCGGCCCGTCGAGGCCCGGGTGCTCGCGTCAACCGAGTCGCCGATCGCCGAGTCGATCGACGCCGGCAGTTTCTCGCGCGAGCTCTACGACCTGTTGGCGGTGATCACCGTGCGGCTTCCGCCACTGCGGGATCGCCGTGCGGACATCCCGATGCTCGTGAAGCATCTCGTGCAGCGGTTCAACATCGAGCTCAACCGGTCGATCACCGGCGTCGACGACCAGGTGATGCGCCGGCTCCAGGAGCATTCGTGGGTGGGCAACGTGCAGGAGCTGGCGACCGTCGTCAAGCGGGCGGTCATCATGGCCCGCAGCGACGTCATCACCGCCGCCGACGTCGAGGGCAGCCTGCGCGACAGTCACTTCCCTGGCAGGCACGAGATCGAGTCGGCGCTGTCGCGCGCCACGCGCGTCGCACTCCAGGAACGGCTCGTCGAGATGCCGACCTTGGCCGATTCGTCGGTGTTTCACGAGATCGTGGGCCTGGTCGAGGGCACCCTGGTCAAAGAGGCCCTGGCGATCACCAACGGGAACCAGGTGAAGGCGTCGGAGCTGCTCGGCGTCAACCGCGCCACGCTGCGAAAGAAGGCAGTGTCGGGGGACTGACTTCAGCGACAGCGCCAGCGACTAGGCCTGTCGACCGCCAGCGGCAAACCGGGCACGGTACCACGCGAACCCGCAGCCGGCCACGGCGACCAGGATCACGACCGCCGGCACCAGGTTTCCGGCTTCGCGCGACAGCGCGCCAGCGTACGCGTACACCACGACGATTGGCGCCGTGCCTGCGAGGGACGCCCCGAGGAAGGCCCAGCGCGACATGGTAGACAGGCCCGCCACGAGGCTCATCGTCTCCATGACGACCGGCAGCGGCCGCGTGAGGATCACGGCCAGGATACCGTGCCGGTCGAAGAACTCGCTGAACCGTTCGAACTCGTCGGCGCCGACGAGTTGGCTCGAGACGCCCCGTCCGTAGCGCCGCACCAGCTCGAAGCCAAGCCATTCGCCGGCGATCGATCCGACGAGCGCGACCATCGATCCCCAGACGACGCCAAAGGCCGCGCCGCTGAACACCATGACGAGGCTCGACGGTACCGGCAGCGCGACGTCGGCCGCGAGCAGGACCACGACCAACGTCGCCGTGCCCAGCCCCGCGTGAGCAAGCCACGACGCGGCCAGCGATTCCATCGGGATGCCCAGGATGTTTTCGACCACCAGCTTCGAGCCGATCACGAATACCGCCACGAGGACGATGAGGAGGAGAGCCCGTTTCATGCGGCGTCTTTCTGTGTGGCTCGGTCCGCTCTGACCGTGTCGGTCCTGGCCGGCGCAAACGGCCGGACCAGAGCCGAGAGAGCTGGGGCCAGCGACTCGATCAGGAAGAGCAGGAGTGCTCCACCTGCCAGCCACGGCGCGACGTCCTCGAAGGCCGCCGGGCGTTCGTCCGCGAATGGGCTCGCACCGTCCGCCAGCCGGCGGCCACCAGTCATTTCCGTCATGGCGGTCAACAGCCCGGTGTTCGTGCCGCCTCGTTGCCGCTCGCGGGGTGCCGACCAGTAGAAGCCGCGCTGGATGCCGGCATCCGCGCCGCCGTTGGTGTCGCCGCCGCTGATGGTCAGCAGGTATGGGCCTTCGTCCGACAGCGGCACATCGCCCTCATAGAGTCCGGGCGCGGCCGCCGACAGCGCGACGGTCGCCGTCGTTCCCGACGGCGTGCGAACGACGGCGCTGAGGTCGAGCAGGCTGAGGTACGTGCCGTCCGGCGTGCGTGCATCGACCGAGACCCGCAGCTCCCCGTTCTCCTCGGCGAACTGCGTGTCCAGGAACGGATGGTCCACGCGACGCGACAGCCAGCGAGTCGTCTGCGCCAGGAGGGTTCCGGCTCCCGCCCAGGCGCGCAGCCTTGCCGACCAGGGCGAGTGCAGGTCTGCGGTGTACACCGCCACCTTGCCCAGCCCGTATCGCCACGCCACCAGTACCGGGTCGCCCAGATGCGAACCCAGGACAACCGCGGCGTCGGGCCGTGCGGCGCCCACGACGTAGCCGTCGAGCGTGGGCAGGGCCGAGGTGTCGATGCCTGTGAGGATCGGATGGCGTGACGCTCGCGGCGTGAATGTCTGTTGGACCACACGCCCGCCCGACACGCGCATGGCCTCTCGCGCCACCATGGCCGGGAGGTCTCGCACGTTCTCCGGAAAGAACGCGCGGCCGTTGCCGCGCTGCGCCAGGGCGACGAGGAAGCGTCGATCGACCTCGTCGCCGAGCGCGACCGAGGACAGCTCGATGCCGTCTCCGCCCAATGCGGCGGCAGCGCGCGCTTCGTCGGCCGCCGTCGTGTGCCCATCCGAGACCAGCACGATCAGCCGGCGGGCATACTCCGTGGTGGGCGTTGCCCGCAGCCACGCCACCGCGCGCTCGACGGCCGGCCCGACCGAGGTCGCGCCCCCGGGCCGCACGGCGCGCAACCGTGCCGTCACGTCGGCGGCGTCATGTCCTGGCTGCAGCGGTGCCACCTCCACTGGCGCGGCGTCGAACGCGATGACGCCGATGGCGTCGGTGGGCGGCACCGACGCCAGGACGCGCTGCACCGCCTGCCGCGCGAACTCGATCTTCGGCACGCCGTCGATCCGATCGTCCATACTGCCCGACTTGTCGAAGACGACGACGAGCGCCAGGCCGGGCGACTGTGTACCCCGCCGGGGCCGAAGGTCGATCGGCAGAACGGCATCCAGCGCATCGTCTGCTGTGACGGGCGGCACGAGACTCTGCGGGCCGCCCAGTACGAACAGGCCCCCGCCCTGCTCGACGTGCTGAGCGAGGGCGCGCCGCTGCGCCGCGTCGAGGTCGCCTTCGTCCACGTCGTCGAGCAGCACGGCGTCGAATTCGGCCAGCGCGGCCGCCGTGCGCGCGGCAGCGGCTGGCGCCACGGCACTCACGCGATAGCCGGCGCTCGCGTTGATCAGATCATCTGGACGGCCGCGACCCACGTACAACAACCGGGGCTCGCCCACGACGGCCACCACCGCGCCGGCGCCGCCGCCCTGGAAATCGGCAATCGAATCCGGAAGGTCCACGGACGCTCGAAACACCTGCAGGCCCTGCAGTGTCGACCGCTCGGTGAAGGTAACGGCGCCCACGCCGTCTGCGGGCAGGACCAGCTGACGGCTCGCCGGCGCCGCGCCGTTCTCCAGCGTCACGGCAATGGTCGCGCCCGGCTGCCCCTCCACCGTCGCGGTCACGTCGAACGGCTCGCCTGTGTGTACCGTCTGCGGGGCGCTCACGCGCGTCACGTCCGCCGCGCGGGCGCGATTCGGCTGACGAGGCGTGATCACGTCGATCGCGATGCCCGCCGCCGCCGCGGCCGCTGCTCCGGCCGCCGCGCGCCCGCGCGTCTCACGGCCGTCGGAGATGAGGACGATGCGGCGAGCGCCTGTGAGAGGCAGCGCCGCACGGGCCGTGCGCAGCGCCGCCTCGATGTTGGTGGCCGAACCGAGCGTGCGCGCCCCCGGCGCGACGGCCTCCAGGCTCGTCGAGGCGAGACGCCGTTCGACGGCGGCATCGGCGCCGAAGACGACGAGGCCAGCGCGATCGGCCGGCCGCATCTCGCGCGTCGCGGCCCGCAACGCCACCAGTGCATTCGAGGCGCGCGCGCCCATGCTTTCGGACAGGTCGAGCGCAAAGACGATCGAGAGCGGCGCGACGCCGGTCCGGATCTGGATCCCGGTCATGGCCAGCACCAGCAGCACGGCTGCCGCGCATCGCAGCGCGCGCGCGCGTGGCTGAAGCCCGCGCACTCCTCCGATCCACCAGAACCACGCGACAGCGGGCAGCGCGAGCAGGAACGCCGGGGCGGCCAGGCGCATTACGTCCGCCCTCCCGCGCCGGCGGGCCGAGCGCCGCGCTGTGGCGCGCGCAGCCACCATTCGGCGGCGAGGAGCGCCAATGCCACGGCGAGGACCGTCGCGGCCAGATCGACGCGGCCGTCACGGCGCGGTGTGGGCTCCGTCTGCCCGCCGTTGGTGCCGCCTCTCGTTGATCCCGTCGTCGAGGCTGGCCGCGCGACGGCTGTCGTGCCCGCCGCGGCGCTGACGTCCGACTCGCTGTTGGTGGCTGGATTGACGACGAACACATCATCGAGCGCGCCCGCGCGCAGCCGGTATGTACCGGCCTCCGCACTACTCGTGACGGTGACCAGATGGCCGTCGGTCACTGTGGGGATGGCCTCCTGACGCGGCCCCGTCACGAGAGTCTGCGGCGCGGCAGTGTCCCCCGCGCCTCGTGAACCGGCGTCAGGCCGGCTTGCCAGATCCTGCGCGGCGGGCGGCACCAGCCGGACGATCGGATCGCCCGCCGAGTACTCCGTCGGCCGACGATCGCGGCCGGCCAGCCAGTCGATGGCATTGGCGATCAAGACGGGAAACGCCGGCGTCAGCGGCAGCGACGATCGTTCGAGATCCACGCGCAGCTCGACGACACGGCGCCCCGCGCTGTCGTAGGCGAGGAGTGCCGGCGCCCCGCCCGCTGAGGCCATGATCACGGCGTCGGTGGGTGTCGGCGTGCTGGGAATGATCGCGGCGGCGGTGCCGGCCAGCTCCAATGCACGTGTCACCGGGTGCGGCTCGCTGGACTGCGTCATCGGTGCGGCTGCGGCTGCCCCCGTCGGCCCGGTCGGCGCCGCGGGCTGCGGCGGAATCAGCAGGACGCCAGCAAACGATCCGTCGCGCGGCACGTTGCTGCATCCGCTGCACACGAGGACGTCGACCGGTTCGGCCGCTGTCGGTGCTGCGAGTACGACGCCGGCGCGGCTGCGTAGCGCCCGCTCCACGAAGTAGCTGCCGCCGCTGAACGCCACGCGCGTCACGGGTGCAAGCGAGATGAGGGTCTGGCGCGTGTTGTCGGCAGCGATGGCGTCGTTGGCATCGATCCGTGCGGTGACGACGCCAGTGATCTCGTGAAGCAGCACGACGACTCTTGCGCTTCCATGCGGCCCGACGACGACCGGCTGGCGCGATACCGTGGCGCCCTCGTGGCTCAGCGTCAGGTTGGTCGTCACCGCCGCCCGCCCATGGTTGCGGAGTTCGGCGAGCACTTCCACATCCTGCGCAGCCGTGGAGAGGGGTTTCGCGCTGAGCACGGTCAGGGCCACGTTGTCGGCCGGTTGGCCGACCGTGATCCATTCCGCACGCTGCTCGCCTGGGGGCGCAGCGGTATCGGCCACGACGAGGACGCGCGCCGGCCCTGGGTCCGCCGCACGGGCGTAGCCCACGGCGGCATCGAGATCCGCGCCGGCGTCGGTGGCGTTCAGCCCTGCGAGGGCGCTCCGCAAGCCCCTGTCAGCCGCCACGAACTCGCCGATCATCCTCGGCGCCGGCGAAGTCGTGATCAGCCGCACGCGCGTGCTGCCCGGCAGGGTTTCGACCCACGCCGCTGCTCGTTGCCGTGCGGTGTCGAGCCTGGTGATGCCAGCGGTACGCGCGCCCATGCTCATCGACGTGTCGAGCACGATGGCGGCATACCCGCCGCGAGACGTCCACATTGGCCGCGCGATGGCCAGGACGACGGCGACGATGACGGCGGCCTGCAGGAGAAGGAGCCAGTGCTTGCGGAAGCGCCACGCCAGCGGAGTGGTGGCGTGGGCGGATGGCGCGTTCCAAAGATGGAGGGCGGCGACCGCTACGCGCTGGGTGGGCCGGCGCCGCTGCGCCAGCAGCACGACCAGGGCGAGCGCGAGCAGCCACAGGGCCGCCGGGTTGGCGAATCCCATCGGGCTACCCGTACGCGCTGATCAGCCCGGCCGTCTGCAGCGCCGCGAGCTTAGCGGCGAAGGAGGCGTCCGACGTGATTCGCGCAAACGGCATGGCGTGCTCGCGGCAGAAGCCGACCAGGTGGGCTTCATGCTCGGCCAGCCGCATCTTGTAGGCGGCCACTGCGTCCTCATCCACGACGAGCGCCGCGCCAGCCGGCACCTCGATGTCGCACAGCTCCACGTCGCCGTCGAACTCGGGCTCGAGCTCCTCTGGCGCGACGACCTGAACCACGGCGGCGCTGAGGCC
>Ga0193753_10002469_pt1 | contig 14477 bp, 11 predicted proteins | sample H1c2metaG_FD_144925 | JGI IMG/M metagenome (GOLD analysis project Ga0193753, IMG submission 144925) | Soil microbial communities from a riparian zone of the East river system, Colorado, United States - H1c2 | ecosystem: Environmental > Terrestrial > Soil > Riparian zone | place: USA: East... | reverse complement strand
GATGTCCTCCGTGGTGTCGAGCCGTCCGCCGTTGGTTTTCATGTCGAGCACGAGCAAGTCAGCCTTCTCTTCCATGGCCTGCTTCACGCCGCGGCGCACCAGATAGACGAGGGGCGGCGCGATGTCTTCGCGAATGGGAACGATCACCACAGTCCTGCCCGCCGTCGAGTTGGTGGAACTGGCGGCCGGCACAGCCCACGCCGCGAGAAACGACAACAGAGTGAGCAACGCTTTCATACGCGGAGAATAGCGGAGCGAGATGACACGAGCAATCGCCGTCGCGTCGTTCTAAAATCCGCACCGCTTGAGCATCGCTTCGATCTCGCCAGGCGTTGACCGCAACTTGTCCGCGCTGGCAAAGAGATCATCGGCCAGCACGGGATACCAATTGCACCGCTCCATTCGCCCCAGCCCGGCAACATTCACCGGCTCAATGGCTTGCTGAATTTTTTGCAGCAGATCGGCACGCCTTGGCTCGGCTGGTTTTTTCAAAGCGACATCGATGCAGTAACGGAAGCGCGGTCCGAACACCGGATGTTCGCCGAGCAGGAAGGTATGGCCCGCGAGTTCCGGTTTACCGAGACGCCGCGCCGTTTCCGTGAAACTCGCAGCCGCGAAATACAGCAGCGTGAGCGCAGAAAAAAGTTCAAAGTCATCCATCGTCGCGTAGAGCGCCGCGATCAGCCGCTCGGTCGTGACGAGTTCAATCGTGGTCTGCATCGAATAGTTGAACAGCTCTTCGGCGAAACTCTCCTGACCCCAGCTCGTTTCCAGAATGCGCGCCAGCCGCTCGACGCCGAGGAGCGTCAGCGGAAAACCAGTCGAGAGCAGCGGATCGATGAAGCCCGCGGAGGACGGCAGCAGCGCCCAATTCTTCCCCGCGCCAATGCCGCTGAGAAACGAAAGCTGTTTCGCGTGGATGAACGGGCGAGTGGGTTTGGCTTCGCTGAATTGCGCGCGGACACTTGGAAATTTTTCGAGCAGCCGGTTCCACGCGAGTTCTCTCTCTGCAAACTTCAGTTCGTTCGCCAGCTTGCTCGTGCTCGCTACACCCGCGCTCGTCACGCCGTTGTTGAAGCGCAGCACCCAGATCCATCCGCCGTCAAACACGTGGTGCATGGCGGCGTCATCGATGGGATACGGCGGCGCCTCACTCGTGCGGTGCAACTCGTCCCATCGCTTCACGTCGGTGAATTGCGTGTAGAGCGCCTGCGTGGGCGGGAGATTTTTGAAAGGGATTTCCGGCAGTTCGAGCGCGCGATGCAGAAACCCGCGCGGACCCGAGGCATCGACGACGAACTCCGCATGAATCTCCAGGGACTTGCCACGATGACGACCTTGGATGACAGGTTGCTTCTGCTCCACGTCTACGCCCCACAAATCCACTTCTTCCAAATAAGCAGCGCCCAGCTTTTGCGCTTCTGCGGCGAGAAAAGCGTCGAAATCCGACCGGTACCAATGCGTGTCCGCAATGCGACCATGGGGCGAAGCTGCGACGAGCAATTGCTGGCGGTGCAATGCGTCATCCTCGAACTCGCGTCCGGCTTCGTGATGGAGAAACGTGAAGCCGCGTTTGAGACCGCAGACGATTTCGGGATGCGCCTGCTGCCAGGTGCCCCATTTAGTGAGCGGCCGAAGCTGCGGCAGGTCGTAGCGTTGGCTGAGTTCCTCCAGCAACAAATTCGCGAGTGGAGTGGAAGACTCGCCGATGACAAAGCGCGGGTGCTTCGCTTTCTCCAGTAACACCACCGAGCGTCCGAGCTTGCGCGCGATCATGGTGATGAGCGAGCCAGCAAAGCCGGAGCCGATCACCGCGATATCGAACGCGCGTTCCATGTGGCGATTGAATCAGGAACGTTTGCGATCCGAAAGGCGCGGCGGATCAATCCTGAATCTTTACTTTGTCGCAGTCTCGTCCGCTTCGTTGACAAATAGAATTTCGTGGCCGACTGGTTTTCCGAGTTTGGACTCATTGGTCAGAAGGAGGAAACGATGGAAACTATTTCGCCGGCAGGCATCCACGCAGATCACATGCCCCTCGCTGCGATCTCGCAAGCCGCCGTTCCCAGAGGATCACAGCGGGAGACGGCTGTTCCTCCCACGCGGTCGATTCTGGTTTACAGCCCGCAGTTCAACACCATCGGCGGCGTCGAGACCCATCTCGTGCGGCTGAGCTGTTTCCTCGCGCAAAGAGGTTGGGAAGTCACGCTCGTGACGACCAGCGGGATGCTGGAAGAGGATCGCGTGGCGCAGCTCTCGGCGGCGGGGGTGCGGTTCATTGCGCCGCGAGGAACCAAGCCGCTGCCGATTCCGTGGAAGACGGCCTGGCTGGCTTCGACGATCGCCACCCGGTTGCGGCGAAAACATTGGGACGTGATTTACACGAATGCGCAGGGCGGCATGTCGTGGCTGCTGCGACCGTTGCGCCGCCGCGGCACGCGCTTGGTGCATCACTATCATACCGCCGGCGACGAACGCGACGAGGCCACGTGGACCTGGGCGTTTGTGAAATGGCTGCACACCGTGGACGAGATCGTGGCGTGTTCCACTTCCACGGCGCAGAACCTTCGCCGCGTCCTGGGAAACACGCCGATGGATCATATCGGTTCTGACAAAATCCGCGTCATCCGTTATCTCTCGGAGGAAATTGTTCCCGCACCACATCAAACTCGCGCAGCTGGCGAGCAGCTTCGTTTTGGTTTCGTCGGCCGCATGGTCAAAGGGAAGGGCCTCGATCTCATTTGCCGCCTGAGCCGCGATCCCGAGCTGGCGCATATTGCGTGGGACCTGCACGGCTGCGGCGTGGATTACGACGCGTCCTATTTCAAACCATTTCCCAACGTGCGCTTTCATGGCCGGTATCACGGTGGCGCGGACCTGAGCGGAATTCTCAGCCGCCTCGACGCCCTGGTGCTGTTTTCGACTTATCAGGAAGGCCAGCCCATTTCGCTCATCGAAGGAATGGCGGCGGGCCTGCCATGGATCGCGACCGATCAAGGTGGCACGCGTGAACTCATGTGGTCGCCGGACAATTGCCGATTGATCGACCGCGCCGGAAATCTCGAAGAAGCCAAACGTGCCGTGCTCGATTTGGCCCAGGCGATTCGTGATGGGAAAACTTCCCTCACGACGCAACGCCTCGCGTACCAGGACAATCTCTCGCCAACGACAGTCGGGACCCGATGGATGGATTTTCTGGCGGAGATGCCCGTGCCTAACCTCGAAGGCGCGTGGCTGGGCCGGGCCGTGACACGGTAAAACTCGAAGCTCTCTTCTCCCGGGACTTATCCGATCTGACTCCAGTTGCCCGCGAGCCAACCGTGGGCTAAATCTTTTCCTGTCGTGAAGCGCCAGCCGCGCTCAATGACAAAGGAGTTTTTATGGACATCACGAATATTGAGAACGCCCCCAGGCCAGTGCTTGAAACCGATCGCTTTGGCATCTCCGGCATGACTTGCGACAAATGCGTACAAACGATCGAAAACGCGCTGCGCAAAGTGAACGGAGTGCAGGACGTGAAAGTAGATCGCCAGAGCGCGACCGCCACCGTCACCTTTGACCGCGCAAAGACCAACGTGCCCGCGCTCCACGATGCCGTGCTCGCCGCCGGCTACACGCCGTCCACGCTGGTCCAACGCTGAGCCAACTTTGGAAGCTCACATTCACTCCGGCGAACCTCGCGCGACCGAAGAAGTCACGCGTGATGAGCACCATGCTCGGCGTTGCGCAGTTCTTTTCCGCTAAGGCGTCGTGATGGTCGCCGGCACCGACTGATTCCCGGCGCTGTCCACCGCGATGACGTTGAACGTGTTTTGAACTCCGGGGTTGCCGTAAAGGATGGTTCTGCCCGCGCCCACGAGACTGTGATCGAGCACACCATTCGCATAGATGTCGTAACGAATGACCGGCTGCGGATCCACGTTGTCTGTCGATTGCTGCCAGAACAGCCACGTCTCGCCATCGGGGAAGCTCATGCCGTTGTCCGTCAAGTTTCCCGGCATCGTGGGCGGCGTTGTGTCGTTGGAATTGGGCGCAGTGGTTGTCACGTTCACGGGCGCGCTGAGTGGCGACACATTGTTGCCGTAATCAGCCGCATAGACTTGCACGACGTAGGTGGTCTGCGCCTCCAGGAAATTTATCGTGACGAAGCGATTCGTTCCCGCACTGGTGTGAAGGCTGCCATTCACCAGCACGCCGTAGAACAAGTATGGCCCATCATCCTGCGCGGCCGTCCACGAGAGCATCGCGTAAGTGGAACCGACATTGCCGACCGTCACGATCGGCGCGGTCGAAGGCGGCGTGGTATCCGCCGGCACCGTCGTCTGGACCGTCGCCTGCGCCGAATTGTTCCCCGCTGCATCCACGGCGTAGAGGCCGAAGGTGTAATAGTTCCGCGGATAAATCCCGGTGTCCCATGTGAAGCTTGTGGCCGTCCTGGGCAACGTCACCGTTCCGCCCGAGGCGCCGCCCGCAGTGGACCACAGGCGGTAAGTGAAGTTGCCTGAATTATCCGCGGACGGCGTCCACGCCACCGTGACGCTGAACGGCGTCTTGGCCGTCACGCGAAAGTTTCCCGGCTTGGTCGGCGGCGTCCGGTCGCGAATGGCCGCGACCGCCGTGCTGCACAAAGCCAAAGCCAGCGCACCCATCACGAGAAGAGCCTGATTGGTTTTGCAAGTCGTGAGCATAACTCGATTCCTCTTTGTTCGATGGCGAAGCGATTCGTCTCAGAGCGTCCACCATCCATCGTAAGAGTCATGAAGAGGCCAAAGGTTCCCGGCGAATTCCGGGGCCCGAACAGGAAGACGGCTGACAAACGAACGAGTGATGTTTATTGTCATAAGACTGGGTCGAGAAAAACCATGAAGATCACGCTCACGAAAGACTTGGAAAAGTTCGTCACGAAGAAGATGCGTTCCGGTGGCTACACGGACGCGAGCGAAGTGGTGCGCGAAGCGCTGCGTACGTTCCGGAGCAAAGACGATCCCGCCGAAACAGACTCACAGGAATTGGCTGAACTGCTTTTGCCAGCCGTGCGCGGCAAACACCGCCCGTTGACCGACCGGCACTTCGACCAACTCCGCCAGCGCGCCCGACGCAAGCCCGCGAGAGCGTGAGCCTGACGCCGCAACAGAGTGACTACTTCTGGGCTGACCTGCTCAAGCAGGTCGGAAATTGCCGAGCGCTTCGTAGATACGGTTCAAACGACGCTGCATCAACTCACTCGCACGCCCGGCCTGGGCCGCCCGCGTTTTGCCGATTGGCCCGAGTTGAAGGGCATTCGCTCCTTCCGAGTCCAGCGCCCGTTCAATCGCCTCATCATCTTCTACCGACACGATGCTGAAATCCTATTTGCCGAACGGCTGATTCACGGCACGCGGGATTTGCCAAAGCGATTGATGGAGTCGCCTTACGGGCCAGAATGAACGCGCGCTCGCGTATGTGGATTTCAACACGGGCGAACGGAAGTGGTCGCAACCGAACTTCGGCAGCGGTGCGCTGATGAGCGCTGTGACAGTCGAAGTAATGAGACTCAAACGCGCAGCGAAATGCATGCGTTCAGTCGGCGTGAGAGCTATGAGGTGCTGGCATTGGTCCAATTCTCAGTTCGAAGTTGAACCGAGAACAAACCACCGCGGAATGCTCTCTCAGCGGCCTCTTTCACACGAGTCATGCCTTGGCGGCTGTCGCTCGTGACAAGCACGAGATTCTGAGCCATCGCGATGCTGGCGATAATCAGGTCCGGTTCATCGATGCCGAGTTCGTGACCTGTAATCTTATCGCAGAGCTGTTCTGGATGCTTTTCGTCGTACTTGAGCCGCTTCCCTTTCTGCTGAGCCGTGGCGTGCATCCTCCACAACTCGGCGCGGACAATGGCGTAGGGAAGCACCGCATTCTCATCGAATGGCAACTGCTCGAACCGGGCGACGAATTGCCGGAGTTCCGCACGTTTCTCTGGCTTGAGGTTTTCTGCGCGAGCCATGCCGAACTCAAGCTCGGCCACGGCCATTGTGGGCAACAAAACGAATTGCGGATCTACTTGCTTGAAGTGCTCCCGCACGGGCGCGTGGCTTGCGTGGTTGGCATCTGCCAGCGCGCAAATCACATTTGTATCCAGCAGATACGCGTCGCTCATTGGGGGTTCACGCAAGCTCTTCGAGCGCGGCGGTTAACTCATTATCCTGCAGTTCCGGCAAATGCGGGACAATGTTCTGCGGGCGACTGCTTTGAAATGACGGGGAGATGAAACGCCATAACGGAATGTTGGGCGCGAAATCGGCGGGGAAGTAGTCGCCGAACTCGAAAGGCACCGGTCGTGGTTCGCTGCGAAAGAAGTCGAGAAGCTTTCGCTCCAGCCAAGGCGGAAGACCGTAGCCCTTTAGGATGAGAGCATCCATCTGTAGCAGCATTCGCTTAGCGCGATCTTCCCAGGTGCCGCCGCCCCAAAGAGGGAGGCGGGCTTCTGGTTGTTCGTTCATCGCTGCCGTGTACTCGTCAACGAGGCGTTCCAGCATCACGAAATCACTCATCGCGAGTGCAGGCAGCGGCAGCTTCAAGAGCGTGGATTTTCGGACGGCACGATTGCCCTCATGACTCGCAACAAATGCCGAACAAATGGGCGAGTTAAGAAGAGCTGTCAGAACTTTCACACTCCACCCGTTTTTCGGCCACAGGCACTGATAACTTTGGGTGCAAACCAGTCCCGAAAAGTCCGCAGCAGCCGCCAACCGCCAACTGCCGCGAGCTTTTCGAATCGCGTTCGTAATCACTTTCGGTTTGTCCCATTGCAAATCCCAAGCGTTGCGCCGACGAAACTTTGGATCAGGATTCAGCCAGCATAGCTTTGGCGGCGAAAATGCCTCGAATCCTTCTTCGACGTTCCGCAATCCGCGCAACCAGCCAGCTTTGGGCTTGTCTGACAGATATTTGGTTTCGCTGAACGGCGGTTTCCATTCGACACCCCGATGGATCTCCGCGACCGAGCCGAGTTTTTGTAGATGCGCTAAGTGTTCCCAGACTTCCTGAAGAACCGGCACATGAAATCCGACCACCTCCGCTACTTCCGGCGTGGATGTCGCCGTATCTGCTCGTGTCACAGTTCCGTCATCCAGAAATCGCTCTCGCTGAGACTGAATGACTTCGGAGAAATGAATTCGGGTTTGATCATGCCTGATCGGCGAGTGCGCCATGACAAGCGCAGTTTCCACTTCTGCATGCCGAAACAATTTGTCAGGAAGCGCCACTAGATCGATGGCTGCATAACGTTCCGCGATCTGCCGCCGAACGGCGCGATATATCTGCCCGTCGAGAAACGGGCGTGGAAGAACGAACCCAATGATTGCGTCTTGATGACTGTGCTGCAGGACGCGCTGAAGCACCTCCAATGGTTTGGAGGTGCCGATGGCCGCGCCATACTTCTGCCGTTCCACCTTCTTAAACTCCTCGAACGGCGGATTGCAGAGAACGATGCGCCCTTCGCGAAGAGTTTCAGTGAACTTCCGCGAGGTGAAGACATCCGTTTTTTCCAGGTTCCATCCGTTCGGATTCGGAAAATCGGCAAGCGTCAAACAGAGCTTGCTGACTTCACGCGAGAAAGCATCCTTTTCAAAACCGAACAAGCGCTTCACAAAGTAACGGTGGCGCTCGCGCTCGTCCCAACTCGAACCGAGCAGTTCCCGCAAGCGCTTCAAAGCAGCCACCAGAAAAACCCCATGCCCTGAGCAGGGCTCAACCACGAATCGATCAGCTTCGGGAATTTGCTCGAACGGCAAGTGCTCGACGACGTAGCGAGCAATACGATGCGGCGTGCTGTGAATTCCGTCGTCCTTACGCAGTTGGCTATCCACCAGTGTGTTCTCGTAAATGAATGCGAGGGCATCGACCGACAGATTCTGGAATCCAAGCTTTGTCCACAGCGTTTCGGCCACAGCCTGCTGCGTGTCACGGTCACCAAGGTAGTTGATTGGCTCTTTGTAGAATTCGCAGACCTTTTGAAGGACCTCGCGCGCGTCAACGACTGCATCCAATTGTCGAAAGCCCGGTACTTTTCTGTCGTGGAAAACCTTTCCCGCGACCAGTCGAAACACCAAACGATAAAGAGCTTCTACGTCGGGCCGCTGTCCGGTGCTTTTGCGATACGTTCGTTGCCCGGCAGATAGAGCCTCACTGAGCAAACGGTCCAACTTGGTGCTGATCTCGTGCTCCAGCGCAGGAATCAGTCCCACATCAATCCAATCCAATTCCGAAGGGCCAACGGGTTTGCCGACATTCTTCGCCCGTAATACTTCGGAGGGACTCCACTTGTGTTCGACAGATTGGAAGAATCGATCCATCGCATCGGCGGGAATTCGGCCGCCAGATGATCGAGTAGTTTGAGCGTCCTTTCCAATGCTCCACGGCACGATGCCGTCTTCGTGAACTTCGATCCCAAAGGGCGCGCCGAGGGCGCGATAGTGCAGTGGTGGTCCGCCGCTGACGGCCGGAAAGATTGCAAGGCAAGCCGCATCGTAATCAACGGGAGTGCGGCCAAAAGCGGCCGCGGCAATTGTGGAAGGCGTGGTTGCGTTTGAAAACCAATCGGTGAATTCGTAGTTCTCTTGCAGCAAGTCGCCACGATAGTCCAACCGTTTGATTCCGCTCAGGACGGCATCAAACACGTGCTCCTGTCGGGCGTTGAAGAAAACATTTGGCACTGCGACCAAGTGTTTTTACCGCGTGCGAGGCAAGCCCGCAATGTTCACGAAAATAAATCGCGCATTACCTGCGCACAAGATTCTACCACCCCCGCTCGATGCTCCGCCGCTTGTAGAGGAACTCGAACATGTTGCCTTCGTGGGGTTGGTCCCAGGAAATCTTCATCGTCGAGACGGGGCCGATGTTCAGGCGCTCGATTTCGGGGAACTCCACCAGTTGCTCGATGAACTTTTCGTCCCTGGTGATGGCGCTGACGGCGAGGGAGTAGCCGATTTGTTTCAGCATTTCGCCCTGCGGCACTTGCACGACGCTGGCGTAGGGGCAGAGGAATTCCTTGTTCGCGAGCGGGTGCGCGAAGGAGTCGCAGAGCACGATGGTCGGGCGCATGTAAACGCCGCCGTCGAACGTCGCTTTGCGCGGGCCGTTGCGATATTTCGCGGTCGCGTCGGTCGCGCCGGGCGTCTTCAGGCCGTCGTCGATTTGCGCGTCGATGAAGTCGGCCATTTTCGTGTTCGCGAAGCCGGAGAGTTTTGCGTTTTCATCGTCGGGTTTGGTCGGCGCGATGGGGCCGAGCTTTTGCGCGAGGGCGTCGGCGATTTCCGCGGCGTATTTCGGCACCACGATGGCGGAGGCGTTGATGCAACTGCGGCCGCCGTTGTCGCTGATGCTCGCGGCCATCACGTCGATGTAGTCGCGCCAGTTCTCGATGCAGTCTTCGCCGACGAGAATTTTGCTCCAGCCCGGGCCGTGCAATTGGATGCTCGGGTTGTTCGCGTACTGCGCCATCGTGTTTTTGTCGCCGAAGATGAGCGCGCGTCCGCAGGTGCGCAGAATCTCGCCCGCGCCCTCGTGGTCGGTCGGGTAAAACCCGAACGCCTCCGCCGGGCAGCCCGCCGCGATGAACGCCTGGATGAGCCGATACGGCGTCCAGGGCTCTTCCTTGCCGGGCTTGATGATGACGGGCGTCTTAAGCGCGATGGCCGGGAGCCAGAGGGAATTTACCGCCGGCGAATTGCTCGGCATGACGAGTCCGAGCGCCTGCGTGGTGGGGAAGAAGCTCAGCTTGGTGCCGAACTGTTCGCCGGTGCCTTTGTCGAGAATCGAAAGGTCGAGTCCACGCGACAGGCCGTTGAGAATCTCGGCGAGGTGCGTGAGGGCGTAGTGAATCTTCGCCATATTGCAGCGCACCATGACGTGCGGCAGTCCGCTCGTACTCGAGAGCGTCTCGACGTATTGCTGTGGCGTCTGCGTGTGGCCCTTGTCGCCGAACGGTAGCGTGCCGTTCAGGAACAGTTCACCCGCCTGCGCGCTCATGGCGATGAGCTGCTTGACGGTGAATTTCTTCAACGCCGCCCGTGACGAGGCGATCTTGGCGAGGTCGCGTTTGACGATGCCGCCGTTGACCGTGGAGACGAGCGCCTTGACCTCGCCGGTGCGGTGGTCCTTGACTTCGATTTTCTCCAATGATTCGTAAGTGCGGCCGAGCCGCAGGACGGGGAGATGGGGGATGTTGCTCATGGTGTTTTGCAAAAGTGTGTTCGTTTAGGCGCGCGCGAAACCCAGCACGATCGGCTGGGCGCGTTTAAAACTGTCGCGCAGTTCGACGAGTTCGATGGGATTCATCTGCGTGAAGGCTTCGCTCAGTTGCGCCTTCGTGATCCGGTCGTGCTCGATCATGAACTTCGCATCGGCCATGTCCTGCGGATCGTTTCCGCGCATCATCTTGGTGAGAACCAAATCGATGGTCGCGGGACGAAAGGGCTGCAACCAGCGCAGTGCCGGACGGGACACGGCAACCACGTTCTCCTGCCAGCTTCGGCGCAGAAAAATTTCCCGCTCGTTGAACAAGTGCGTCATGTACAAACCCTGCTCGGCCAGTTCGGCATTGGCTGCTTCCATCGTATCCCAAAACTGAAGGTCGGCCGTGAGTTCTTCGGATTGAGCGACACTGATGATGGCGTCCACGTCCTGCGTCTTCGACGCTTCAGGCGGGGCGGAGTCAAAACCCAGCCACAACGCGGCCCGCCCATACAGGACCAGACGGATCGCATGGTTGAGATGGCGATCCACCGTTTGCAGGATGAGCGTGGGATTATCCATGAGCGAGCGCGAGCGTCGCACGCGGGCGAATCCACACGGTCACGCGTTGCGTGCCTGCGCGAGTCATCCCTGTCATGGAAACGAACCGGGTCGGATGCGGCATGATGCCGTCTTTCATTTCTGGCATGTCCGGCAACAGCGCCAGCAAGTGCGGCCAAAAGGAATTTTCCGGCTCGAACCCTATCGCTGCGCGCGCGATGTATCGAACTTGTTGCTCACATCGTTCGGCTACGGTCAGCCAGGCCAATGATTCAGGATCATTTCCTATGGCCCCCAGCATCGCGGCTCCTACTCGGATGGTGTGTGGCGAGTAAAGCTGACAAGGCGAGAGGAGCGCCATCGCGAGTTCTTCGTTGCTAAACTGTTCTTCCGAAACATCCGGGGCCGGCACCATCTCTGCGTGCTTGTAGTGCCAGCAACCCCGCGCGACCGCGAGGCTTTCCAAAGCCTCGGGCGTCTCCATGCCCAGCCGTCGGGCCTTGATCAGCAAACCCGAGAGGTGCGAGGTGGTGCCTAGCTTTTTTGCTAATGTTTCAGTGCTCATATTTCAAATTTGCCCAGGCCGTGACGTAAATGACTAGGTTCCTCTTGTCGAGGCTATCGTATGAACGACCGCGACGCAGGACAGGAATGTGGGGGGAGGGGTGGCAGTGCTTGGTCGGCCAGCGACTTTTGGGCAGTGACGGCAGCAGACATAAAATCTTTCGTTGTTTTTGACGCAGCGCGGAATCTATACGCGTGCGTATGATTGGCAATCAGGAATTTCGCACCACTGGAGGCCAGGGTTTTTTGCCCGCCTTGTCCCTTCCTGCCCTTGGGCGGGGAATTCTAAGCTGAAGGCATTCATGGATGATTGGCAACTGATCCAAAGCTACGCGAGCGAACAGTCCGAGACAGCATTCCGGCAACTGGTTGAGCGGCATGCAGGGCTGGTTTACGCCAGCGCCCTGCGGCAGGTGCGCGATCCGCAACTCGCCGAAGATGTTGCCCAGGCCGTGTTCATCCTGCTGGCGCGCAAAGCCCGGCACTTTCGCCGCACGACCGTGCTCGTCGGTTGGCTTTTCAACACCACGCGCTTTGTGGCCGCGCGCGCGATGCGTTCCGAACAACGCCGGCAACGGCGCGAACAAGAGGCGTTCCAAATGAATCAAATCAACTTGCCCGACGAAGCGTGGCGCCGCATCGAACCCGTCATCGACGAAGTATTGTCCGGCATGAGCCGCAGCGATCGCGAGGCCATCCTGCTCCGTTTCTTCGAGGACAAATCATTGCGTGAGGCGGCCAGCGCCATGGGAGTGAATGAGGAAGCAGCGAAGAAACGAGTGGCGCGCGCACTGGAGCGATTGCGTGAAGCCGTGCGGGTTCGTGGAATGATTCTTTCCGCGGGCGCGCTGGCCGCTGCCATGACCGCGCAGGCCAGCACCGCTGCTCCGGCGGTGTCGGTCAATCAATTGGCGGGCGCGGCCCTGAGCGCCACGGCGAGCAGCAGCGCGCTCGGTTTCACGAGCGAGGTGTTGCGCGCTTGGTTTTGGAAGAAACTGGCTTGGAGCGGAGGTGTTGGCGCGCTGGCCGTTGCCGGGCTGACGTTGATCGTATTCCAATGGCGCGAACCGGGCGCTCCCGCCACTGCTGCTTCGCTTTACTCGGACGTGGAGACTTCTTCAAATGCAGCGTCAACAGCCCTCCCGCCAGAGCAAGCCGCGATGGAAGCAACGGTAACGAATCGTATTCTTCAATTGCGCGTCATGGCGGCGGACACGGGCGAAGCGATCACGAACGCGCGTGTGGCCAGGAATTATTTCGCCGGCGCACAATGGCTCAAACGCCACGACCTCGCGACCGATGCCAATGGCATCTGTGCCGTATCGTTTCCGCCGGACGCTGTGCGGCTGAACGTCGGAGTATTCGCGCCGGGCTGGGGGACGCGGGCGGCCGCGTGGCCAAATGAAAAGTCCGCCGGAATACCCGATCAATACGCGCTTCGGTTGCAGCGAATCACCAACATCATCGGCGGGCGGATCCAGGATTCGCTGAAACGTCCTCTCGCCGGTGTTGAAATTTGGTTCGGCGGAAGAGGCGGCGATTCGGCGTATTCCGAGCGTCCCAGCGAGCGTTTTGCGTTCTCTCCAATGCCACTTGCCCAAACCGATGCCCAGGGACGCTGGCTCCTGGCGTTTGTTCCACCAGAGCATCCCGGATTTCAAATCGAAGCCAGGCATCCTGACTTCGCCGACACGCACATCATCTCCAGCGATGCGCAGCAATCTCTCAGCGAAATCGAACTCGAAGAACTGCGGCAACTCTGGGCGGGAGAATTGGTCACGACGATGAATCCGGCATTCACGCTGACGGGCCAAATCGTGGACGAACAGCAGCAGCCGATTGCCGGAGCCAAAGTTCAACAACGCGAACAGAGCGAAATCTTTATCACCGACAGTCAGGGCCGATTTCGCGTGCCGAAATTGAAACCTGGCCCGTGGGATTTCACCGTCACCGCCGAAGGATTCGCGCCATTTCGCACGAACGCCACCATTGGACCAAGGATGCCGCAAGTCGTTGTGACCGTGCAACCAGGCGCGGTGCTGCGCTTGCGCGTGGTCGATGAATTCGACGCTGAGGTCTTCGGCGCGACGGTCGGCATGCAGCGATGGGGAGCGGACCCGGTCAGGTTTGTTTGGCGGGAAAAAACCGACCGCGACGGACGCATCGAGTGGCGCTCCGCCCCGCGCGACGTCGAGTTGGAATTGTTTGCGTTCAGTGATGACCATTGCTGGACGCGCAACGTGCGAGTGAAGGCGGACGGCAGCGAACATCTCATCAAGTTGCGACGCAAGCTCGACGTGTATGGGCGAGTCGTGGATGCGGAAACCGGGCGCGGCATTCGTGATTTGAAAGCGGTTCCCGCTTACGGCGGCCCGGATCGATATTACGACAGCGGACTGCGCTGGATGGGGGGCGAGACGGTGCGTGGCACGAATGGTTTGTTCAAACTCACGTTCGTGGAAAACGAATTGCCGTGGCAGGTGAAAGTCATGGCGGACGGCTACGAAGATTGGATTTCGCCGCCGCTGACAAACTTCATGCACGTGACGCTCGACATCCCGATGAAGAAATCGTCGCTGGAGGAAAGCGTGCGCGGCGTGGTGCTGCAACCCAACGGCGAGCCAGCCCTGGACGCGCAAGTGGCGCTGCTGACCTTTGAACACAACGTCCGGCTGCGCAATCGCGCCTTCGAAGGAAACAAACGCTGGCTGCTGCGCACCGACAGCCGAGGCGCATTTCAGTTTCCCGTCAATCGCGAGGCGCACAGCGTCGCGGCCGTGAATGCGGATGGGTACGTGTTGTTGCGGCTGCCGAAGGAGCGAGAGCCAGTCACGTTACAATTGCAGCCGTGGGGACGAGTCGAAGTCACCGTGGACGAAAGCGCGCGCACGCATCCGGTGGAGACAATCGAACTCTACGATCCGGCGGCGGACAATTATCAGGGCCGCGTCAGCATGTTGGGATCGTATTCGATCAAGGCAAATGCCGAGGGCCGATTCATTTGCGAGCACGTGCCGCCGGGCGAATGCAGCGTCTTTATCAATTCGGGCGTGGGCATCAATTACCATCACGGAACCCCTCTCGTCGTCACGCCCGGCGAAACGACCACGGTGACCATCCGCGAGAGTGCGGGCGCTTTG
>Ga0193753_10002467_pt1 | contig 14480 bp, 10 predicted proteins | sample H1c2metaG_FD_144925 | JGI IMG/M metagenome (GOLD analysis project Ga0193753, IMG submission 144925) | Soil microbial communities from a riparian zone of the East river system, Colorado, United States - H1c2 | ecosystem: Environmental > Terrestrial > Soil > Riparian zone | place: USA: East... | reverse complement strand
TTTTACCCAGGTCTGTTTCCCAGGGGCCGCCGTCGGTGCTGCTGATATATTCGGCTTTATTGTTGGTAAGCACTCTTGAAGATTTCCAGCCTGCTTCAAGAGAAAGCCCCTTGCCGAGGTTTTGGATGTAGTCGGCCTTTGCGGAAAAGACGCTGAGGGCGGAAGGAAGGTCGCCGCGAATCTCTTCTTCATATCCGTTGATGAGATCCAGCACATGATTATATTTTTGCCTGTTGTTTAACCGGTAACCAAGATAGTTGACGTCAACAGTCAGTTCCCTGCCTTCTTCAAAAACATGTCTGCCTGTAAGGTTGATGGTTCCATTTGTGGTCCTGTCGACATTATCGCTGTTGGTGAAGATCACCGAGTCGGTTCTTCCTGCTGCATCTTTCCAAATCGCAGTATTGGTGCCTTTGAATATTCGTTTGAACCCTGCCCCGTTAAGAACGAGCCCCAACATGGTTTTCGGACTAATGAAATAATCCACACCTGCCTTGATATTTTGTGAAGGAATCCGGCCTTTGAACCACGAGGGCTGATCCAGAATGCTCACCAGATTGTCGCTTCCGTCATCCGAATAGTATTTTCGGAGCGCGTAGAAATCGCTGAAATTATTATTGATGTTCACCCCGGCAGAGAGGTAGAAGTTGAGCTTTCCGCTGTAGTAGTTGAATGAAACCGAGTTGAAGGTTTTGTTGTAACGTCCCTGTCCGGACGACAGGTTGAGGTTTCCATTGAAGCCTTTCAGTTTGTTCTTTTTGGTAATGATATTTATGACGCCTGCGTTGCCTGCTGCGTCATATTTTGCAGAAGGATTGTCCATGATCTCGATCTGTTCCACCTGCGAAGCAGACATTCCACTCAATAGGTTGTTCAGGTCGCTGCCGGCGAGGATGGCAGGTTTGCCATCGATCATTACCATTACTCCGCGTTTGCCTTTCAGACTTATCTCCCCATTACGATCGACGGTTATGCCGGGCGACTTTTCAAGGATTTCCATCAGTGTTGATCCCGTAGCGGTAATGGATGCCGCAACATTCACTATGGTTTTGTCCGGCAGGATCTGCACCAATGCTTTTTTGCCGGTGATGGTCACTTCATCAAGTGTTGACCTTAAGGCTGCTGTGTCGGGAGCGCGATTTTTTCTGATCAATGAATCTGTCATCTGGGAAAGCGAAATTCCAGGCAGAATAAGGGCAAAGGCGATGAAGATCAGGCCACGCATGTCTCGGGTTCTTTCAGAAAGATAATTCGGGCGGACCGGATAATTTCGGCGAAAAGGGCCCAGCGGCAGCATAGAGATACGAACGTTTCATTTCAACTTACAGAGGCTGATAATTTTGTATTTTGTGCACCTTTTCTTATTAATCACAGATCTTAATGTACACTGAGATGAAAAAAAGTTTTTTTGCATTGGTATTTTCGCTCCCTATTGCCACTATCGGCTTTGCCCAGGTAGATACATCCAAACAGACACCGGAGTCGAGTGAATTATGGGACCCCGTTCCAAGAATTGTAACACCGGGCACCCCGCCGGTGAATTCAGCTCCGGTCAAGGCGCCGTCAGATGCCATTGTGCTCTTTGATGGCAAGGACCTTTCCAAATGGAAGGACACAAAAAACGGTGGTTCAGCCAGCTGGCCCGTCAGTGATGGCGCAGTAACGGTCAAGCCCAAAGGAGGAGATATCGAAACGAGGCAAACCTTTGATGACTATCAACTTCATATTGAATTCAGAACACCGGCCGAAGTAAAAGGCACCAGCCAGGGAAGGGGTAACAGTGGCATCTTCATGCAGGGTGTCTATGAGCTGCAGGTGTTGGATAATTATGACAATGAAACTTACCGCAATGGTCAGGTTGGCTCCATTTACAAACAGACCATGCCCCTGGTGAACCCCTGCAGGAAACCCGGTGAATGGCAGGTTTACGATGTCATCTACACTGCCCCCAAGTTCAACAAGGACAGCCAGATGGTGATTCCTCCGTATATCACCGTGATACTCAATGGCGTGCTGGTGCAAAACCATACGGCCATCCAGGGCACCACCCCTTATATCGGCCAACCGGAATGGCATCCACACGGCAAAGGTCCAATCCGCCTGCAGGATCACAACAATCCGACAAGCTTCAGGAATATCTGGATCAGAGAAATTTAAAGATCAGGGGGCGCATCAACAGATTGCGCCTCTTTTCTTATCCCCCGGTTTTGGGGATAAACAGCTATTAGAAGTCTTCCTTTCTTTGCAAGACCATGCTGTTATCCCTGACTGGAAAAGTCCGACTATGCAAGCAGCGGAACTGGCGCCGGCAACCGGGCGGACAACGGCATACGGGTTTTTACCCGATTTTAATCTGGTGGAAAAAATATATGCGGAATAAGAAGTTGTGATAATTTTTAATTAGTATTTTTACCGGCGTCTTAGGTTTTATATCCGCTTTAGATATCTCCGTAATCCCGGATAAACCCGTTCAAGACTTAGGTTCCCATTAGTTGCTGTTCCTGTTATGTCCATTACCCCGTTAAAAGCTATCTGGCTTTTGCCTGATACTCTGTACCTGTTACTTTGTAAATACCCCATTAACCCAAGGATATGAAGAAATTTTATCTTACTACACTGGCATGCCTGTCGGTTGTCGTCATCTTTTCCCAGAACATATTTAGTTATAATGATGGCATTGTCAGGTACGACAAGACCAAGAGTCCTGGTTCAGCGCAAAACCCAAATTCGAACATTACAGGTCTTCAGAAATGGGTAAGCCCGCCTACTACCGGGATAACCGGATCCTGGGACGCCACATCGTATAAAGCATATTACATCAATATCGCAGGCCAGAAGATGGCCTTCCGTGTGAAGTACCCAAAAAGCTTCCTCAACGCCGACAGTGTAAATAAGAAATACCCGATGATGCTGTTCCTGTGCGGAGCAGGTGAAGTAGGCTGTCCCTCCAATGGAGGCCTGTATAATAATGAGAAGCAGCTCCAATTGGGGGGAAAGCTATTTAATGAACGTGTAAATAATAATGAATTTGATGGTTTCCTGATCTATCCCCAACTCGTGAACGCAGCTGGTTGCTGGGGTTCATGGGGATCCGAACCCATTGGCAACCTCACCATCCTGCTCAGTTTCATTGACTCGATGGTAAAATACGTTCGGGCCGACAACGACCGGTTACTGGTCACCGGACTTTCAGGTGGTGGCTTTGGTGCCTGGCGCATGGCCGGCAACTTCCCAACGAGGGTCACCAAGATCATGCCTTCTGCCTCAGTAGGAAATGTGAATCAGAAAAATGCAATGGTGCATATACCCATCTGGTTTGGAACGGGAGGCAAGGACACTGACCCTTCTCCTGCGCAGGCCCAACAGATCCTGACCGCGATGAAAGATATAGGAGCCGACATCCGATATACAATTTATCCCCTATTGGGCCACGGTATGTGGAACCAGCACTGGGCCGAACCGGATTTTGTGCCGCAAATGAACGACATGCACAAGGCCAATCCACTGGTATTCTTTGGTCGCTACGACTTTTGTCCCAACGAAGCCATCGCAGGCCGGATGGGATTGTCGCCGGGATTCTATGCCTACGAATGGCAGAAAGACGGAGTGACGATCGCTACCCGCACCAACACCACAAATGTGATCAATCAGCCTGCTTACGTGACTTCCTTTACCGGAAACGAGATTATCGTCAAGGCATTCGGCACCTACCGGGTGCGGTTCAAAAGGTTTGGTTTTTCGGCCTGGTCAGACTGGTCGCGCAAGCCCGTAGTAATAAAATCAAAGGCTACCACTCAGACTCCGCCAATACAAATTGCAGGCAACAAGAGCAAGTTCCTGCCTTCACTGGATGGCAGCAACACAGTTCCTCTTACTATGCCCGCCGGTTTTATCAATTACCAGTGGTATCGTTCATCAGATAATGTGTTGGTGGCTTCCACCCAGGTGTTTAATGCGCCCATAGGAGTTTTTAAAGGCAGGTATTCTGAACAATTCGGTTGCGGCACCACCTTCTCTCCCGATTTTGCAGTGATATCCGCGGCAGGAACACCACAACCGGGAGCTCCTTCCGGCCTTACCTCCAACCCCCTGTCACAGACAGCGGTTCAGTTAAACTGGACAAATGGAGCCAATGCCACAGGAATAGAAGTTTACCGGGGCACCACCGCTTCGGGGCCTTATGTTTTTGACACCCTGGTGGCTGCATCAAACACCAGTTATAAGGATTCCAGCCTGCTGGCGAACACCACTTATTATTATGTGCTCAGGGCGGTAAATGGTACCGGCGCTTCGGCCCGTTCGAATGAATCAACAGCCCGCACACTAAACGACATCGTTCCGCCGACAGCACCGGGCGCACTTCAATACCGTGGAAGCACTCAGAAGACTGTTCTGCTTAAATGGAATCCCTCAACGGACAACACAGGAGTACTTCGTTATGACATTTACGCTAATGGCAGCAAGGTGTTCAGTACAACCGGCACATCCTTTACCGTGTCCAACCTCGACAGCCTTACCACCTATGCATTCACCGTGAAGGCTGTGGATAATTACAACAACCAGTCCCCTGCGAGCAACCAGGTGTCGGCCTATACTCACCGCCAGGGTTTGAATTTTAAATATTTTACGGGCTCATGGTCAACACTGCCCAATTTCAATACGCTGCCGGTTAACAAATCAGGAATCACCGACACGGTGAATATTAATAATACGTCTATCAAAACCATCACCACGAACTACGGATTCCTGTGGCAGGGTTTCATCTATATTCCTGTTGCCGCCAGTTATACTTTTGAAACCTATTCAGATGATGGCAGCAAACTGTATATCGATGTACCCTATACGAACACGGCCACCGCACTGGTGAGTAATGATGGAGTTCATGGCGGCCAGAGTCGTACAGGCACCATTTCACTTACCCAGGGTTATCACTCAATCGCCATCACTTATTTCCAGGGAACAAACGGATACGACATGCAGCTGTTCTGGTCCAACAATGCGGGGCTGGCAAGAGAAAGAATCGGAAAGAATTTCCTCGCTTATGTTAATGGCAACGTTACAGCACCTCCGGCAGCACCTAGTGGTCTGACGGCCACAGCCCTCACCTTCAACAAGATCAGGCTGAACTGGACGGACAACAGTTCCAACGAAACAGGATTTGAAATAGCCAGGTCAACTTCCGTCAACGGAGTCTATACCTCAGTAGGCAATGCTGTTGCCAATGCGGTAACCTACACCGATTCGGGCCTTACTGCATCAACTGCATATTTTTATAAGATCAGATCTATAAGATCAGGCAGCGAGTCCGCATTCACGACCGCAGCCAGCGCTACAACACCTGCGGCGCCAGCTACTCCCGTGGCACCGGGTCAGTTACAGGCTGAGGCCGGAGCAAACAATTCAATCCTGCTGTCATGGACTGATAATTCAGCCAATGAAACCAACTTCACGATCTATCGCTCGAACGATGGCGTGACCTTTGGACTGCTGGTCACCGTCGCCGCTAACAGTAATGCCTATACGGATCTGACAACGGCAGCAAATACACGGTACTATTATTATGTGGCCGGAATAAATGCTTCCGGAACTGGTGAACCAAGCAATACGGTGACAGTCAAGGCCGGCAATGAAGCGCCTGTTCTTGCCAACCTCACGAATGTATTTGTAAAGACAGATGCCACAGTCACCGAAGACTTCACTGCATCAGATGATCCTGATGATAATGTAACGGTATCCATCGTAAACAAACCATCATTTATCGGCGTCACGAATATCGGCGGCAATAATTTCAGACTCACTATATCACCGAATTTCGACAATGTTGGCTGGCATACCATTACCGTGGTTGCTCAGGACAATGGCGGAAGTTCTTCCACCAAACAGATCCTTGTTTCTGTTGCGGACAAAAATACCAGGTCGGTTTATGTAAACATTGGAAACTGGGGTAAAGTGGCTCCTGCTCCATGGAACAATTGGGAAGGTGTGCGTTCAGCCGGAAATATCCTGGCTAACCTGAAGGATGAAAACAATATTACCACGCCATTCTCCGTGACCACAGTGAGCGGTTGGGCGTCAACCACCGTGATCGGTCACATCACCGGCAACAATTCGGGAATCGCGCCAGATGCGGTGCTGGAAAGTGGCATCTGGGATAATGGTCCCGCAAAACAATTGCGTTTTGCCGGCCTGAACCCGGCGATGAAATACAATCTGCAGTTCGTCGGCAGCCAGAATGAAGGATTGCCGGCCACCGTAGAATATGTCAGTGGATCACAGACCGCCGTACTCGATGCACGATACAATACAAACATATCGGCCAACCTGAACGGACTTGTGCCAGATCCAGGCGGAGTAATACTCGTAACTGCCACCAGGACGGGCGCCAGTCTTGTCAGCTATCTGAACGCGATAGTCATTGAAGAAATATCGCCGTCCGTTTCTGTACTCAATCCGGGTCATCTATATGCTGAACCGCTCGACAGGAACAGGATCAGTCTTAGCTGGACAGACCGTGAGGACAGTGAAAATGCATCAGGTGGTTATCAATTACAAAGAGCCACCGATTCCTTGTTCAACCTAAACGTGGCAACGTTCAATATCGCGGCGAATGTCACATCATTTACAAATACAGGACTGACGCCAAATGTGAAATACTGGTACAGGATCCGGGCCCTGAGTGGTGCCACCTATTCCGAATACAGCAACAGGGCGAAGGCAATCACTCCTTCATCCATCATCTATGTGAATTTCAATACCACCATAGCCAATGCCTTCTCGCCATGGAACAACACGGCAGCGAATTCTGAAGAGTTGTTTACCATGAGTAACCTGAAGGACCAGCTGAATGTGCCGACCGCAGTAGGGCTTTCATTGCTCAGCGGCTTCAACGGTGAATTCACTGCCGGAGTAAATACCGGCAATAACTCGGGTATCGTACCGGATAATGTGCTGATGTCTGACTATTGGCTCGACAACAGCCAGGTGAGCCAGTATACCGGATTGGTTTTGTGGGAAGCTCCAGCATAGATGGTTGGTTCCGTGGTGATTATACCGCCAAGTATACCATTAATGGCAGGTCCGTTTATCTGAATTCCTGGATGAATTCCACTAAGATTGTGTACATCGGCGACGTGGCGGCAAACAGTAATGGCGAAATCCTGCTGACCTTCTCTACGACCGCCCTGGCGGCCTGGGGATTCAACGCGGGCATCGTTATCCAGGAATATACTGATACGCAGGGTGGTAGCATGCTCAATAGTGTGCTCGACAACACGGGAGCAAACTTCGACAGCTTGTCAACCAGAACGATCACCTCCGCAAATGCCTATCCTAATCCATTCGGGGATCTGATCAATGTAGACTTCTTTAATAGTGCTGCAGGTAACAGAGTTACAGCTGAAGTCTATGACCTGAATGGCAGGCTGGTTCATCGCCGCAACTTCGATCATTTGCCAGCGGGATACAATACCCTGAGAATAGACGAGCTGAGGACTTCGCAGCGCAGTGGTATTTTCATTGTGGCACTCAAAGTAAATGGCAAGATCACACAGACGATTAAGATGCTCAGAAATAAATAACAACTAATCCCGATTCTCCTTTTTAACGGTGACTGCTCTGCAGCCGCCGTTTTTTTTTGCACAAAAAAAAACCCCTCAGGGGAGGGGTTGTTGGCAGGCAATCGTCTTAACAGGATGTTAAAATAAGGTAAATCCATAAAATAAAAAAAAGCCCACTGTAGAAACAGTAGGCCCTAACGATTGCTTGCCATATGAAAAATTTCAAATCTGCCGGTTTATGATTTAACTTAGTTAGACCACACTGGAACCAGAAACATATTAGTTTTAATTTAATTTTTAGTTTTTATCTGGTCCGAATACAAATATAGCCATTTCTTCTGAAAAAAACGTATTCCTTGTCCTCTTTTACTGTTCTGCACATAAAATTTTCTTGATAATAGTTATATTAAATTTATTTCTATGTGTCATTTATGGGGATAATCCGTCTACGGGTTCATTACCAGAATGTCAATACCGGGTGGAAAACTATTTTCCTGCCAGGGATACCGTTTTACCAGATACCACCTCAGGATTTGAATTTCTAAGCAAAACAGACCTTTCCGGAGACCTCAAAGGCATATCCGCCATTTCTTTTATAGACGACGAACATATTGCCTGTCTTACCAATGAAAACGGGTCCATCCGCATTTACAACCTGCGGGCAGGAACCCTGGACAAAGAACTCCCATTCGCGCCTCCGGGTAACTATGAAGGCCTTGTCATCGTTAATGAAACCGCCTACATCGGTTGTGCTGATGGCAGGATCTTCGAAATGGATGGCTACAATACGCCTGAACCACAGATCAGGGAATACGGAACCCCGCTAACCATCAAACAACAATTATCCGGTCTCTGTTTCGACAAAAAAAACAACCGCTTGCTTGTCACGATCAGGGAAAAAGACCTGGGGTCACAATTTTACAAAGGCATTTATGCTTTTGATCTTTCTACAAAACAAATGCCTGTAAATCCTGTCATCCGGATTAATCTGCAGGATTCCATCTTTGGTAAATCGGTCCGTAACCTTCAATCCGTTTTTCAACCGGCCGACATTGCCTGCAGGGAATCAACAGGAGAATTTTATCTTCCCGATGGCAATCGCCAGCAACTGGTAGTACTTGATGAAAAAGGTGAAACAAAAAAAATCCTGACACTGGATAAGGCGCAATTTTCCCAACCGGAAGGGATGAGTTTTTCGGCCTCGGGTGAGGCCTGGATTTGCAACGCAGGTAAAGAAGATCAACCCGCCTCGCTGATCAAAATCCGGATTGTAGATTAAATGCCAGAAACAGAAAATAAAAAAAACCTGAACTCCGATGGTTGTTCCACAAGCTCAGGCTGAATTTTTTTCCTGGTTGGCTCCTAACGCTTGTTGTTGAATAGCGTAAAGAAGATGAACAACTGGGCTACACCATTTTTGGCATCGGCGTTGGCCAGATCACCTGGTTCAAAGTCGCCCACCTTGGAAACTCCTACCACATATCTTCCGCCAATTCCGAAGCCGGAACTGCTGTGAAAGCCCAGACCTGCGTCAACGGCCACATCCAGGTTATTCGCAAAACTTTCGACGCTGCGATTGGTGGTGTTGTCGGAAAGTTTGAAACTTACCTGGGGACCTGCTTCAAGGTAGAAGCCTCCATTGAAACGGTATTTAAAGAGCACCGGTACGGTAAGGTAGGAGACTTTAAAGTTCTGTTCGTTGCCGGCCCGTTCATACTTGGCACCCTGCGAGGAGAAGAGCACCTCAGGCTGGACGGATGCGTTGCTGCCAAACATCAGGTTGATCATACCACCGACATGAAAACCGATCAATGCTTTTTTCTTTACGTCGTTGGCTGTGGCGCTTCCTGAAAAATTGCTGATGTTTAAGCCACCTTTGATCCCTAACTGGAATCCCTGGGCGAACAATCCCGTACTGATCACAAGCAGTGGGAGGATAAGAATTTTTTTCATAATCTTTTAGTTAATGCAGGTATGGAATAATACTACCTGTTAGAAACTATAAAAAATTATGCCCCGCGAAGTCACTTCGATTTTGGGTAATCGTTGTTGATCTCGACCCAGTAACCATCAGGATCCCTGAAATAGATCTGTTTGATGCCATCTACCCGGGTGGTGACTGTATTAGCCACGCCAGGCCAGCTTTCGTAAGCGATGTTGTTTTTCCTGAGCCGCGCGATCACGTCTTCTACCGAAGGCACACTAAAGCAGAGGTGGCCATTTTTATCATGCGAAACTATGGAGTCGGCGCCTTGAATAAGATGGAGGTGACTGGAAGGTCCAACGGAGAACCAGGTGTGTTTGCCATCATGAAAAGGTTCAGGGATGGTGTCGAGCATGACTATTTTCTGATAAAAACCAGTGCTCACCGCAAGGTCTTTTACATAGACAGCGATATGGTTCAGGACGGGTTTGACAGTTTGGGCTTGGCCTCCCTGGGTAAAAAAAGTGGCGAAAACAACAAATGGTATCAGACGCTTCCAGCATTTCATACTACAAGATAAAGGCAGTGGACGGAATTTCTGGCTTTTAATTGCTAAATTTCTGGCATGATCAAGGTGGGCGAATTCAACAAACTAAAAGTGATCCGTGAGGTTGATTTCGGATTATATCTCGATGATGGAGCTGAAGGTATCCTGCTGCCCCGGCGTTTTGTTCCTAAAGGAGCCGCGCCCGGTGACGAACTGCGCGTGTTTATATATCATGATTCCGAAGACCGACTGATCGCCACCACCCAGGAGCCAAAAGCGGTTCTGGGCGACATCGTTCAACTCAAAGCCGTCAGCGTTACACCTCACGGCGCTTTCCTCGACTGGGGTTTGATGAAGGATGTCTTTGTTCCCGCATCGAAACAGCTTAATCGTATGTATCCCGGTGAGAACTACATTGTAAAGATCTATCTCGATGAACGCACGGGCAGGGTGGCGGCAACAGAAAAAATTGAAGCCTTCCTGAGCAATGACTCACTGACTGTAAAGGAAATGGAGGAAGTGGATTTACTGGCCTACCGGAAAACAGACATTGGCTTTGTGATGATCATTAATAATCGGCACACGGGAGTACTTCACTTTAATGAAGTGTATCGCAGTATAGAGATCGGTGACCGGTTCAAAGGATTCATCAAGAAAATATCCCCCGACAACAAGATCGATGTGGTCTCCGGCAAGAGGGGATATGACCGTGTGGAAGGAGAACTGCAAAAGATTCTTGATCTGCTCCAGCGCAACAATGGTTACCTGCCATACAATGATAAGTCAGATCCCTCGGAAATCTATTCCTTCTTTGGAATGAGCAAGAAAACCTTCAAGATGACAACCGGTAATCTATTCAAGCAACGGCGGATAGAGTTTACTAAAACCGGCATCAAGATGATCGAAGACTGATCGTAGTGCCGTCCTCAATTCTCCCTCTTCGTTTTCATAGAAAAGTCCTGACCAGCAACTTCCATTCTTCTTCCAGTGAAATGTTCGGCGCGTTTTTGCCGGCGCGGTGATACCAGTAGTGGGCATTGTTTATATCACCCTCCTTACGATGCAGGTAGGCGTGGATAAGTGAGCCATTGATCCCTTGAATATCCTGTGCGATCTCGTGTGATCGTTCCCAGTCTTTACGGCCGTCGTACCATAGCGATCGCAATTCTTCGGAGAGCACTGATGGCGGCTGATCTAAACGCAGACTCGCCACAAATTGGTCATAATCCATCCTTGAAGTTAAGTGCTTTTAGTAATTTTAGGTATGCCGAACGACAACCTGAATGCGGGCAACAGCGTCCTCACACCCGTGGACAAGGAATTTGAAAACAATATCCGTCCATCGGTTATCGCTGAGTTTTCAGGACAGGAGCAGATCATTGATAACCTGAAAGTCTTCATCCAGGCGGCGAAGATGCGTGGCGAAGCGCTCGACCATATTCTTTTCCATGGCCCACCCGGTCTTGGCAAAACAACACTCAGCCGGATCGTAGCCAATGAGCTGCAGGTGAAGATCAGGGAAACATCGGGACCGGTGATCGAGAAGCCTGGTGACCTCGCCGGTTTACTCACCAACCTGGAACCAAACGACGTTTTATTCATTGATGAAATCCACCGGCTCAGCACCGTTGTTGAAGAATACCTCTATGCGGCCATGGAAGATTACCGCCTCGACATCATGATCGACAGCGGACCTAACGCGCGCAGCATCCAGCTAAACCTCAGTCCGTTCACACTGATCGGCGCAACAACAAGAAGCGGTCTGCTTTCTGCGCCATTGCTTTCAAGATTTGCGATCAAGTCTAGGTTGCAGTATTATTCTGCAGAAACGCTCTACCAGATCATCCTTCGCGCGGCCTCGATTCTTTCTGTAAAAATTACTTCTGATGCGGCGCGTGAGATATCCGGGCGCAGCAGGGGCACACCCAGGATCGCTAATGGTTTGCTCAGAAGGGTTCGCGATTTCGCGCAGGTGCTGCACAATGGGGTGATCGACCTGGCCATCACCGCTCATTCCCTCAAGGCGCTGAATGTTGATGAACACGGCCTGGATGAGATGGACAACAAGATCTTACTGACCATAATAGATAAATTCAAAGGAGGTCCCGTGGGTATCAGTACCATCGCCACCGCGGTAGGCGAGGAGTCGGGCACAATTGAAGAGGTGTATGAACCCTTTCTGATCCAGGAAGGATTCCTTCAACGCACACCAAGGGGCAGGGAGGTCACTGCCAAGGCCTACCAACATCTCGGGAAGATTTCACCCGGTAAACTGTTTTGAAAGCCGAGAACTCTGTCAAAGTGAAAGAACCCTGAGCTGGTTTCAAGTAAGCTAAGCCGGTTTTGACTTTGAGCTTTCCTAAACCGCCGGTGTGGGAACAACCAGCCTGAACCCGTTTCCATGTATGTTTACGATCTCGATATTCGAGTCGTCCTTCAGGTATTTTCTCAGTTTGGCAATATACACGTCCATGCTTCTTCCATTGAAGTAGGTGTCGCTTCCCCAGATCTTTTTGAGCGCGTGTTCACGTGGAAGCAGGTCGTTGAGGTGTTCGGCAAGCAATTTCAGCAACTCGTTCTCCTTGGGAGAAAGGGTTTGCATTTTGCCACTATGGCTCAGTTCCCGGAGTTTGGGATTGAAATGATAGCTCGCAAGGTCATATTCCTTGTTCTCGTTCTCCTTATTTCCTTCCTCGTTCCGTTTGAGGATGGCCTTTATTTTCAATAAGAGTACTTCGCTGTCGAATGGCTTTGTGATGTAATCGTCGGCGCCAAGCTTGTATCCCTGTATGATATCATCCTTCATTGTCTTGGCACTTAGGAAGAACAGTGGTATGTCGGGATCCACGTCGCGGATCTCCTCAGCCAGTGTGAAACCATCCATATGCGGCATCATGATGTCCAGCAAACAAAGGTCAAACTTCTCTCTTTGAAAGGCAGCAAGTCCCAGACGTCCGTCCCTTTCGAGCGTAACATCATAGTCATTCAGTTCCAGATAATTCTTAAGTACCATCCCCAGATTTGTATCATCTTCACAAAGGAGAATTTTAGTTTTTTTACCTTCCATGGTTTAAATTTAAATCGTTGTAGTTAAACATACGGGAAATAAAATTAACGATTTTGCCTTGTTTAGAATCCACTGAATAATTTTTTGTTAATATATATCTTACATAAATAATAGCCATTTATGCCTGACAAAGCCGCCTTCCTGAAAGAGATCTCGCAGGGTTTTACGTTCAAAGGAGAGTCATTCAGAATTGGTGTTGCAATGCTCGACAAGCAGGCACTCACAGGAACGGATGTTTTCCTTCCCCTTAAAACCATGAACCGGCATGGGTTGATCGCCGGTGCAACAGGAACCGGTAAAACAAAGACACTTCAGGTGCTCGCCGAAGGACTTAGTAATGCCAGCGTTCCGGTATTACTTATGGACATCAAGGGTGATCTCAGTGGCCTGGCCGCGGCTGGATCGGTCAATGATAAGATCAGGGAAAGAATGACTTCAGCCGGCGGTGAATATAAACCTTCTGCCTTTCCCGTTGAAATGCTTACCCTCAGCAACGAGAAAGGAGTTCGCATACGCGCCACCGTTACCGAATTCGGCCCGATCCTGTTGGCAAAGATTCTTGGACTGAACGACACACAGGAAGGTGTTGTGTCCATGATCTTCAAATATTGTGACGACAATAAACTTCCCCTGCTCGACCTGAAAGATTTTATCAGGATTCTGCAATATGTGGGCAATGAAGGAAAGAAAGAACTTGAAAAGGCCTACGGGAAAATATCCACCACCACCACGGGCACGATTTTGCGCAAAGTGATCGAGCTGCAGCAGCAGGGAGCGGATCTGTTCTTCGGCGAACCTTCTTTCGCTGTGGAAGACCTGATGCGGATGTCCGATGACGGCAGGGGGATGATCAGTGTACTGAGGGTAACGGATATGCAGAACCGACCGAAGCTGTTTTCGACCTTCATGCTCAGCCTCCTTGCAGAACTTTATGGCTCTCTGCCCGAGGAGGGCGACATGGACAAGCCCAAACTGGTGATCTTCATCGATGAGGCGCATCTCGTTTTCCAGGAAGCCACAACTGCCCTGCTACAGCAGATCGAAACCGTAGTCAAACTAGTCAGGTCCAAAGGCGTTGGCATATTTTTCTGTACCCAGAATCCCCAGGACATTCCCGCAGGCGTACTGGCCCAGCTCGGCCTGAAAGTGCAGCATGCGCTCAGGGCCTTCACGGCTGCAGACCGTAAAACCATTAATAAGGCAGCTGAAAACTATCCCGAATCTGTGTACTACGATGTGAACGAACTGATGACCCAGCTCGGCACCGGTGAAGCATTTGTGACGATGCTGAATGAAAAAGGCATCCCGACTCCACTTGTTCAGACCATGCTTATCCCGCCATCATCAAGGATGGATATACTTTCCGACAGCGAGCTGAACGAAAGT
>Ga0193753_10002466_pt1 | contig 14490 bp, 14 predicted proteins | sample H1c2metaG_FD_144925 | JGI IMG/M metagenome (GOLD analysis project Ga0193753, IMG submission 144925) | Soil microbial communities from a riparian zone of the East river system, Colorado, United States - H1c2 | ecosystem: Environmental > Terrestrial > Soil > Riparian zone | place: USA: East... | reverse complement strand
GCGACGGGATATTTATGGCATTCCCGCCGTTCGCAGATGCCGTGCCTTTACCAGTAAGAGTTAAATCCACGTGACACACCAGGCCACGAGCAAGCAAAGCTCTTACCTAGCGCAGTCTGAGATCGCTTTTGCCAAGCCTTTTATTACAGGCAACGAACTCAAGTACATTGCGCAAGTGATCGCGTCCGGGAGCATAAGCTCGGATGGCCGCTTCACTCAGGGCTGCGCTCAAATCTTAAAGAAACGGTTTGGCATACATGAGGTTTTCATGGTGCCCTCATGTACGGCCGCATTGGAAATGGCGGCCATGCTTTCCGGCCTGGAAAAAGGAGATGAAGCTATTCTGCCTTCCTTCACCTTTGCATCCACCGCGAACGCGGTAGTGCGGCTCGGCGCCAAACCTGTCTTCGTCGACATTCGCCCAGATACCCTGAATATCGACGAGAATCTTGTCGAGGCCGCTATCACTCCCCGCACGAAAGCGATTTTTGCAGTGCATTACGCGGGTGTCGCTTGTGAGATGGATCGCCTCATGGCGATCGCCGCGAAGCACAATCTTTTTGTGGTAGAGGACGCCGCACAAGCGGCAAACGGATACTACCGGGGACGGGCGCTCGGGTCAATCGGGCACCTCGGCGCGTACAGTTTCCACGGCACAAAAGACTATACCTGCGGCGAAGGCGGGGCGCTGTGTGTCAACTCGCCCGAAATGTGCGCGCGGGCTGAAATTATTCGCGATAAAGGCACCAACCGCAATAAGTTCATGCGCGGCGAGGTGGATAAATACTCCTGGGTTGACGTTGGCTCTTCCTATGTTCCCAGCGAAATAGCCTGCGCTTTTTTGTATGCGCAACTGGAAGCGATGGACCGTATCAAGACGCTCCGCTGCCAGATAGTACAGCGGTACCACAATCGCTTAAGGCAGTTTGAGCAACTGGGATTGTTGCGCCTCCCCCAAATACCCGCCGGATGCGATAGCAGTCACCATATGTACTACATTCTTCTCCCCGACCAGGAGACTCGCGACCGCCTGATCGGTTATTTGAGGGAGAAGCACATTCGGGCGCTTTTTCACTTCGTGCCGCTGCACTGTTCTCCGATGGGCGAGAGGTGGGGATATCGCGAAGGCGATCTTCCCATTACCGAACAATCGAGCGGGCGGCTCCTGCGCTTGCCATTCTTCCCGGGTCTGACCGAAGAAGAGCAAGAAACAGTAGTCCACAGCATAGAGTCATTCTTCAGAGTAATTAGAACCCGGAATTTGTTTACGTCAGGCCATCTCGTCGAATCAGCATAGGATCCCGTATGCTGCAATCGACAAATTCTTGCCCGGACTCCTCGACGACACCCAAGTTGTCGGTGGTCATCCCCGTCTATCGCAGCGAGGCATGCCTAAACGAGCTGATACGCGCCATTCGACTGGCGCTCGCGCCGTACGATTGGGACTACGAAGTCATTCTGGTGAACGACTTCTCGCCGGATCGCTCCTGGCAAGTGATCGAATCGCTCTGCCACCGATATCCGTTCGTTGTGGGCGTCGATTTACGGCGCAACTTCGGGCAGGACAATGCCATACTCACGGGCTTGCGGCTTTCCCGTGGAAGGTACGTCGCCGTCATGGATGACGACCTTCAGCATGACCCGAAATATCTCCCCGCATTGATGCAGAAGACCGAGGACGGCGCGGATGTGGTCTATGCGGATTTTGGCCGGAAACGGCAGAAATTATGGAAGAACATGGGCAGTTGGATCAACGGCAAAATCGCCGACCGGGTCCTCTGGAAGCCCAAGGATGTCTACCTTTCGCCATACAAGGTGATAGTTCGCGACGTGGCGGATTTGATCTGCAATTATTCAGGCCCTAAACCCTACATCGATGGCTTACTGTTTCAAGCTACCTGGAGAATGGCGAGCATTCCGGTCGAACACTTTCCACGATACGCGGGACGCAGCACCTATAGCGTCTGGAAGGCGCTCGAGGTTTCTGCCCGCCTGATCTTCTCGTTTTCGGTGAAGCCAGTTCGATTGGTCACTTGGTGTGGACTCGTAATGGCCTTGCTGGCACTGCTTGCCGCCGGCGGTATCACCTTGTATCGCCTCTTGTTGCCCGAGGCTTTCCCTGCGGCAGCGGTCGGGTGGTCCTCTCTGATGGTCGTGTTTCTTCTTGTAAGCGGGATCCAGATGACATTTTTAGGGATCCTCGGTGAGTATGTGGGACGCGCGTATCTGCTGGTGAACCGTCATCCTCAGACTTCGATAAGGACCGTTATCGGTGAAAACGCTCGCGCACAATCCTCCTCGACCGTACCTCGGACCATCGACGAGGAGGTGACGGTTGGCGGCAACGGCGCTCTATAAGAGCGCCCTTTTGTACGAACTCCTGATGATTGCGCTGTACGGCCGCCATTACGCGGGGCGGTACCGGGCGATCGCCGATCTCGTTCCCGCGCAGTCGAGCGTTCTCGATCTTTGTTGCGGACCAGCCGTGCTTTATCATCGTTATCTTCGCCGGAAGTCCATTCGCTACACGGGCCTTGATCTTAGCGGCGCTTTCATTCAGCGGTTGAATCAGCGGGGTGCGCGCGGGCAGGTATGGGACCTTCAGGGGGAAGCCCCTTTGCCTCCAGCCGACTACGTGATCATGCAAGCCAGCCTGTACCAGTTCCTGCCTGACCCTCAGCCGGTGGTCGACCGCATGCTGCGAGCGGCGCGGAAACAGGTGATTCTCGCTGAGCCAATCCGGAACATCACGAGCAGTAAAGTGGCTCCGCTGGCATTCTTCGGCCGGCGTTTCACGGACCCGGGAGATGGCCAATCCGCGCACCGGTTCAATGAGGCGAGCCTGGATCTGTTTTTTTCCCGCTATGCTTCCCAGCTAAGCAAGACCTTCTCTATTCCCGGCGGCAGAGAGAAGGTTTTCGTCCTGACGCCGGCGGGCCAGCCTCGGTGAGGGGCGGCGGCAGCATTGCAGCCTGTGCGGCGCTATTCGTTTCGGCGATGCTCATCGGTTGCACCAACTTGTCCGGGTCGGGCCCGCTATGGCCGGATAGCCCGCAGTACGCCAACGCCGCGGCGATGATTCACGATTGGCTACTCTCCGGCGATATCTTTCATCCATGGCAATTCGCGGAACGGAATTACGTCCAATTTCCCGCTTTTCATCTTCCGTATCACCCGCCCGGCTACCCGGCGCTGCTGGGTTTGTTTTTCATGCTGACCGGCGTCTCTTACAATTCCGGAAGGATCTTCATCGCGCTTTGTTTGTGGGTGGCAGGATGTTTCTTCTACGCCATTTTGAGAAGAACCGGGTTATCGCGCGCCGCGGCCTTTTCGAGCGCGTTGTTGCTGCTGACCACGCCCGAAATCGCCTTCTGGTCGAGAGATACGATGGCCGAAATTCCCGGACTTGCGTTCATCCTCGCAGCCTCATTTTTTTTTCTTGTCTGGTTGGCTACGGAGAGCGCATGGGCCTGCGTCGCAGCTTTCGGTTTCGCCGAGGTAGCGTTCCAATCCCGCTATCTAACGGCCGGAGTTCTGCCGGCTTGGTTCCTATGGACATGTCTCGCGGGAAAGTTCCGGAAATTATTCTCGCCCGCGCTTCTGGCCTCGGCAATTCTGTATCTGATTCTGAGTGCGGGTTGGGTGATCTACACGCTACCGTTTTCACGATACGAGACAGTTTATAGCCCGACCCCGCCTACTAGAAACTACGCCAGTCTTTTCTCGTGGAGGATCATCGCATTCTACTCGGCCCAGATTCCGGCGATGATCGGCTGGGCGACGCTCATTGCCGCTTTCATTGGACTGCTCTATACAATTCGTTCTCGCGGCGGAAGACTGCGGCAATACTTCTGGCTTGCCTGGCTCTTGAGCAATGTGATTTTTCTGCTGGTCGTGAAGATCTACGGGGAAGATCGATATTTTATCTATGCGCTGCCAAGTTTCATCGGATTAGCTGCCGCCACTTTCACCTCGAGTGATGAGAAGCGCGCGGCAAGTAAAAAATATGCCGGGCCAATTCTCGTGGGCCTTTGTTTAGCCGCGAACGCCAACAGCTTGAAACAGCTCCCACAAGGCGTAGTCGGTTACGAAACTGTCGGACGGCGCCTGGCTCGCCTGGATGATCCCGGCAACATTCTCGTTTCGAGCTTACTGCAAACCGATCTTATTTTCCGGTATCGCTCGAACCATCCGGTATTGCAGCGAAGTTTCATTCGGGGAGACCGCTCCTTGGCGATCCGGCCGCCGACCTATACCGGCGCGCAAACGACCACCGTTGCGCACAACGCCGCTGATGTTCTCGATATCATGCGCCGGGGACGCGTCCGATACGTAGTTACGTTCTCCCCGGATTTACCGAAGAACGATACTCGGACGGCGGAAATGCGGTTGCTCGATGAAACGATCCGGTCGCACTCGGCCATCTTTCAACCGTTGGGGGAGTATCCACTCCGTCTGCAAGATGGAATTCCCGGTTATTCCGGCCGTGTTTGGTTGTGGAAATTTACCGGTGAATTGCCCTCCGGCCCGAGCGAGATTCCAGTCGTTATTCCGACAGCGGATTTAAGCATAGAGCCCGGCTCATAACCGCTTCCTTGGTCGCGGGCCACTTGCGAACCTGACATTATGGTGGCACCATCGTATTGCCTGCATGATCCCGATCTTCACAGCGGAGCCTCTCATGGATCCGGCCGTCCAAAAGAAAATAGCCCTCGTTAAGATTCTGGGAATCGGCTGCGTCGTTGGTCTTTGGGCGCTGGCAATGGCGTCGTTTATGGGTTACCTTCCGGCCTGGGTATTTGTGCCCGCGAGTATAACTGTAATCGTATTGGGTCCTTTTTTGATCGGTAGGATTCGCTCACTCAGAAATCGGCGAAACAATGCGGCGCCGGATCCACGTCTATAACGCGAGGGAAAGATGCGACATTCTCAGAGATCTGGCATTCTTGGCGCGACGCTCATCGGGGTCGGCTGCGGGCTGACGGCGATGGGCATTGCGCTCGTGATCCCGGCGTGTTCCAGTTGGACGCTTGGGTTTTTGGAGCAAGCATTCCGCAAAGGCCGCGAAGGCGCCGGCAGCGCGGCCGAGATGATCGGCGATATCAGCGGCCGGGCGCACCACCACTTCAACGAAGCAACGAAGACCGCCAAAGCCACAACTTCGAAAGCCGCGGGAGTGGTCGAAAACGCCGCCCGCCAAGTCCGGCACTTCACTTCGTAGCGGCGAGTGCGGCGGATGCCAAAATAGCAGCATGGCAACCGATCGCGTCGGCATCTTGAAGCAGATGGTCGCGCAAGACGCGACTAATTCGTTCGCTCGTTACGGGCTTGGGATGGAATATGTCAAGAGCGGCGATTTTTCGCAGGCAATCGACGAATTTCGAATTCTTCTCGAGCGGGATAACAACTACGCGGCGGCCTATTTTCACGGCGGGCAGGCGCTCGAGAAGTTGGGCCGGATAGAGGAAGCGCGCGCGCTGTATGAAAAAGGCGTCGAGGCGACAACGCGCACCGGCGACGCGCACACACGCGCGGAGATCGAAGGCGCGCTCGGCCTGCTGCCGATCTAGCGGCGATAAATTTTTCCGCCTTTCATTACAAAGCTCACTTTGGTCACCGCGCCGATATCCTGCGTCGGGTCGCCGCGCACCGCGATGATATCGGCCAGACAACCGGGCTTCAGCGCGCCAATTTGCCCCGCCCATCCGAGTAATTTCGCGCCGTTCAACAAGTCCGCTTGCAGCACGGCCAACGGCTGCATGCCGTACTTCACCATGAGCTCGAGTTCGCGCGCTTGTGTGCCGTGCGGAAACGGACCTACGTCGGAACCGGCGGCCATTGGCACGCCGGCGGCCAATTGCCGGCGAAACTCCCGCGCGTGCATTTCCAGTGCCGTTCGCAAGCGCGTTTGTCTGTCGCTCGATTCCGCGTGTGCGGCAAAATATTCGGAAATCGCGAAGGTCGGCACGGCGAAAATTCCCTTCTCGCGCATGAGACGCATGGTTTCATCGCTCAACTGATAAGCGTGATCGATCGAGACCACGCCTGCGCGGGCGGCGTAGAGAGTGCCCGGCTCGCCGGTCGCATGTACCGCCACGCGGCTGCCGGTTCGCGCCGCTTCTTGGACCGCCGCAGCCAGTTCCGCTTCGGTGTATTGATACGGAGTCGAAAATTTTCCGTCGCGCAGCGAGTCCTTGCCGGTCTCATAGATCTTGGTGAAATCGGCTCCTTCTTTGAATTGCTGGCGGATGACCGCTATCAACTCCTGCGCGCCGTTCGCGTAGGTCGCGTTCGATGGAACGTGCAGGGCGGGATTGAAGTCGATGGCGTCTTCATGACCGCCCAAAATACTCACCGCGTTGCCGCTGATCCGCAAGCGCGGTCCCGGTACGAGTCCCGCATCGATAGCTTCTCGTACCGCAGTATCGGCCGAGCCCGCGCCCTCGGTCCCCATGTCGCGTTCGGCGGTGAAACCCGCCATGAGATCGTCGCGCGCGGCGAGCACCGCGAGTATGGTCCGCTGCGGCGCCGATTCTTTTACCGTTTGCAGATCCTCCGCGCCGGGATGCAAGAACAGGTGCACATGCGCGTCGATCAGGCCGGGCATCAAAGTCGTTTCGCCAAGATCCAGCACCTCCGCGCCCGGCGGATGCGGCACCGTCGCGGCGGCTTGCGTGATGCGTTCGCCTTCGACGAGCACTTCACCCGGACTCAGCAAACGCCCGCTTTCGATATCGAGCAAATGCGCCGCGTGCAGAACGATCGTCTGCGCGTGAGCCATTGGCAGAAGCGCCGCCAGCATGACGAGAAGTCGTGGGAATCTCATTGAATTGCGGATGATGGTACCATGCCGGCTGATTTTCCGCGGCGCATTGTTTGTCTGACCGACGAGACGACTGATACCCTGTATTTACTGGGCGAGCAGGATCGTATGGTGGGTGTCTCCGGTTTCACCACGCGTCCGCCGGAAGCGCGCCGCAAGCCGAGAGTCTCGGCATTCAGTAGCGCGAATTTCGATTCGATTTTGAAACTCGAGCCGGATCTGGTGCTGGCATTTTCCGATGTGCAGGCGGAAATCACGCGCGAACTTGTTCGTCGTGGCACTACGGTCTTTCACTTCAACCAGCGCAGTGTCGAAGAGATCTTCGACATGGTCACCGCGCTCGCTCGCCTGGTTGGCCGACCGGAGCGTGGAACGGAGCTTGTCGAAGAACTGCGGCGCGGTCTGGAACAGATTGCGGCTTCCGCGGCCACCTTCGCTTCCCGGCCACGCGTATTTTTCGAAGAATGGAAGGAGCCGCTGATCAGCGGCATTCGTTGGGTCGAGGAGCTAGTGGAAATCGCAGGTGGCGAAGGCATTTTTCCGGAACTGAAAAAATGCGGTAAGGCCAAAGACCGCGTGGTAGATCCAGCCGAAGTCGCCGCTCGCAATCCCGACGTCATCATCGCCTCCTGGTGCGGCATGAAAGTGAACCAGCGGCACATCTGTTCGCGGCCCGGTTGGGAAGCCACGAACGCGGTTCGAAACGGACACGTCTACGAAATAAAATCTTCTTACATTCTGCAGCCGGGACCCGCCGCTTTGACTGAAGGAGTGAAGCAGCTTCATACGATCCTTTCGCGTGTCGCCGTTCAGTACTAGAAGTTCTAAAACTAGCGATAACCGGCGGCCTGCAAGTCGAACAGTTCAGCATACTTGCCGCCGAGAGCCACCAACTGCTGGTGCGAGCCGCGCTCCACGATGCGTCCGTATTCGAGAACTAAAATCCGGTCCGCCATCCGTACAGTGGAAAATCTGTGGGAAATCAGGACAGCCATCTTTCCCGCGGTCAAATCGACAAAGCGTTGATACACCTCGAACTCAGCGCGCGCATCCAGACTCGCGGTCGGCTCATCGAGAATTAAAATTTGCGCATCCCGCATATAGGCACGCGCCAAGGCGATTTTTTGCCATTGACCCATCGACAAATCCATACCGCCTTCGAAACGCCGGCCGAGCATCTGGCCGTAAGTCTTTGGTAGACCGGCAATTACCTCCGCCGCCAGGCTCTTTTCAGCGGCCCGCAGAACGCGCTCTTGGTCTTCCAAGGCGTCGACCCGCCCAAAACCGATATTTTCGGATGCCAGCACGTCATAGCACATATAGTCCTGAAAAATTACGCCGATTTCGCGCCGCAGGTCTTCCACGTCGTAATCGCGTAGATCGACGCCGTCGAGCAAAATCCGGCCCGCCGTCGGATCGTAGAGCCGAGCCAGCAATTTTACTAGGGTGGTCTTACCGGCCCCGTTTTCTCCTACCAGGGCGATGCGTTCGCCGGCGTCGAAGCTAAAACTCAGGTCGCTGAGGACCGGCTGGCTTGAGCCGGGATAAGCGAAGCTGACGCCTTGGAACTCGAAACCACGGCGAACCGGCCGCGGCGCCGGGAGGGCATCGGGCTTCGAACTGATTTGTGGCTTCGTCTCTAGAAAATCGAATAAGTCTTTGATAAATAAGGCTTGTTCAGAAATGCCGACCAGCCCGGCGACAACACTTTCCATAATGCTTCGCGAGCGCGCAAAGGCTCCCGTAACGAGCGTTAGACTGCCAACCGTCATCTGGCCCGCCAAGGCGCGCAGCAAAATCAGGACATAGGCCGAGTAGTAAGCGCCCGTCGGCGCCAGGTTCAACAGACCGCCATGAAGTGCCCGACGGATCGCCAAATGCCGATTCTCGGCATAGAAACGCTCGAAAAGCGTGCGCGAGCGTTCCGCCAAGTATTTCCCTAGGCCGAAGATCTTGACCTCTTTGGCGCTCTCGCTGCCCGCTCCCAAAAACCGCAGATAATCGAGTTCTCGGCGCTCAGGCGTGTAGCGGTAGAGCATGGAATAGTTCAGCATGGCGAAACGGGTTTCTCCCAAAAATACCGGGATAGTGCCGGCAACCAGAAGCAATAAGAGCCATGGATCGAAGAAGATAACGGCTGAGAGCAAGGAAGCGAGCGTCAGCAGTTGCTGCGCCATGCCGGCCAAACTAGCCAGCGTTCCAAGGCGCGAGGTGGTCTGCCGGCGCGCGCGCTCCATCTTGTCGTAAAACACTGGATCCTCAAAGGAAACCAGATCGAGCGCGGTGGCATGGGCCATCAGTTTCAGGCTCACCTGGTTGGTGAAACGGTCGCCCAGGAGACTATCGACCAGCGAAATGGCGCGCCCGAGGATGTCGGAGGCGACCGCCAGCAAAAGCTCTAGAACCAATAGCTTCCAAATAGCAGAGCGGTCGAATGGCTGGTGGCGGATCGCGCGCACGACCAAGTCGATAATCAGCTTTGAAACCCACAACGTGGCGAGCGGGATGCAGGCCGAAACACCGCGCAGCAGCAAGGTCAGCACCGTCAGGGCGCGGCTGGTTTCCCAGACCATGCGCAACAGCGGCGGAACGTTGCGGAGCGCCGCCAGCCGCTCGCGCCAAGTCTGCGGCGCCTCATCCGGCTTTTTGGGAGGCGGCCTCATAACTCAAAAAAAATGCCCACTCTCACTAGAGTAGGCATCTTTTTCCTGTCACCAGGTCTCTGGCTGACCAGAGTTACGTTTGATGGGAGAATCGGAATCGACGGTATCGCAACCCGTCAAAATCCTGTTTGTGATTGGAGTGTAGGGCCAGCGGAAGGTGAAGTCAAGGGCATTTTTTTCGTTCGTCACGGTGTCCTGTAAGTACTGCGGAACAAACCATTTGCAGCGAAAGATGTTTGTGCGGCTTCAGTGGAAAACATTTGCTTTAGCTGTGAAAATCGATTCGGAAAAATCGACTAACTCCAATGAAAAGAATTACTTGCAGAACTCGCGCGAGTCAGTCGCCGGCGAGGTGCAGAGTAGTCATCGCCTCGTCGCCTTCGAGCGTTCCATAGCGCCGCCGGTAGATTCGCATGCCCGCGTACATGAGCCCGGCTAGAAGGCAAAGGCCGCTCAAAATAATGCTCAAAAGGATGATGTTCGAGAGCAGTTGATAGAGCGGTTTGATGGGGCTCGGCGGCGGCGTTTCGTTCAACGTAACCTTGGCGGCGTATTCGACGCGGCTGAGCAACGAGTCAGCCTGTGTATCGGTCGCGGGCGCGAAGACGATTGCCACCAGCGGGCCCGATCGTTTCACATGGACGTTTGGTAGCTGCTTGAAATTGGCCGCGTGCAGCCGCGCCATGCCAGGAGTCGGGTAATAAAAAAGCGCCAGACGAATCGGCGCGCCACTCTTGCCGATGCGATAGCTCGCCACTTGCGCTTCGGCGGCTTCTTCCAACCCCGGCCGCGCCGCAACTAATTCGGGGGCGAACGCCGCGAGCGATTCCGGACCCAACACATAGCGTGCGGAATTCGGCGTCAGTCCTTCGCGCGGCAGAAAAGTCAGAATCGGCGGCAGCGATGTGCCGCGCTTGTTGGGCAGCGCCTTCAACTCGGTTTCAACCTGCTCCTTGTCGGGACGCGCACCTTCGAATACCACTATGTAGTTATCGTCATTGACTATGGTGCGCTTGCCTTCGTCGGTGCAGAAGGCCGTCCAATTACATCGACGGCCCTGCTCCGAACGCTGCCACTCCCATGCGGCCAGCGCGCCGGTCGCGTCCTTCATCTGATAAGTGGTGACGGTGAACTTCGCGCGCTTGGCGGTTTCCGTGCGCACCAGTCCGTACTCGCGCCAGAGCGCGGCGTCATCGGCATACAGCGATGCCGCGAGGAAAAAGCAGCCGAAAATTACGCCGCCGCGCCGTGACATTTCTTATACTTCTTTCCGCTGCCGCAAGGACACAAATCGTTGCGGCCGACCTTCGGTCCTTTGGACACCGGCTGCTGCTCGTTTGTTCCGCCGCTGCCGGTGAACTGCAACTCCGCCAATTCCTTCTCTTTCTTGCGCTGGATATTGCGCGTAAGATCGGTCACTGCTTGCTGTGCTTCGCGGCGTGGCGTATCGATCGGCGTGGCCGCTTCCGCGCCGTCGTCGTCGTCCTCGTCCGGCGGCTCCGGATACGGCACCGGCACACTACCGTCTCCGCCCTCGATGCGCATGAAGTAGAGGAACTTGATGGTTTCGTCCTCAATACGATCCATCATGTCCTGGAACATGGTGAAGGATTCCTTCTTGTACTCGATCAGCGGATCCTTCTGGCCGTAGCCGCGCAGACCGATGCCTTCCTTCAAATGGTCCATCGACAACAAGTGGTCCTTCCACTGGTTGTCCACCACGTTCAACATGATGATGCGCTCGGCCTGGCGCAAATTGTCGGGGCCGATCATCCGCTCTTTCTCGTCGTACCGCTCTTTCAACAGATCGGTGATCTTCTGCTCGATCTCGCCGCGCTCGGCGCCGCTTCCCGCTTCGATGTCGAGCTTGATGCCGAACTGGTTCAACAACGCCGTCTGCAGCCCCTGAAGATCGTATTGATCCGCACGCGCGCTCTCCGGACAGAATTGATCGACGAAGCTGGCGACGATTCCGACGACGATGTCGACGATTCGTTCTTTCTGGTTATTGTTTTCGAGCAACTGCCGCCGCATGCCGTATACTGCCTGGCGCTGCTTGTTCATCACGTCGTCGTACTCGAGAACGTGTTTGCGCGAGGCGAAATGCTGCGCCTCCACGGCTTTTTGCGCCGCCGCGATGCGCGACGTGATCAATTTCGATTCGATCGGCACATCTTCTTCCATGCCGAGCCGCAGCATCAGATTCTGCATTCGCTCGCCGCCGAAGATGCGCAGCAGATCGTCCTGCAGAGATAAGTAGAAGCGCGAGCTTCCCGGATCGCCCTGGCGTCCGGCGCGTCCGCGTAACTGGTTATCGATGCGCCGCGATTCGTGCCGCTCGGTTCCCAGAATGTGCAAACCGCCCGCCGCAATAACTTCAGCGCGCTCCACTTCGATTTCGCGCCGAACCTGCTCCTTGATTTGCTCGAGCTCGCCGGGGGGTAGCATATCCGGAGTCTTGCCGGTCTTCTTGAGCCGGTCTTCGAGTAGAAAATCCGGATTACCGCCCAGTAGAATGTCGGTGCCGCGGCCCGCCATGTTGGTCGAGACCGTCACCGCGCTTTTGCGTCCGGCTTGCGCCACGATATGCGCTTCCCGCTCGTGATTTTTGGCGTTCAACACTTCGTGTTTCACGCCCATCTTCTTTAAAATCGCTCCCAGCCGCTCCGATTTTTCGACCGAGATAGTACCTACCAGCACCGGTTGGCCCTTCTCGTTGAGCGCTTTGATCTCCTTGGCCGCGTTGCGGAATTTTTCCTCTTCGGTACGGTAGACGACGTCCGCATTTTCCAAGCGGATCATTTGTTTGTTGGTCGGAACCACCGTCACATCGAGGTTGTAGATCTTGCCGAACTCGGCCGCTTCCGTATCCGCTGTACCGGTCATGCCGGACAACTTTTTATACATGCGGAAGAAGTTCTGGAAGGTGATGCTGGCGAGCGTCTGCGTCTCGCGTTCGATCTTCACCCCTTCGTGCGCTTCCACCGCCTGGTGCAGCCCGTCGCTCCAGCGGCGGCCCGGCATCAAGCGTCCCGTGAATTCATCCACGATGATCACTTGCCCGTCTTGCACCACATAGTCGCGGTCGTTCTGATAGAGGATGTGCGCGCGCAGCGCCTGCTGCACGTGGTGGTTCATCTCGATGTTCGCCGGATCGTATAGGTTGCCCGTGTTGAGCAGCTTTTCGACTTTGAGAACGCCTTCTTCAGTCAGCGCCACGGTGCGATGTTTCTCATCGACAGTGAAATCGCCGGTGGTGACGGATTGGCCCGGCTCTTTGCCCTCGATCACCTCGCCGCGTTGCAGGCTCGGAATAATGCGATTGACGCGATAGTACTTGTCGGTCGATTCCTCGCTGGGGCCGGCAATGATGAGCGGCGTGCGCGCCTCGTCAATCAGGATCGAGTCGACTTCGTCCACGATGCCGAAGTTAAAATCCCGCTGGACATAATCTTCCAGTTGGAATTTCATATTGTCGCGCAGATAGTCGAACCCGAACTCGTTGTTAGTGCCGTAGGTGATATCGGAGTAGTACGCGTCGCGCCGCTGGCGGTCGTCGAGATCGTGCACGATGGTTCCAACCGTCAAACCCAGCGAGCGATGAATCCCGCCCATCCATTCGGCATCGCGCCGCGCCAGATAATCGTTCACGGTGACGATGTGGACGCCCTTGCCTTCGAGCGCGTTCAAATAACTGGCGAGCGTTGCGACGAGCGTTTTTCCTTCGCCGGTCTTCATCTCGGCGATGCGGCCGCGATGCAGGACGACGCCGCCAATGAGCTGGACGTCGAAATGCCGCATGTTCAAATAGCGGCGGCCGGCCTCGCGGCAGACCGCAAAGGCTTCAATAAGAAGGTCGTCGAGCGGGGCGCCATTCGCCAAGCGCTGCTTGAAGTCGACGGTCTTCGCCGCTAGTTCCTGGTCGGAGAGTTTCTTGATCTCAGGTTCGAGATCATTGATCGCCGCGACCAGGGGGACGATCTTTTTGATCTCGCGATCGTGTTTTGTGCCAAAGACTTTGGCGAGGGCGCCTTCGATCATAGAGTACGGGCTGTAACCTCCAGTTTAACCGGGTAGCCGCAGGCGGGCCGAGGCTTAGAACCGCGAGACGATGAAAAGGCCGCCGCCAATGGCGACTGAGTCTTCCAGACAGGCGATCACAAAGTCCGGAACCTTGAGCGCGCGGACCAGGCCCGTGCGAACGTGATAACCCCCAAACGCACCGGCAATCCCGCCGGCCGCGCCCAGAATGGCGCCTATCACCAGGGATCGCGCCCCCGCCGCCGCGAGCGCGGCGCCGCACAAGCCGCCGAGAACGATGCGGGCGACGAGGCCGGGGGGCTTGGTGCGGCTCGGAGTGTTAGGAAGTTGATCGGCGATCAGTTCTCCGATCGCCAGTACAACGAAGATGACCAGGGCGGTAATCGAGCCCAGGAAGGCGAGAGGCGTGCTCTGGAGGTTGAGCCAGTTCTTGTGCGCGGCCCATGCCACGACGGCAGGCGCGGTCAACGAGCGCAAGCCGGCGACAACGCCGATCAGAAAAGCCAGCAGAAGTACTTGCGATGAACTCATCGACGTATGGTCTCAGATAGAAACCATGTCCGGCGCTCGGTCTCGTCGATCCAGTTCTCGATCAGGCTCGCGGTGGCGACGTCGTTGTGCTTGTCGCAGACTTCATGGGTCGAGCGCAGGAACCGCGTCAATTGCTGGTTATCACCATAAAGCTCTGTCAGCATGTCCTCCGGAGCGACGAATTCCGCGTTGTTGTCTTTCAGGCGCTGATGCCGCGAGATATCGCTGGCGGAGTGCAGCGTGGATGCGCCGAGCTTGCGGGCGCGCTCCGCGATATCGTCCGTCATGGCGAAGATTTGCCCGGCTTGTTCATCCAGCAACAAATGATAATCGCGAAAATGCGGACCACTCATGTGCCAGTGAAAATTTTTGGTTTTCAAATAGAGCGCGAAGACGTCGGCGAGCAGCGGCCGCAACGCGTCTGAAATCTTT
>Ga0193753_10002465_pt1 | contig 14493 bp, 10 predicted proteins | sample H1c2metaG_FD_144925 | JGI IMG/M metagenome (GOLD analysis project Ga0193753, IMG submission 144925) | Soil microbial communities from a riparian zone of the East river system, Colorado, United States - H1c2 | ecosystem: Environmental > Terrestrial > Soil > Riparian zone | place: USA: East... | reverse complement strand
GGTCGGCGGCAGGCTTGGCCGCGGCCGGGCTGGCGGCGACGGCAAGCAGCAGGAAAACCATGGCTTCGCTCTTCATCGGGTCACCCCTCGGATCGGCTCCGGCATCATGCATCCCAACCGGCGCCGGCGGGCCGGGATTCCCGCCGTTCGTCCGCCGGGCTGGTCCCGATCCGGGGAAGGAGTGCTAGCCTCCTGCCGTGATCGACCGGACTCGCGGGTGGCGGCGATGGGTGAGCGGCGCCGCGTTCGTGATCGCGGTGGTGCTGCTCGGGACCCGCACGTGCCACACCGAGAGCGTCAGCGCCGACATCCACTTCCGGGTCGGCGCCGCCGGCGGCGAGCTGCGCCGGCTCGAGGTCGAGCTGTATCGCCCGGGCGAGGACGAGCTGCTCGGCTTCTACCGGCAGAGCTTCGACCGCGGGACCGGCCGCGAGGCGGGGCGCTGGCCGCTCCGCGCCGACGCCGGGGTCTACCGGATGAAGATCGTCGCGGTGTCGACCGGCGGCACGGTCCGGATCGATCGCGGCGTGGACGTCCAGGACAACGCGGTCATCACGATCGATCTCGAGCGCGACCTGACCTCGCGATGACCAGGACCTCGACGTGCCCGGTGCCGGGCATGAGGTCGAACGGCTCGACGGTGTCGACGGCCAGGCCGGCGCCGGCGAGGTCGGCCAGGTCGCGGCCCAGCGAGTCGGGGCCGCACGAGACGTAGGCCAGGGTCGCCGGCGGGCTCGCGGCCAGCGCGGCGCGCACCGACGCGTCGAGGCCCTGGCGGGGCGGGTTGACCACGACGAGGTCGACCGGCTCGCCGGCGAGCAGGCGGGGCAGGTCGGCCGCCGGCGCGGCCTCGAAGCGGACGGCATCGCCCAGCCCGGCGCGCGCCGCGGCGGTGGCGGCCGCGCGCACCGCGGCCGGATTTCGCTCGAGGCCGAGCGCGCGCGCGCCTCGCGCCGCCAGGGTGAAGGCGATCGCGCCGACCCCGCAGTAGAGATCGATCGCGCGGGTCGACCGGCCGGCCCCGGCGCGGTCGGCCAGGCGCGCGTACAGCGCCTCGGCCTGATCGAGGTCGACCTGGAGGAACGTGTCGATGGCGACATCGATCGCGACGCCGGCGATCGTCTCGGTCAGCGAGGCGGCCCCGGCCAGCAGATGGGCGTCGTCGTGGGCCAGGATCGCGCCGGAGGCGGCGTCGTTCGGGATCCACACCACGCCGGCCACGTCCGGCTGCTCCATGAGGGCGGCGGCGGCGCGCTCGAGCGTCGGCCGCGGGGCGTCGCCGGTGGTGACCAGCCCGATGAGGACGCGACCGGCCCGGCTCGCCCGCACCACCGCGTAGCGCAGGTGACCGGCGCGGCGGCGCTCGTCGTGGACGGCGAGGTCGGTCGCCGACAGCACCGCCTGGACCGCGGCGCGCGCGCGATCGATCGCCGGCATGACCACGCGGCAGCCGGCGGTGTCGACCCACTCGTGGCTGCGCGGCGCGTAGGCGCCCAGCGCCACCCGCGGGGCGCCGACGCCGTACTCCGCGGCCGCGGCGGTCGCGGCGCCCGGGCCTGGCTCGGCGATCACGTAGGTGGCCTTGTTGCGGTACCCGAGCTGGCGGGCCGCGCCGACCACCGGCGCCACCTCGACCGGCGCGGGCAGCGCCTCGAGCGCGCGCACCACCCGGCGGCGCTTGTGCTCGAGCTGGGCCGGGTAGGCCAGGTGCTGCCACGCGCAGCCGCCGCAGCGCGAGAACGCCGGGCAGGCGGGCGATGCTCGTTCGGGCGCGGCGTCGCCGAGCCGCGCCTGCGCTCGACCCCACGCGCGCGCGGCGTGGCGACTGACGTGATCGATCGCGACCTCGGCGCGCTCGCCGGGCAGGAGGTCGCCGGCGTGCACCTCGACCGCGCCGGCCTGGCCGACGCCGAGCCCGTCGAGATCGATGTCGACCGCGACCAGCTCGATGCGATCGCCGGCCCGCACTACCGGGGCCTGGCCACGGCCACCGGCGACCAGCCCAGCCCGTCCGGCTCGCGGCCGGCGCGCAGGTGGTCGACGATGCGGCGGCTGGCGAGGTCGATGACCACGACCTCGTCGGCGTGGGCGCTGGCCACGTAGGCGCGGCCGGGTGGGCCGGGCGGGATGACGATGCCGATCGGCACCGGGCTCGCGCCGAAGCGATCGCCGAACAGGCGCCCCTTGCCCGACGCCGAGCCGGCCGGCATGGCCAGGCGGGCGACCTCGGTCCGCCGGGCGGCGTCGAACACGCGCAGCTCGCCGGTCCTGGCGCACGAGACCAGCGCCCAGCGGCCGTCGGCGGTGATCTGCACCCGGATCGGGAACGACGGGGCCGGCAGCCGCGCCACCACCTCGAGGGTGCGGGCATCGACCACCGCGACGCGGTCGGCGTCGCGCGCGGTCACCCACAGCGAGCGCCCGTCCGGCGCGACCGCAACTCCCTCGCTGCCGGCGCCGGTCGCGATGTGGCGCACCACCCGGCCGGCGACGAGGTCGACCACGGTCACGCTGCCCGAGCCGATGTTGGCCACGTAGGCGCGCTTGCCGTCGGGCGCGACCGCCACCATGTGCGAGACCTCCTGGCCGGTCGCGATGGTCCGCACGACCCGCCCGGTGTCCGCGTCGACCACGGCCAGCGCGTGGCTCTCCTCGGCGGTGACCAGCAGCTCGCGCCCGCCCGGCAGGAAGCGGATGCCGTGCGGGCGGCGCAGCCGGCCGAGCGAGAGCGTCTTCATCGACCGGCCGGCGCGCAGGTCGATGACGGTCAGGGTCGAGCCGGGGCGATCCTCGGTGCCGTAGTTGCTGACCACGGCGCGCTCGCCGTCGGGGCGGATCGCCACCTCGTGCGGGCCCTCGCCGGTCTTGACCGTCGCGGTGATCCGCCCGCTGGCGAGATCGATCAGGCTCGCGGTCGCCTCGGCCTTGTTGAGGACGACCAGCGTGCCGCGGGCGGCCGGGCCGGCCGCCCCGGCGACGGTGACGGGGAGCCAGGCCGGCGCCACCGCGGCGAGCGCCGCTGCCAGGACGAGACGCTTCATCCGGCGAACGTAGATCGGAGGGGCCGGCCTTGCGAGCGGTTCGGCCCCTGGCGCGCCTCAGTTCAGCGTCGCGGAGAACGCCAGCAGGATGCCGCCGGCGCCCCACACGGTGTCCTCGCCGTCCTCGTTCACCGCGTCGCCGTCCTTCATCGCGCCGCCGTAGAGCTGGAGCGCGGCGCCGAGGCCCCAGTTCGAGCTGACCCACCACTCCTTGCCGATCGCGGCGGTCAGGGTGACACCGAGATCGGTGGTCGCCTCGTCGTCGTCCTGCTCGGTGTCCGGATCGAGGACCAGGCGGCTGAAGGCCAGCGTGCTCGACAGGTAGAAGTTGCCGGGCAGGTAGATGGCGAGGCCGGGGCCGATGCCGACCAGGCTGAAGGCGGTGTCGTCGCTGGTCTCGACCTCGAGCTCGCCGCTCTCCACGGTCGGGCTGAGCGCGGTGTTGACGAACAGCTCGCCGTAGATGATGAGGTTGGGGACCAGCGCGGTCCCGGCGGCGATGTGGAACGCGCCGCCGACGCCGCTGACCGAGGTATCGAGGTCGTCGTTGGCGACGCCGGCCACGGCGGACGGGCCGGCCAGGAGCCGCAGGTAGAAGCCGTCGTGGGTGTGATAGCCGGCCGGGGTGGCCATGTAGGCCTCCGACTGGTACTCGCCGTCGGACGGCGCGATCTCCTCGCCCTGCACGCCGCCGGTGATCGACGACAGGCCCAGGTTGATGGCGCGGGCGCCGGGGTCGGCGGAGGCGGGGGCGGTGACGGCGGTGACGGCGAGGACGGCGGCGAGCGCAGAGGCGAAGCGAGTGGGTGACATGAGGTCTCCTGAAGGTGGTCGGCCGGCGCGCAAGGTAGTCGATCCGCTGCCCGTCGGCTGCGGTTGGGATGCCCGCGGCGGCAGAGACCGCTTCTTTGCCGCGCCCTGTGACCAAACGTGCGCCGGCCGGGACGAACTCCCGCCGCGCAAGCAAACGCGGGGACGGTCCTGGCCGGCGCGCCCCGCGTGCTATGCATGGGGCCGTGCGCGCTCCCGCCGACCGGCCGCTGGTGGTCACTGCCCTGTCGGGCGGGGTGGACAGCGCCACCGCCGCCGCGCTCCTGGTCGAGGCTGGCCACCGCGTGGTCGGCATGACCCTGCGCCTCTACGACGCGTCCGGCACCGCGGCGTCGATCGGCGGGCGCTGCTGTGGCCCGCGCGACGTCGAGGACGCGCGCCGCGTGTGCGCGCACCTCGGCATCCCGTTCTACGTGGTCGACCTGGCCGACGAGTTCGAGCGCCGGGTGGTCGACGACTTCACCACCGCCTACCTCGAGGGCCGCACCCCCAACCCGTGCGCCCGCTGCAACCAGTACATCAAGTTCTCCCCGCTGCTGCGGCGGGCGCGCGCGCTCGGCGCGGACCTCCTGGCCACCGGCCACTACGCTCGCATCGAGCCGGTCGGCGAGCGCGCCGGCGGCTGGCGCCTGCTCCGCGGGGTCGACCGCGACAAGGACCAGTCGTACTTCCTGTTCGCGATGCCGGCGGACGAGCTGGGCTCGATCCGCTTCCCGCTCGGTCACCTGGACAAGGACGAGGTGCGCCGCCAGGCCGCGGCGCTCGGCCTGCCCAACGCGGACAAGGCGGAGTCGCAGGAGATCTGCTTCGTGCCCGACGGCGACTACGCCGGCTTCGTCGAGCGGCGCGCGCTGACTCGCGGCGGCGCCCGTCCCGCCGCCGGCGCGGTGGTCGACGAGAGCGGCGCGGTGCTGGCCCGCCACGACGGCGTGCACCGCTACACGGTCGGGCAGAGGCGCGGGCTCGGCCTGCCTCACCCGGGCGCGCGCCCGTTCTACGTCACGCGCATCGACGCCGCGCGCGGCGAGGTGGTGGTCGGCGAGCGGAGCGCGGCCGAGCGATCCGGGTTCGAGGTGGGCGACGTGCAGTGGATGGGCCCGGCGCCGGGCGGGCCGCTGCGCGCCGCGGTGCAGGTCCGCCACCGGGCTCCGCCGATCGCGGCCGACGTGGACGTCGACGGCGCCACCGCCCGCGTGCGGCTCGCCGACGACGCCCGCGCGATCGCGGCGCCTGGGCAGGCGGCGGTCTTCTACCGCGGCGATGCGGTGCTCGGCGGCGGCTGGATCCGCTGAGCGCCGCGCGCCTGGTCACGCCGGCGCGGCTGGCGCACCATCGCGTCATGTCGCCAGCCGATCCGGCCGCCCTCGTCGCCATCGCCCGCACCTGGCTCGCCTGCTTCGAGCGCGCCGACCTGGACGGTCTGCTCACGCTCTACGCCGACGCCGCGGTGCACACCTCGCCCAAGATCCGTGCCCGTCACCCGGAGGCGGGCGGCATGCTGCGCGGCAAGCCCGCCCTGCACGCGTGGTGGGCCGACGCGTTCGCGCGGCTGCCCGGCCTCCGCTACGCCGAGCGGAGCCTTACCAGCGACGGCGCGCGGGTCTTCATGGAGTACGTGCGCCACGCTCCCGGCGAGCCCGACCTGCCGGTGGCCGAGGTGCTCGAGGTGGTGGACGGCTCGATCGTCGCGAGCCGCGTTTATCACGGGTAGCGGTCGGCGGGCCGGGCGCGGCGCGATTTCGCTTGCGCGGGCGGCCGCGGCTGCGTAGAAGGCGGCGGCACCCCCCATCCCCGAGGAACCGCCCTTGTCACTCCTGCGTCCCGCTGTCCGCTCGCTCGCGATCCTGTCCCTGTGCTCCCTGTTCGTCGCCTGCGCCGCCGGAGCGGCCGATCCCGGTGACGGCGACGACGATGAGGCGCCCGGCCCCGGCACCTCGACCGCGGGGCTGGACAGCAAGGCCGGCCCGGAGCTGCGGGTGCGCGCCGGCGAGATGACGCTCTGGGTCGATCGCATCGCGGTCGCCTCGCGCGACGCGGGCGGCGAGCCGGTCGCGGTCATCGAGGGCCGCGCCAGCCGCAACCTGGTCGCGGTGTCGAGCTGGGTGCCGGACGACGCGTTCGGGCAGGCCTCGCTCCTGACCCAGCGCACCTTCCAGATCGAGCTGCGCGGCGGCCACGAGGTGAACACGCTGCTGTCGGGCCTGCCGATCTTCGTCTCGCTCGACAGCACCACCGGCTCGATCACCCACTACGAGGGCAAGATCGTGCTGGCCCCGCGCTTCGCGTCCTTCGAGGGGGCGCCGGAGCTGTTCATCGACGCGGCGGTCGCGCCGGTCTGGGCCGGGTCGGCCGAGGATCCGCTCCGCTATCACGGCCGGGTGTCGACCACCACGCCGGCCGATTCGCTCTCGGTCGCGGCGGCCGCGGCGGACGCGGCGCCGACGGTGACCCGGACCGGCGATCTCGAGTGGAACCTGGCCTGGAGCTACGCGCCGCTCGAGCGCGCCGCCATCCCGGCAACCCACCCGGTCACCTTCACCGCCTCGCTCGACGGCCGCACCGTGACCAAGCAGGCCTCGGTCGAGCTGCAGGTGGTCGAGATCGGGCTCACCACGGCCGACCCGCGCGAGGCGTGGCCGTCCACCTGCGATCGCGCGGTCCTCGACTGTGTCCGGGCGGCGGTCGGCGCCGAGGACCTGTCCGCGTGCGGCTCGTACCGTCAGGTGTCGGCCTGCCGGTTCGCCGACCCGTGCGAGATCGACCCGCAGCCGCTCGCGCTGGCGCCGATCGACGTCTCGTCGGCCGACGACGCGGCGGCCGCCTACACCGACGGCTGCGGCACCGGCGGCGACTGGTGCAGCCTGACCGCGGTGCGCGGCTTCTCGCTGCCGGAGTGCCCGCTGGAGCCGCCGACCCTCGAGGCGATCTTCGAGCTGGTCCGCGAGCTCGATCAGGATCACTCGACCCTGGAGTTCTCGTTCGGCGACCTGCGCGACCGGGCTGGCGCCGCCGCGACGCCGTTCTTCAGCACCACCTACTCCGACGGTGGCCCCGGCCTGCTCGGCGCGATCGACGCGATCGCCGGGGACGCCGGCGGCGAGATCCAGGCCTGGTCGGTGTCGCAGCAGGTGCCCTGCCACAACTGCACCGACTTCCAGGACACCATCATCCTCTACTACCCGGCCACCGGGATCGTCTTCGTGGTCGACGGCGGCCACGGCTTCGACTCGTAGTACCTCACCGGCCCCGCGGCTCAGGACGGCGCGGTATCCGGCTCCGGTCCGAGGATGGATCGGTGCAGCGCGATGGCGTCGACGAACGAGCGCTGCCAGTCCGGATCGGTCAGCATCTGCAGCTTGCGGTCGAGGCCGCCGCGGGCCCGGGCCAGGAGCTCGGCCGCGGCCGGGTCGCCGAGCCGCTCGAGCACCAGGTGGTGGGCGTACAGGACCTCCTCCTCGGAGCCCTCCAGGTAGCGCTGCTCCTCGAGCAGCTCCACCGCGCGCGCGGTCGACGCCACGGCCTGATCGAGCCGCCCCAGCCGGAGCAGCGCCTCGCCCCGGCGCGACAGGGCGAGGATCTCCGGGCCGATCAGCGTGGCGGCGCGCGCCGCCTCGAGCCCGCGCTCGGCCGCCTCGACCGCGCGCTCGGCGTCGGCGGGCTGGCCGCGGCGCAGGAGCACCCCGCTCAGCGCCACCTCGCCGTTGGCCTCGACGTAGCGGGCTCCCATCTCGCGCGCGATCGAGATCGCCTCGCCGAGGAGCAGGAGCGCGCGGTCGAACCGGCCCAGCGCCGACTCGTTGGCCCCGGCGTACACCATGCAGTCGGCCCGGCTCCAGCGCGATCCGGTCTGATGGTGGATGGCCAGGGCGCGGTCGAAGCGGTCGCGCGCCTCGCCGAACTGGCCGACCTCGGTCAGGATGATCCCACACACCGACAGGTTGTCGCCGGCGCGCGCGCGATCGCCGTAGAAGTCGCACAGCTCCATCGAGCGCCGCGCCGACCCCATCGCGGCCTCGAAGTCGCCGAGGCAGAGGTGGATGACCGCGACGTGGTTGCGCACCACCCGCTCGAGCCAGGGGTCCGCGCTCTCGTCCAGCCGCTCGAGGATCGGCTCGTAGGTGGACCAGGCCGCCTCGTAGCGCGAGCAGGTCAGGTGATTGCGGCCGATCCCGATGCGGGCCTGCATCTCCTCGTGGGCCGCGCCGATCCGGCGGAAGATGGCGAGCGCCTCCTCGACCACCGCCAGCCCGCGCTCGAACTGGCCGGTTCGCTCGTGCGCCTCGCCCAGGACGCGCAGCGCCTCGCCCCGGATGCGCTCGTCGCCGGCCGCCTCGGCGGCGCGCTCGGCGGCGCGGGCCGCGGTCACCGCGCCGGCGTAGTCACCCAGGCGGAGCAGCCGGGTGGCGCGCCGGTTGCCCACCTCGGCCTCGAGCAGCGGATCGCAGTCGGCCAGCCGCTCCAGCTCCGACAGGTCGGCCAGCTGGGCGTCGTGCTCGCCCAGCTCGCGGTAGGCCTGCTCGCGGCCGAGCAGGGCGGCCACTCGTCGCCCGCGCGCCGCCTTCGGGTCGTCGACCGGGCCGGCCCGGTCGAGCTCGAGCACCCGGTTGAACGCGGTGCGCGCCTCGGCCGCGTCGTAGGCGGCCAGCGCGACCTGCCCGGCGCGCAGCCACATCGCCGCGGCCAGCTCGCGCTCGCCGCCCAGCTCGAGGTGGCGGGCGACCTGGAGCGGCGGCTCCTCGCGTCCGGCCTCGAGCCGCTCGGCCAGGAGCCGGCCGAGCCGCGCGTGGGTGTGGCGGCGCGCCGCGCCGGCCAGCGACTCGTAGACCACCTCCTGCAGCAGGTCGTTGCGGAACGCCAGCTCCCCCTCGTCCACCTCGGCCGCCTCGCCGCGGATCGGCGCGACCAGCTCCTCGGCGATCAGCTCCTGCAGGTGCTGGTGCACCTCCGGGCCGAGCAGCTCCTCGAGGATGCGGCGGCGGAACACCGGGCCGATCACGGCGGCGTGCTGCAGCGCCGCCTTGCTGGCCACCGGCAGCCGGTCGACCCGCGCCATCAGCACGTCGCGCAGGCCGGACGGGACCTGGGCGCGGCCGAGCTCGCGCACCGCGCTGGCCAGCTCCTCGATGAAGAGCGGATTGCCGCCGGCGCGGCGGGTCACCGCCGCCACCGCCTCGGGGGTGGCCAGCTCGGCCAGGCGGTCGATGACCAGCTCGGTCCGCTCGTCGGCGCCGAGCTCGCCGAGGTCGATCACCTCGGTGGCGTCAGGGTCGGGCAACGGCAGCTGCTCGCGCTCGCGCGAGGTCATCACCACCAGCTCGGGGATGCCGGGATCGAGCCGGCCGGCCCCGCGCAGGACGTCGAGCGAGGGCAGGTCGGCCAGGTGCATGTCCTCCAGCACCACCAGCAGCGCCCCGCCCAGCGACACCCGCACGCTGCGCAGCGCGCCGGCCACGCGATCGCGCAGGTCGGCGGAGGCGTGGCCGGTGGTGCCGATCGCGCCGTCGCGCAGCTCGAGGGCCAGCTCGACCGCGGCCAGGCACTCGTCGAGCTCGGTGCGCTCCATACCCGCGCGGTCGAGGACGTGGCGGAGGCGGTGGATGGTGCCGCCGCGCCCGGCCTTGCCGCGCCGGATCGGCAGCTTGAGCCCGCTCTGCAGGAAGTCGCCGATCAGCCAGAACGGCGCGTCGCGCGCCGCCGGCGAGGCCGCCACCGCGACCAGCGCGGGCGGGTGGGCGCGCGCCTCGACCCGGGCGACGAACTCGGCGACCAGCCGGCTCTTGCCGGCGCCGGCGCCGCCGACCACCGCGATCACCACGCGCCGCTTCTCCGACAGCGCGCGCTCGAGCGCGGCGCCGAGCCGCTCCAGCTCGGCCGCGCGCCCGACGAAGCGCCCGCGCCGGTCGCGCAGCGCGCGGGTCTGGTCGGCGTAATCGCGGGCGCCGACCAGCTCGAGCACGCGCAGGCGGCGGCTGCGCAGGCGGCGGGCCGGCAGCTCGCGGAACGCGAACTGGGCCGAGGCGACCCGCCCGGTCCCGCCGGTCAGGAGCGGGCGGCTCGGCTCGGCCCCGCGGGCCAGCAATCTGGCCTCCTCGATCGCGTCGCCGCGCACGCGCATGGAGCCGGCGCTCTTCTGCGCGGCGATGCCGGCGCGGGTGGCGATGCGGATCGACGGGCTGGCAGCCAGGTCGGCCTGGGCGGTCTCGCGGGCCAGCTCGACCGCGTCGAGCGAGTACTGCATCGCGCCGGCGATGTCGTCCTCGCCGGCCACCTCCAGCCCGAACACGGCGACCAGGCCGTCGGGCGCGTGGCTGTGGAGCAGGGCGCCGTGCTTGTAGGCCAGCTCGGCCAGCATGCGGACCAGCTCGCGCTGGGTCTCGGGCTGGCCGCCGTCCACCACCACCGCGGTGGCGACCACGCGCCGGTTCTCGACCAGGGCCGGGCTCGGGATGGGCCCGGCCGGATCCGACGGCTCGATCTCGGCGGCGCCGACCATCTCGTCGCCCGACTCGGCCATGTCCGGGATGAAGGTCGACGTGGCGGCCGGCGAGGTGCGCGTGCCGCCCGGGACGGTGCCGGCGCCGGTGCCGACGCTGGTCCCGACGGTGCTCCCGACGCTGGTGCCGACCCCGGTCCCGGCGCCGGCCCCGACCGACGAGCCGGCGCCCGGCCCGACCAGGGTGCCACCGCGGGTCTTGATCCCGGACGGCTCGTCGTAGGCCCACCCGTCGGGGCCGCCGCGGGTGATCGCGCTGGCCGCCGAGCCGCCGCGCCCGCGCCCGAACGTCTCCTCGCCGGTGGCGGCGGCCGACTCGCCGGCGTAGACGTGGGCCAGCCACTCGGCGATGGCGCGCGAGCTGGGCAGGTGGGTGAGCTCGCGCGCGGTGCGGGCCAGGACCAGGCCCAGCTCGCCGGCGTCGCCGCGCAGGGGCGGGGGCAGGGCCAGCGCGCGCGCGATCGCCAGCGACACCGGCTCCGGCACCTCCGGGTTGAGCCGCGAGACCGGCGGCGCGTCGGCCCGGCGCACCGCCCGCAGCACCTGGGCCAGGTCGGTGCCCTCGAACAGGGGCAGGCCGGTCAGCAGCTCCCAGGCCAGGATGCCCAGCGCGAACACGTCGGTGGCCGAGGTCGGGGCCTCGCCGCGGGTCTGCTCCGGCGCCATGTAGCGCGGCTTGCCGCGCAGTCGCTTCTCGCGCGGCGGGTTGGCGAAGCGCGCGCGGGCGACGCCGAAGTCGAGGATCTTGACGAAGCCCTCGTACGACAGCATCACGTTCTGCGGCGACACGTCGCAGTGGACGATGCCGAGCGGCCGCCCCTCGCCGTCGGTCTTGTGATGGGCGTAGTCGAGCCCGGCGGCCAGGTCGGCCAGGATGTAGCAGGCGACCGAGGTCGGCAGGCTGATCCCGGCGTCGGTGGCGGAGGCCAGCGCGGCCCGGAGGTCGACCCCCTCGATGAGCTCCATCGCCATGTAGAGGTCGCCGTCGGCCTTGCCGAAGTCGAACACCTGGACGATGTTGCGGTGGTTGAGGGTGACCGCGATGCGCGCCTCGTCGACGAACGAGCGGATGAAGCGGGGCTCGCGCGCGAAGTGGGGCGAGATGCGCTTCAGGGCCAGGATCTTCTCGAACCCGGCGATGCCGACGGTCTTGGCCCGGTAGATCTCGGCCATGCCGCCCTGAGCGATCTGCTCCAGGACGTGGTACTTGCCGAGCCGCCGGGGGAGCATCGTCACGCTTGGCTCCAGTATAAATAGGGATGTGTCGCTGGCGCGCGAGTTCGGGCAGCTGGAAGGGCTCCTCGGCTACCAGTTCACCCACGAGGAGCTACTCGAGCGCGCCCTGACCCACCGCTCGTTCGCCAACGAGAGCCGATCGGGCGGGGGCAACAACGAGAAGCTGGAGTTCCTGGGTGACGCGGTGCTCGATCTGGTGGTCGGCCACCTGCTCATGGACCAGCACCCGTCGCTCAGCGAGGGAGAGCTCTCGGTCACCCGCGCGCAGGTGGTCAGCGAGGCCGGGCTGTCCGAGGTGGCCGGCGAGATGGGGCTCGGCGCGTTCCTGCGCCTGGGCCGCGGCGAGGAGCGGAGCGGCGGGCGGGAGAAGCCGTCGCTGCTGGCCGACGCGCTGGAGGCGGTGGTGGCGGCGGTCTACGTCGACGGAGGCTTCGATGCGGCGCGCGCGCTGGTCGAGCGCCTGCTGTCGCGGCGGCTGGCCGAGATCGACTCGAGCGGGTTCTCCGACTTCAAGACGCGGCTCCAGGAGAGCGCGCAGGCCAAGCTCAAGGCCACCCCCGAGTACCGCGTGGTCGGCGAGTCGGGACCGGACCACGACAAGACCTTCGAGGTCGCGGTGTTCCTCAACGAGCGCGAGTGGGCCCGCGCCGCCGGCAAGTCGAAGAAGGAGGCCGAGATGCGCGCGGCGGCGATGGCCGCGTTCCTGCTCGACGGCGCCGACCTCGACGGCCAGCCGACCTAGTGCTGCGAGCGGAGCACCAGTCTCAGCGGGGGATCTGGGCCGGCCAGCAGTGCTCTTCGGCCAGGCGCCGGGCCGCGCCCGGCGAGCGCCGGCAGCGCGCCTCGCGCTCGACCCGCGCGTCGCGCACCTCGCGCCAGCGCTCGAGGTAGGCGTCGACCAGGCCCGGCTCGGCGGCGTAGCGGCGCAGTGAGTCGGGGTTGGCGCCGCGCAGCGCGAGCGCGCCGTTGTAGCCGCCGAACCCCTGGGTCGGGACCAGCACGCCGCCATCCTGGTCGCCGCGCACCGGCGCGCTGTCCAGCCGGAAGTACTCGGCCGGCTCGCCCAGCTGGTCGTCGATCCGGCGCAGGGTGGGGACGCCGACCGAGAGATCGCCGAGCAGGTAGTGGATCGCCTCGGTCGACGCCTTGAGCCCGGCCTCGGCCATCGTGTGACCGAGCCCGAGCGACTTGGGCGCCCCCACCGTCATCTGCGGCAGCCGGCCGGTGAAGCCCTGCATCTCGGCGGCCGCCTCGCGCGCGGCGTGGGTCGCGGCCAGGTCGGTGCGCGAGTTGGTGCGGGTGCCGGTCGCGTGCGCGATCACGTGCTGGAAGTCGGCCAGGCCGTAGCCGTGCGCCTCCTGGGCAACCCGGTAGGCCACGATGCTGGCGTTCTCGCCGCCGAAGCCGACCCCCGCGAAGTGCCCCTTGCCGCCGGTCTCGCCGCTGTGGCCGAAGCCGACCACCAGCGAGGTGACGTCGAGGAAGTGGCGCATGGCGAAGTCGAGGGTGGTGACCAGCACGCCGGAGCCGCCGTGGCCGACCACGGTGCCCTGGGCGTCGATGTCGAACGGGGCCAGGCAGTCCGACACGTGGCGCTGCTCGCCGGGCGCCCGTCCCGCGTTCATCTGATCGAGCTTGTCCTGGCTCATCACCGCGTCCAGGCCGAACCCCTCCAGGATGCGCGCGTCGAGCCCGAGCGCGGCGTCGGCGCCGGTCCAGAGCAGCATGCGGGCCGGGGCGTGGCCCGGGTAGTCCATGAACATCGACGCGGCCGCGTCGCACAGGGTGATGAGCGCGCTCGCGCACGCGCCGCCGCCGATGAGCGGAGCCTGCGGCACGCGGCGCATCGGCGAGTCGGGGCCGCGCAGCTCGGCCAGGAGGTCGGGGTTGCGGCGCACCCGGCTCAGGTTGAACGCCGGCGACAGCAACGTCGACAGCAGCGCCGGCCCGTGCGACGCCAGCGACGAGGCCAGGCGGAAGGCGAGCTTGTCGTTGCGCTTGTCGGCCACCGTCTCGCGCTTGGGCTGCATGCCCAGCAGCATGTGCGCGTAGCTGTCGAGCCCGCTGAACGCGCACGCCGCGGCCACCCGCAGATCTTGTGGCTCGGGCAGGAGCTGGGACAGCGGCACCGGCAGCGCGGCGAGGGCGCCCAGCCCGGCGTAGAGGAACATCTGCGACTGCAGGCCGGGCCCGAGCCGCGGATCGTCGTCGAACAGGCCGAACAGATCGGACAGCGGCGACTGGCGGATCTCGGCGAAGGTCAGGCCGGCGAGCCGGCGCAGGCCGCCGTCCTCGAGATCGTGGGGCAGGGGCGCGCCGATCCCGGCGGGGATGTGAGGCGCCAGGCGCGCGGGCGGGAGGTGGCGGATGCCGCTCTCCGCGCGCAGCCGCTCGCCCCAGGTCGCGTCGATCTCGTCGACCGTGATCGCCTGGCCGGCTCGATCGCCGCGCGCGTGCACGAAGCGCGGCGCGGCCGCGGTGCTGCGCTCCATGTCGACCGCGACCAGGTCGGCGTCGACCGCGGCGAACGCGATCGCGTCGGGGCTGCGGGCGACCACCGCGCGTTGGGTCTCGGTGCTGCCCACCGCCGATATCGTGCAGGGGGTGCCAATCGTGCAGAGGACTCGGTTTGCTGGGACTCGCATGGGGGGGCCGCCGATAGCGGACCCTACTCCAAGCCAGCCACCAGGTCGACCGTCCGCGGGGCGCGGCGAAGGGGCGCGGTTCCGCGGTTCAGCGCGGCAGGCGGCGCCAGTAGAGGAGCTCGTCGACGTCCGCGAGGACCAGGCCGGGCAGGCGGCCGACCTGGGCGTAGCCGTGGCGGGCGTAGAAGCGCTGGGCGCCGGCGTTGAAGTCGCTGACCAGGAGGAACGCGTGGCCCGACCATCGAGC
>Ga0193753_10002464_pt1 | contig 14494 bp, 10 predicted proteins | sample H1c2metaG_FD_144925 | JGI IMG/M metagenome (GOLD analysis project Ga0193753, IMG submission 144925) | Soil microbial communities from a riparian zone of the East river system, Colorado, United States - H1c2 | ecosystem: Environmental > Terrestrial > Soil > Riparian zone | place: USA: East... | reverse complement strand
TTTCAGCGCCTGTTTTCTGCGCGTCATAGCCATGATAGGTGGACAGAAACTGGGAGATCCAGTTGGCGATCCCCTGTTCGGTTCCGACATAACAGATCATGGCAATAAAAAAAAGAACGACCACTCTTTTTTTAAACAGATGTACATAGATCCTGAACGCTCCGGGTTTTTCATCTGTTTGCAATTCCACTTTTGGAAAACGGGAAGCCAACAGAATGACGATCATGCCCAGGCATATAACAGTAAAGAGCCAGTACATCGATATCCAGGGAAGGTCGGCGGGCACGTGGCGTCGCAATAATTCATAAAACGAATGACCCGCATTATTTTGTTTGAGGTTGATCACAATATTTGAATACACCAGTGGACTGATAAAAGAAGCGAGACCGAAAATGAGTTGTGCCAAAATGGAATAGAAAGCATAATTCTCCTCTCCGCCGGAAGTGCGCAGCAGCGGATTGATCACTACCTGCAGCATCGCCATGCCGCAGCCGATGAGAAAGAGCGATCCCAGGGCCGAGAGATAATTCGGAAATACCGCCAAGATCAGTGAGCCGGCAAAAGCGACAATGAATGCCGCCACCATAATCTTCTTTTCATTGTATTTTTCAATGAGCATGCCTGCCGGGATGGACATCACGCCATAGGCAATGAAAAAAGCAAAGGGCAGAATAGCTACCAGGGTCAGGCTGAGACTGAATCCCGTGATCATATCCGGGATCAGCGGTCCGATGATATTTGTTAAAAAAGAAATGACAAAGAAAGTCAGCATAACAATACTGACCATGTAATAGCTTCTTTTCATGCGGAATCGTTAGTAGGGATGATGGGTTATGGCCGTACAATCTTAGCTTAAAATCATTAGGGTGCCAAATCCGTGGTTCAGACTAAATTTGGGTTATCATAAAACGATTCACTATGCCTAAGAAGATTGATGTACAACAAGTGCTGCTGGTGTTTGTCTGCTGCTTATTATTTTGTTTACAACCCGCTGCTGTCAAATCCCAGGATGATCAGTGGACACCTTTATTTAATGGAAAGGACCTGACCGGCTGGAAGCAGGTTGGCAAAGGAACACATACCGTGGAGAATGGCCTGATCAGGAGCTCAGGAGGGATGGGCCTCCTGTATTCCACGAAAGGAAAATTTGAGAATTGTACCATCCGGGTTGTTTTTAAAATGCAGAAATTTAACAGCAACTCCGGGGTGTTTATCCGGATACCCGTCCAGCCCTTCGAGGAATGGATGCCGGTATATTATGGTTATGAAGTGCAGATCGATAATCATCCGGAAACGTCCAAGGAAGATGACTATCATATCACGGGTACATTGTATTCACTCACAAAACCGCTCGCTAAATCGGGCAAACCCGGTCCCGAATGGAATACCATGGAAATCACGCTGGACGGCCCACATACCATTGTTTACCTGAATGGAGAAAAAGTGACGGATTATATGGAAGGTGATCCGGTTCCTGAACGTAAATTCGATTTTGAACCATTCCGCGGCAGGCGACCCGATGCAGGGTATATCGGCTTGCAAAATCATGGAGACGAAGACATCGTTTTCTTTAAGGAAGTGTCAGTAAAACCACTTGTCAAAAAGTAAAATCATTTCTATGAAAGATAAAAAAACAGGTCGCAATATCGGCAGGGCAGACTTTATCAAAAAAGCGGCTCTGGCAACCGCAGGATTTTATATTGTTCCGCGTTTTGTGTTGGGTGGAAAAGGATATACCGCGCCGAGTGACAAACTATATATTGCTGCCGTCGGGTGTGGTGGAGAAGCGGAGAATGATATTCGTCATTTTGCTACGGCTCCGAGAAAAAATGCAGTGATCGCTTATCTCTGTGATGTGGATGATCGCCAGGCAGCGCCCCGCCGGAAGGAATTTCCCAATGCAAAATTCTATCAGGACTGGCGCGAGATGTTTGAAAAAGAAAACAAACATTTCGATGCGGTTACGGTAGCCATCCCTGACCATAACCATGCCATCGTCGGGCTGAGTGCCATGCAACTGAAAAAACATCTTTACCTGCAAAAGCCTTTGACGCATGATATTTATGAGGCCCGCATTCTTACGGAGGCCTCAGAGAAATACCAGGTAGTGACCCAGATGGGCGACCAGGGGTCTTCCTGTGACGGCATGCGCACGATGCGTGAATGGTTTGAAGCCGGGCTGATCGGGGATATTGAAAAAGTATATTGCTGGACCGACCGGCCGGTGTGGCCGCAGGGAATTCCCTGGCCCGACAGCAAACCGCCCATTCCCAAAGAACTCAATTGGGATTTGTGGCTCGGCACCGCAACAGAAACAAACTACATCGATAACCTCGTGCCTTTCAACTGGCGCGGCTGGTGGGAATTTGGCACTGGTGCACTGGGAGATATGGGATGTCATATTATCGGGCCCCCCTTTAAATTACTCGGACTCGGATATCCCTCAGAAATTTCCGGCAGCGCCAGCACCGTATACAGCGGGATATTTAAAGAAGGTATTTACCCGCAAAGCGGACCGGTATCCAGTTCCCTGAAATTCAATTTCAAACAAAAGAATGGTAAGGACCTTGATTTATATTGGATGGATGGTGGCATTACGCCCGAACGTATTTCATCACTGGATCCGGATTTGAATATGAATGTGGCGCTGGGCGACTGGCCCGGCGAAAATGATTTTGAAGGAGGCACTTTGTTTATTGGCACCAAAGGAAAAGTTTCCTGCGGATGGGGAGGCAGTCATCCAAGGTTGTTACCCCTGTCATTAAATAAAGATGTAAATATTCCAAAGAAATATCCCCGCGTAGAAGGAGACATGGATGGTCACTGGTGGCAATGGGTGAATGCCAGTATTGCGGGTTATGGCAAGGAAGAAGTGGATTCTCCCTTTGTTGGTTATGCAGGACCTTTGACGGAGACCGTATTGCTCGGCAATCTGTTGCTGCGGAGTTTTAATATCCAGGAGAAATTCAAGCGTAAGGATCCTGTGTATGGTGAAATGGATGCATTAAAATTCAATGGCCGATATATCGCGCTGCAATGGGACGCGAAGAATATGAAGGTCACGAATTTTGAACCCGCCAATCAATTTGTGCGTAGGGAATACAGAAAAGGCTGGGGATCTATATCCATTTGAACAGGGTATACAGGAGATATTTTCTCTTGTAGAATCATTTTCCTAAATTGGGAAGGATTTGTTGGCATTATAGATCTCAATGCCTTGTATATCAACGTATTATAAGTTGGTACGCTATATGAAACTACTGTTATAACTGTGAAGAACGAATAAAAGCAAATAATAGAGTTTCATCATTAAAAAAAACACACCGTGAAAAAATTAATCTTTGCTCTGCTGGTACTTGGAACATTCGCTCTGACTTCTTGTTATCATGACGGCTACGGCTGCAAGGGTAACAGCCGGTTGATCACAAGGGTGCGTTAAAATATGATGTTACTTGTAAAATCATTTAACCCCGCATGTGCGGGGTTTTTTATGCTTTTATATTATTGACCCCTATAGGAATAGTGTTCTATCTTGATTAAGACTGTTGATCAGAGCAGCAACCACTCGTTCAATGGAATACTTATTGAATACACTATTGAAACGCGGGCACCAGCATACTAAGGTTAGATATTTGTAATATGAGCGGAGAATATTTTAGTCAGCAAAACGGTGTATATATTCCTAAAGGGATTTTACCGGATACAAGTTTTGAAAAACTGTATCTGCTGGTAAGGCAAAAAGAGCAGCGGGTTTACAGCAATGCTGAAATTGTGAATCTGCCTGAGATTGCCACCCATCATAAACAACATTACGAATGGTCTGTCAGGAAAGACTCCTGTAAAAGTCTTATAAGATATCTGAAAAAAAAGAATCAATTCTTAAGAATTCTGGAAATAGGGTGCGGTAATGGCTGGCTGTCGCATAAACTTGCAGAGATTCCCCGAACAGAAGTTATTGGCCTGGATATTAACCTTACAGAGTTACAACAGGCGGCCAATGTTTTTACAAAAAGTAATTTGCAATTTGTTTACGGAGATATAAGAAAAAATATCCTGCAAAACAGGCAATTTGATATCGTCATTTTTGCGGGATCCATTCAATACTTTTCTTCCCCGACAGAAATCATCCATTTAGCTCTGGAAAATCTAACCGCCCGGGGAGAGATACATATTATTGATAGTTTCTTATACGATGCGAAAGAAGTTGAAGCCGCAAAACAGAACTGCAGGGAGTATTACAGGGAAATGGGTATACCCGATATGGCAAATTATTATTTTCATCATTTGCTAAATGATATGTACCAATTCAATTGTACAGTGAAGCAGCAACGAACTTCTTTCTTCAAAAAACTGTTTTTAAAAAGGAATGCGTTTCCCTGGTTATGTATACGGCATGCATTATGAACAAATAATATCAGGTGAATGAATGATTCCTGCTAATGCCTTCCCGGCAGGCATCCTGGTTTCCGTTGAATATATTGCCTTTAAATAATATCCCAACTGCTTTTTTTTGCATGGGGTCCGGAACATCTTCCATAAGACAGGAAAAAACGCAATAGCTTACATTTAAAATTTACCAGTTAAAAAAATAAGTATGAAAAAATTCTTAATCATCGTCGGCATATCATTTTTTGCCATTCATTCTTTTGGCCAGTCGGGTAACATAACGAAGAAGAAATTTTATGACGGAAAATTCAATCAACAGGATTCCAGTATAGGATATACCGAAGCTGTTTTAGTTGATAATGTATTATACATTTCGGGATGGCTTGATAAAGGAACCATCGCTGAACAATTGCAGGGCATTTATACCAACCTGGGAAAGATTTTAAAAGCTTATGGAGCAACCTATCAGAATGTGGTCAAGGAGACATTATTCACGATGGATATGGAAGCCGTAAAATCTAATAATGAAGTAAGAAAAGTCTTCTACAACGGTGATTTTCCCGCGGCTACCTGGATTCAGATTTCAAGGTTATATGTTGACAGGGCGGATGCTCAAATAGAGGTTGAACTCATTGCACATCTTCCGAAAACGGGTATGAATAAAAACTAGTTCCTGATGATAAAGCAATTGTTATGGACAAAGAGCAACTGGCCAGCGCGAATAAAATGCCGAAGCTGCGCGAGACCTGGCAATTTGGATTACAATAATAAATTTTTATTATTTTGCTCACATGAAACGCCTCCCCCTGATCCTTCTGATAGCCCTTTCTATCACAGCCAAAGCACAGGTCAACGAATCCTTTTATGTTTTCGATGCTGACTGGAAACCGGCCAAGATCGAATCTGCTCATTTTTTGTTGCATACCCATAAGGTGAATGATACCTGCTGGCAATTCGACTTTTATAATTTCCTGGGGCCTCTGATCAAAATGGAACAATACAGGGATAAGGACGGCACAGAAATAAACGGTATCTCACGTCATTATAATAACAACGGCTATATTGATTCTACCGGCGAGTTCAGCAGGGGTAAGCGGAATGGCGAGTTCGTAAAACTGGTTGGCGATCCGTTAAAATACAAGTGGAAATATATTTACCGCGACGATTCACTCATGGAAGTGATTGACCTTGAAAAAAAAAAAAAGGATTCTGTAAAATCATATAGTGATGAGAAGGAATCTGATTATCCCGGCGGCCTGCAAGGCTGGCAGCGATATATGTTGAAGAATCTTAAATATCCTGAGCGGGCCATGAATGGCAATGTACAGGGTCAGGTAAGGGTCAATTTCATCGTGGATAAGGCTGGCAATGTGGTGGACCCTTATATTTCCGGTTCAGTAGAATACTCACTGGATGAGGAAGCACTTAGAATCATTAAAGATTCAGGTAAATGGGAGCCCGCATTTCAAAACGCCCACAACGTGAAGTCATACAAGAGGCAGCCGATCAATTTCAGGCTGCAGTAAAATGAAGTGCAAACTTCGATCTTCCTCTTTTCATTTATTTATTTGGTTCGGGACATCATTTTACAGAAGGTATAGAATGACTCCGGTCCTCATTTGTATAATTATTTGTATATATAATCCTGTTTAAAAATAGTGACGGAAATCAATTTGCTCAAAAAAAATACGGCCGTATTTGGATTTTAGCTAAATTGTAATGACCGAAATAACTGCCTGCATGAGCATTTCCAGAACCGGGGATGATTTTGAAAGTGAATTTTCACTGCTGCTGAAAGAGCATGAACATGCCCTTCAGGTCCTCGCTTTTCGCGTCACTAAATGTGAACAAATCGCCAAGGACGTGGTGCAGGATGTTTTTTTAAAATTATGGGAACACCGGGATCATTTTCACCAGATTGAAAATATCGGCGCCTGGTTATACCGGGTTACTGAAAATAAACTCATTGATCATTTACGTAAAACGGCAGCCGAAAAAAGATTAAAGCAAAAGACCTGGAACCGCATCCGGGAAATCAGCAATGAAACGGAACTCAATCTGGCTGCCAAGGAATCAGAAAAGATACTTTCAGAGGCCATCGATCATTTGCCGGCTCAACGAAAATTGATATACCGGCTGAACCGGGAACAGCTATTAAGTTATAATCAAATAGCAGAAGAACTTCGAATTTCCAGGCATACGGTAAAGAACCAGATCTTCAACGCCCTCCACAGCCTGCGCAGCTTTTTAAAGAATTTCCACCTTTTCTAAAAAAATTGTTCCACCGGATAGGAACTTCCCTGCGTTGCTTCGTCAATATACCATACGAAGCATATGGAACAAAGAATCAAATTTTTATTCAGGAAGTATTTAGCCAATACCTGTTCATCTGAAGAGCTGGACGAATTTTTCCATTGTATCCGGATGTCGGATCAGGATGAACCACTCAGGCTCATATTACAGGAGACCTACGAATCAATCCTGAGGTCTTCTGACTCCTATGTAGATATTTCAGGTGACCTCGTGACCCGGGGAATATCCAACCCGTTTGGACCGTCAATTGTAAAACCGAAACGGAGCAAGCGTCCCGCGTTGGCCCTTATGGTTTGCTCCCTCATGCTTGTTGCCCTGAGCCTGGTTGTATTTAAGAATTTTCAGGACAATAAAAGGGCAGGGCAGCGATTGGGCTTGATGAAAAAGACCAGTACTGAAAAAGCGGAATATAAATATATCCTGCTGCCGGACAGTACACAGGTCTGGTTGAATGCAGGCAGTACTTTGGATTATCCGGAACATTTTGACGAAGCAACACGTGAAGTGACGCTAATCGGTGAAGCCTACTTCGACGTAAAGCATGCAGCAGAACATCCTTTTATTATTCATACGGGTCAGATTCAGACAACAGTCCTCGGCACTGCTTTCAATATCAACGCTTATTCTGACCGGTCGAATATTCAGGTTTCGGTGAGCCGTGGAAAAGTAAAAGTGAGCCGCGGAAATCAATTGATCGCTACGCTGGTGAAAGGACAGGCAGTAAAAGTTAGTCAGACGGGAGATACCGGTCCGCAAAAAGTACTCAGCACCAATTCCGTAGCTGCCTGGCAGCAGGGGAATATGATCTACGATGACGAAACGCTGGGAGATATCACGGCCGATCTGCAAAGGGTTTACAATGTCAATATTCAGGTGATAAACAATAAAATGCTGGCTCTTCGGATATCCACCAGTTTTCGAAGAGAGCTCGGCATCAGTCACGCGCTGGAAATCCTGTGCAAACTGACAGATACGCAATTGGTTGAACAAAACGGAACCTATATCATTCAGTAATCGAAAAAGGAAATTGTATGAAGAAAAACATCTATTCGGGGGGTCTGAAATATGTCAGCATTTCCCTTGGACTCATGTTCAGCAGTTTCATACTGCTTGCCAAAGGACCCACACAGGATCTTAGTAAGACGGTGATTGCCTTCGAAATAAAACATGGCAACCTGAAGCAGGCATTCCGGATCATTGAAAATGAGACCCGTTTTTTCTTTACTTTCAAAACAGAAGATGTACTCAGGTATTCCGACCTGAATTTCAGTTCGCCGGGTATTTCTGTAGACAAATTGCTGAACAAACTCTTGTCGGGAACAAATCTGGGTTACCAGCAGCTGGACAATAATATCATCATCAAAAAAATAAGTCTCCTGGCTGATGCGCCGCAGCAGATGGACGGAAATACTGATCTGGCTTTTGAAGGTGGCGTTCATGGTAAGGTTACGAATGAAAAAGGGGAGCCGGTAGGTGGTGCGTCTATTTCAATTGAGGGCCTCAAAAAAGGGGTAGCCGCCAATGCAAATGGAGAGTTTTCACTGGGCGGTCTGAAAGAGGGCATTTACCAGGTGACAGTGACTGCCATCGGGTATAACACGGAAGTCCATCCGGTCGTCATTACTGAAAATAATATTACCGAAATTTCTTTCCAGCTAAAATTAACCACGAATAATCTGAATGATGTAGTAGTGACGGCACTCGGCATCAACCGATCCGTAAGAAGCCTGGGATATTCATCGCAGGAAGTGAGTGCCAAAGAACTGACGGAAGCACATCAAAATAATTTCCTGAATTCACTGCAGGGCCGGGTTGCCGGTCTTACGATTTCAAGTGCGGGCGGAGGCCCCGGCCAGGGTGTGAGTGTAATCATACGGGGTGTGAATTCGCTGAATCCCGGAAAGTCCAACGAACCATTATATGTGGTGGATGGAATCCCGGTTGATAATGGCTCGTCTACCATGACACTTGGAACAGAAGGTGCCCGTGGTGTACAAATGGCCAACCGGGTTTCTGATATCAATCCGGACGATATTGAAAGTGTGAACATATTGAGGGGCGGTGCAGCAACAGCACTCTATGGACTCCGCGGCGCAAACGGCGTAATTGTCATTACGACCAAATATGCGAAAGCGGGAAAACTGGTGGTAAATTATTCTGCCAGCTATAGCATCGATAAAGGAGACAAGTTTCCGGATGTTCAGAGCACTTATACGCAGGGTTTCGGAGGGGTTTATGATTCTGCCAGTTTCTGGCCCACCTGGGGACCCACTGTAAAAGACGCCATTGCAATCGATCCTACGCACCGTGCAGTGCTGTATGATCAATATGAACACGCCTATGTAACCGGCAATCAATTCAGAAATACTTTATCACTTCAGGGTGGAAATGATAAGGCTTCAGTTTCCGGTTCTGTTTCATATTTCAATCAGAATGGTATACTTCCATTCACTTATTATAAGAACCTGTCGAGCAGGTTAAGCGGGCGCTGGATTTTCAGTGATCAACTAAATGCCGGAGCCGACATCCTGTTCACGCATACCAATGGAAATTTTTATGACGCTGACCGTTTCAGTGAGGAAATGACTTACTGGGCGCCCCGGTCAGATGTACGTGATTATTTGAAACCGGATGGCACGGAAAAAGAAAACCCCGCCAATAATGGAAATGCCTGGTATAAAGCCAAAACGAATCAGTTTATTTCCGATGTGTATCATACGATCGCCAGCGGATATGCAACGTATAAACCGTTGAACTGGTTCTCCGCCACTTACCGTTTTGGAGTCGACCAGTTCTCTGATAACAGAAGCGCTACGGCACCCGGACCGAAGGGAGTACCGGATGAAATCATTGACGAGGATAACGGCTTTGGATTCGTACGCAAATTCAATATCAACAGCCGCTCGATTAATTCCAACCTGTTGCTGACATTTGATCACACCTGGGGAAAATTACAAACCACACTACGCCTGGGTAATGACGTGCTGGATCAGCAGACAGAAACGACCAGTACGAAGGGAGATACATTAGATGTATACAATTTATTCAACCTCTCGAATGCCAAAAAAATAGTAGCCAGTAATGAATTAACCCAATATCGTATCGTCGGTCTGTATGGAGAACTGGCGCTGAATTATGATCAGTTCCTTTACCTGTCCATTACCGGAAGAAATGACTGGACTTCTACGCTGGAGGCGGATAACAGATCATTCTTCTATAGCTCCGTGAGCCTGGGTTATATTTTCACGCAGCAGATAAAGAATCTGCCTTCCTGGTTCAGTTATGGTAAGTTCAGGACTTCCCTCGCCGGAATTGGTAAGGACGCAGCACCCTATAGCACGAGTACCGTATATATTCCCATGTCCAGCGATCCCATCAATCCGGTGGGTCCGATCAACGGAGTTATTCAATGGACACTGGATAACCGGGGTGGGGTGGCAACACTTAAACCTGAATTTACAACCACATTTGAAGTGGGAACGGATCTGAGCTTTTTTAATAATCGTCTCGGAGTAAACTTTACCTGGTATAAATCAAAGAGTCAGGATCAGATCATTCCCGTCAGCACCAGTCCGACTTCTGGTTTTACAACACTCACGTTAAATGCCGGAGAAATACAGAACAGCGGTATCGAAGTGACCATGAATGCAAAGCCTGTAATCACAAAAAATTTCAATTGGAATATCGGAGTAAACTTTTCGCACAATACCAACGAAGTGTTGAGTATATATCCGGGCCTTTCAGAAATTGTTGTCGGCACGCAATTCGGATATTCCCGGTCCAGTGTAACGATGAAATATATTCCGGGCGAATCTGTCGGTGATATTTTCGGAACACCCACCAGCCGCTATTACGCCAAACCTGACACCGATCCGTTACATGTAAATAAAAAATTGCCCGTTCTCATCGGGGATGATGGCTTCCCCGAATTGGAGCCCGAAACAAATCAGAAAATTCTGGGTAATGCATATCCGAAATGGGTGGCCGGTATTTCAAATACCCTTACGTACAAAAGCTTCAGTTTATATTTTCTTTTCGACGGGCATTTTGATGTACAGAAATATGATCAGCTGAACAATTTCATGTCAGCCTTCGGCATTGCAAAATATACAGAGAACAGGAACCAAACGATCGTATTCGATGGCGTTTTGGAAAATGGCACAAAAAATACGAAACCAGTCTGGTTGGGACAGGGTGTGGGTCCGGATGGCGTGGATTATGGCAATGGTTATTACAGGAATGTGCATCGGGGGGTGAGTGAAAATTTTGTAGAGGATGCGTCATTTATCAAACTGCGCACCCTGAGTCTGACGTATAACCTGAATCCCAAATGGCTGCAGAAATCTTTTGTAAAAGCAGCGAGTGTCGGATTTACCGGCATCAATCTCTGGATGCACACCAACTATAAGGGATATGACCCGGAATCCAGTTCTGCCCCGGCAAACAGCAATCTGAATGGCCTGGCTGGTTTTACTTATCCGGCTTTGAAAAGTTACATGTTTAATTTAAACGTTACATTTTAAATGCTGACCATGAAAAAAATAACAATAAGAATCAGCGTTTTATTTGTCCTGGTTTTATTCTTCGGCAGCTGCAAGAAATACCTGGACATCAATGAAAATCCGAATGCTGCTGTTGAGCCGCCGATTGCAGGTTTGCTCGCGCACGGCACCAATGCTTCGGCCTATACGACTTTTAAAGTGAGCAATATCACTTCCTATTACGTTCAATACCTCGCTTCTCCGACCAAGGGCAATGACCTGGATACGTATAATATTACCGATGAATCGTCCACCTGGTCTTACAACTATGATGTGCTGACAGATATGCACGCGATGCGGGATTTTGCCATCAATAAAAACCTGGTGGCCTATGAGGGGGTTGCCGATATACTGACGGCTTATAATTTACATCTGAACCTGAATTTATGGGGAGACATTCCTTATTCGCAGGCTTTTCAGGGTGTTACGAATTTCATTCCAAAGCTAGATGATCAAAAGTCCCTCTATGATACCTGCATCACTTTACTTGACAGAGGCATCGTGGAATTGAGCGATCCTGCCGGTGACGGTCAGCTGAGTTCCAGTTCTGATTTCATACATGGAGGAGATAACGCTGCATGGATAAAAACGGCCTATCTGTTAAAGGCAAGGCTGTTGAATCAAATCACGAAAACCAGCGCGTATGATCCGGCAGCCGTTTTGACGGCCCTCACGAATTCATATGAGTCCAATGATGACGATGCACAGGTGACTTTATTTGATGGATCGGGCCCGTGGACACAGGTAGCCATCAATAACGCACTCTTGTTACTGGACGGATGGTTATCCAGTTATTTTGTGGGTGTCACCAACGATTCACTGTACGGATATTATGATCCACGACTTCCGGTGATCACGAATAAAACGACGGATGGTTTCTACCGGGGCACTCAGAATGGCGCGGGGCATTCAGGTTCTACAACAGACCAGGGAGAAAGTGTGTTGCCCGAGGACAAATGGTATTCGGAGCCGGGAGCGCCTTTGCTGATTGCAACCTATGCAGAAGCAAAATTTATGGAGTCAGAGGCGCAGTTCAGGTCAGGACATAAACCAGAAGCCTACACTGCTTACCTGGCGGGCATTACAGCGAATATGAAAAAATTAAATCTGGCTGATTCTTCGATAACAAATTATATCTCTCTGCCGGCTGTTGCCGTCGGGTCCGGAAATCTGACCCTGACACTGATCATGAAGGAAAAGTATATAGCCTGCTTTTTAATGCCGGTAACCTGGGATGATATGCGCCGGTTTGACTATGCATATAAACAATTTCAATTACCTGCGAATGCCAACCTGGACGAATTTATCCGGCGGATCGATTATCCTACGATTGAATTTTCAACCAATGGAAAAAATGTTCCTAATGTAAAACTGACGGATCATCTCTGGTGGGATCAATAAAATTTGTTTCTCCCGGTCGTTGAAGAGAAATAACTTGCCGATATCGCCTATGTGCCATTTTAGATTGATCTTATTGCCGGTTATTTTGCTTTGTACTGAAAAAATTTGTCTGGCGCAACCTAAAACAGACAGTTTCTTACAAAAAATATTGTTCAGCAGCAATAGCAGGCTCCTGCAGGATGTTCTGCATTATAAGGATTCCTTCCGCGTGCAAATTATTTATACCCGGATAAACCGGGACAAGGACAACATCCCCTCGTTCCGGAATTATTATTTCAATACAGACACGGGACTTTATTTCAATCCCGCCTCCACAGTCAAGTTGCCCCTTGCCCTGCTTTCGCTGGAAAAACTCAACAGACTGAATGCAGACGGGGTCACTAAATATACTTCATTGCAGATCGACAGTAATTATTCCTGGCAGACATCAGTGGTTAAAGACAGCACATCGCAAACAGGTTTACCATCCATAGCACAGTTTATTAGAAAAGCATTTCTCGTAAGTGATAATGATGCATATAACCGGATGTATCAATTTGTCGGGCAACAAGCGATCAACGACAGCTTACATAGTAAGGGTTATAGCAGTACAAGAATTACCAGGCAATTTCTTGGGCTGACAGCTGAAAATAACCGGTATACAAATTCTTTCCGGTTTGTGGATGATCAGGGAAAAGTAATATATACCCAGCCCCCGGCTTTTAATCCGGATTCATTTCATTTTGGGGAGCCCATAAAAATGGGCAGGGCACATTACGATGCCAGGGACAGTCTGATCAATGAGCCGATTGATTTTACCGGGGCAAACAATCTCCCGCTGGAATATTTACAACAAATTTTGCAGTCCGTACTATTTCCTGAATCGGTTGCAGTGCGCCAACGATTTAACCTGAGCAAGGATGACTACCGGTTTTTATACCAGTATCTTTCTCAATATCCGTCAGAAACAAACTATCCCAAATACGACAGTGGCGAATATTATGACAGTTATGTGAAATTCTTTTTCCGGCAGGGTAGTCATCAGATGCCCCCATATATCCGGGTCTTCAATAAAGTGGGATGGGCGTATGGATTTTTAATTGACGTGTCGTATGTAGCGGATTTTAAAAATAAGATTGAGTACATGCTCACTGCTACCGTGTATGTAAACAGTGACGGTATACTAAACGATGATAAATACGACTATGAAGAAAAAGGATGGCCATTTATGAAGGAACTGGGGCAAATCATTTATCAGTACGAATTAAAACGAGCAAGAAAATATAGACCGGATCTTAAGAAATTCGAAATTCAATATGAACATAGAAATGTAAATGATACGAGACCTGTTATAAAGAATGTAGACAATTGATCAGTCAGAATTACAAAGATTTTCAGCACTTGAAATAAGGGTAAATGCTTATGCTCTAAACGAACATAAATAATTGACACGATTCAGTTGATTTTGGGCTGTATTATAGCTATTTTGTATATCTAATATCCCAAGCCTGCGCCCCCACCTCATCACATTCCACAGACTGCTTGCGTCTATTGGTGTCTTATTCACATCAGTTACCGGGCTCAGCCAGCAATGCCAGGTAAAGTATTTCCAAAACAACTTTCATCATTTGGGAACAAGTGGATACCCCAGGCTTACTATTCTTCCTGACAATACACTAATCGTTTCTTCACTTTATAATAGTTCAGCAACAAACCTTGTAAAACTCACGAGCCTGGGAGATACGATTTGGAGTAAAACGTACAATAATTCAATTCCTTCGGGCGCAAACGGGCTTACAAAAACACTGTATGATATGAACGGGAGTTTGTTTTCTATTCTGAATGATAAATATTTAGGGGTGCTCGATATGGCC
>Ga0193753_10002463_pt1 | contig 14498 bp, 7 predicted proteins | sample H1c2metaG_FD_144925 | JGI IMG/M metagenome (GOLD analysis project Ga0193753, IMG submission 144925) | Soil microbial communities from a riparian zone of the East river system, Colorado, United States - H1c2 | ecosystem: Environmental > Terrestrial > Soil > Riparian zone | place: USA: East River... | reverse complement strand
CGATCGAGCGGGAGTTGCCGTCGCGAAGATTGACCACGGTCAGCTTCGCTTCTTGCGCCACGCCCACCGCGAAATCGCCGCTATCGTCGACCACCACTCCGCGAATTCGCACGCCGCCCGTTATGGGCACCGGCGTTCCGCCCGGCGCGTGCTGCCGGTACAGTTGCTCCTTCTGATTCGGCAATCCTCCGGCAAATAAAATGTCCTGGCACTGCCCCGGAAAGAATTTTGCCCAGCGGTATTCGAAACCCGGATTCGGCACCAGCGCCGCCTTGTGGTCCTTGACCGAAACAAGGTAGAGCTTGCGCGGTTCGTTGGCGCTCTGCGTCAACACCCAGGCGCCATCGCTCGAAAGATCGATCGCCCGGCCATCGCCAAGGCGGTCCGACGATCTTTTGTCCGCGTCGTAAAGAAAGACGCTGTAGTGGCTGCCGCCTCCCTGCCCTGTCTCATCGAAAAGAACCCGCTTGCCGTCGGAGGAAATCGCCACCGCTCTCGACCAGTCGAGCCACGAAATATCTTGCGGCGAATTGCCGTCCACGTTGCCCCAAAACATGCTCATCCGCGAGGTGGCGCGCGAGATCAGAACGTCGCCCGATGCGCTGATGTCCCGCAGCAGCATGCCGCCTGGAATCTGCGCAATCTGCCGCAACCGCCCGTTCATGTCCACCGCCATAAGACTTCTATCGACTCCCGACCGCGCGGCAGTGAACCAGATTTCCCGTTCGGCCGGATGCCACGCCAATCCCTGAATGGATTCCCAACCCGCGCTGAGCACGCGCGAGTGGCCGTCCCGCGTCGCCACAACTACGTCGCCTCCATCGTCCATTGGAACCGGATGTTTGACGAATGCGACACGATCTCCTTGCGGCGCCACACGCAGATCGTCGATCCACTCGCTCGAGGCATACAGCGTTTTGCCGGGCGGATATTCGACCGAGTACATCCCCTCGTTTGCGATCACCAGGCTGAGCGTGCCGTCCGGACTCCAATCCGCATCCATCGCGTGCTTCGCCAGCAGGCTGGCGCCGCCGCCGGAAAGCGGCGCGGCTTCGAGCGCCGGCTCGTTCGACCCCGTAAAGAGCGCCAGGCGGTCGTTCGAAGACAGGCTCGCCAGTTGTTCCGCATCGAATCCCAAATCCTTGGTCGCCGCGCCGGTCGTCGAAGTTTCAAATAGGCGGCTGCCTTTTCCGTTTAACGCCGCGCTGTACACCACCCGCTTGCCGTCGTGAGCAAAGCGCGCGTTCCGCACCAAGCCGTTCGAAAAAGTAAGCTGCCGGAAGGAGGCCGATTCGCGCGGCGCGCGATGCATCCAGAAAATCGCGGCCAGTGCGCTCGCGGCGAGTACCGCACCCCCCGCCGCCCACCACCACACTGTCTTCCGGCGCGCAGGCCCCGTCGCCTCAGCACCACCTATTGGGGAGTGGATGGTTTCGCTCGCCGCCCGCGACGCCTCGGCCGCCTGCTCCAGCGCGGGCACTGTCACCGGCGCAATAAACCGGTAGCCGACTCGCGCCAGCGTCTCAATGTAGATAGGACTCTCCGCCGAATCTCCCAGAGCGGTTCGCAGCCGGTTAATCGCGGTGTTCAATCCGCTCTCGAAATCCACGAACGTATCGACCGACCAGAGCCTTGCACGCAGTTCGTCGCGGCTTACTACTTGGTTCGGTTTCTCGAGTAAAGCCTGCAGTATGTGAAATGGCCGTCTCTGGAGGCGAACCCGCGTGCCGTGCTTGCGCAATTCACCTGTATCGAGGCAAACTTCAAACGCGCCAAATCGAACCGCGAACGCATTCGCTCCTCCATGTACCGAACTCTCGGAGTCAACGGGGGCTTCATGCATACGCGACGCTGCGGATCAGCTATCCGATTAAGACGGACATCGCGCACTTTCGTTCGCACAATTCTCGATGAATTTGTTTCGACAGCATGTCAAAATATCGCGGCTAAATCTCTAAGTGTTTGAGTGTGGGCCAGATTGACGCGTTACTGGATTGAAATTGCGCGCCTAAACACATCTAAACGAGCCTCGTCCCACAGCCGTGAGCAACAAGTTAGCTATCGTCCATGGCCAGTCTTCGTCTTCGCCAATAACTTCGACTACGAAAGGATTCCGATCGTGCTCCCGTCTTCACGTTGCGGTTTTCTGACAATTGGATTTCTGGCATTCACGCTCGCCGCGAGTCTTCTCGGCGGCGCTCTCCCCGAACCCGCTGAAAAATTGCTGGCCGCTACGATTGCGTCGCTGAAAGATCCGGCCGGTCCCGAGGCTGTCGTTCTTTGGAACGAAATGGGCCGTCTCCATCAAATCCACTCGGAGATTGACCTCGCCGAACAGGCTTTCCGCCGCGCCTTCGAATTGAACGAGCATCTGGCCCACCCGAGCAAAATCGAAGCGGCCGTCGTGCTCAACAATATGGGAACCATCGCTCTTGCGCGGCGCGACTACCAGGGCGCGGAAACGCTGCTCCGTCAAGGTTACACACTGCTCGCCGAAAACCGTCTCCTCGGAACGCAGACCGCTGGCTCGCTTTTGACCAACCTCGCGCTCGCTCTTGCCCAACATAGCCGTTACGCCGAAGCCAAACCTTTCTACGAGCAGGCTTTCGCGGCGTTCCGCGATTCGGCCGGCGAAGCCTCCGCTGAATTCGCGAAGCTGTTGACGAATTCCGGCGAGCTGAGCTTTGAACTCGGCGATTTCCCGGGCGCGGTTCGAAAGCAGCGCCGGGCCGTCGCTATCCAAGACGCGCTTTCTTTCGTTTCCAACGACGACCGCGCCTATACACTGAATCACTTGGCGCTGGCATTGGCTCGCACCGAAGCGCTTGACGAAGCTCAGGCGGTGTTTCAGAAAACGCTCGTTCTTGCCAATGGCGATTCGTTGCGGTCCACGCGCCAGCGCGTCGAGACCCTCAACAATTTGTCGGGTGTCGAAAGACACTCGGGCCATCTGGCTGCCGCCGCCGAACACGCGAAGGAAGCCTTGCGTCTCGCCTCTGGAAGGCTAGCTTCCGAAGAGCCGGTATGGGCGGCTCTCTGGAACAATCTGGGAATGATCGCGCTTGCAGCGAACGATCTGCGTGCCGCGAAAGAATACTACGAAAAATCGGCCACATTGTCGCTGCGAATTTCAGGCCGCGAGAGCCCGCGCTATGCCGCCGCCCTGTCGAATCTTGCCACGCTCGAAGCCAGGCAAGGGCATCACAAGCGCGCCCAGTCGCTTTGGACCACCGCGCTCGCGATCAATGAGACGCACCTCGGCCCGAAGCATCCGCAGGTAGCGTCCGATCTGGCGAATCTTGCCGCGGAGTCATTCTACGCCAAGAAGCACGAGCAAGCCATCGATCTCTACCAGCGCGCCGCCGCGATTCAAGAGCAATCTCTCGGAGCGCAAAGCCGCCAGACCGCCGCCACCTGGCGCAATCTCGCGATTGTCTATCACGGCGCCAAGCGTTATCGCGACGCCCAGGCCACTTACCAGCGCGCCATCGACGCCTTTGAAGCATCCGCCGGCGCCGGCTCGCTCGATTTGCTCGATTGCCTCAAGCGCGATGTGGACGTATTGCGCAAGCTCGACCGATTCGCCGAAGCCGAGCAAGTCGAAGTGCGCGCCACGCGGATCGAAGTGCGAAATGCGATTCGGGCCGAAACACAGAGTTAGCCCTCGCCGTCGCATTTCGCTACACTCCGGTTCCAGGAGCAGACAGTTCCGGCTATACCGGGGCGCTTTCCTCAATCGTTTCCGTGGCGGTCGCCGTGCTCGGAAGTAGCTAGGACTTGCCATGGTTACGGAAGAGTCGGGGTTTCGGTTCGGCGCCTTTGAGTTACACACAGCCAGCGGCCGGCTCTTCAAACACGGCGCGCGCATCAAGCTGCAAGTCAAGCCTTTGCAGATTTTGGAAATTCTCGTGGCCAAACCCGGCGAATTGGTCACGCGCGAAGAACTTTGCGGCAAACTCTGGCCCACCGGCACTTTCGTGGATTTCGAGAGCGGGCTCAATACCGCAACCAACCGGTTGCGCGGAGCGTTGGGGGATTCCGCCGAAGCGCCGCGCTATATCGAAACCGTGCCGCGTCTCGGCTATCGTTTTATCTGTCCCGTCACGAGTATTCCGCGCCAAACGTCCGCGCTCGCCTTGCCTCCCGCCGCGCCGGCGCCGCCGTCTCCAGCGCGGCGGGAGGTAAGGAGATATCGCCCGCTCTCACTCGCGGCATTTGTTCCTGTGATTGCCTTGGCCTTTGCCTACGTTCACCTGCACGCCAACGCTCCCCGCTCGCAGCCGAGCTTCCGCCAACTGACGTTTCGCGCGGGCATCGTCGACTCGGCGCGCTTCATCCCCGCGTCGAACCAAGCGGCCTATACGGCCACCGCGGAAAACGAACAGCCGCGCACCAGGCTGGTTCCCCTCGATCGCGCCAGCCCGCGCAGCGTCGATTTCGCTTGCGGCCTTCTGGCGTCCGTATCGCGCCGCGGAGAACTCGCCCTCATCTCGCGGCCGTCTTCGAAAAATGAACCCTCGCGGCTCTCCCGCGTTTCTCCCGGCAATGGTCCCGCACAGACCATCGCCGAAGGCGCGCGCGATGCCGACTGGCTTCCCGACGGCTCCGGCGTAGCGCTGGTGCGCCGCAGCGGGGCCAATTCGCTGCTCGAATTTCCAGCCACTCACGTGGTCTATAACTCGCGTGGTTGGATCGATAGCGTGCGCGTCGCGCCCACCGGCGACCGCGTCGCTTTTTTCGAGCATCCGGTGCGCGACGACGACGGCGGCTACCTGCGCACCGTCGACAGGCAAGGGCATGTCACGACCTTGACCCATAAGTGGGGCAGCGCCGCCGGCCTCGCTTGGGCGCCTTCCGGCAAAGAGATATGGTTCAGCGCCAGCGAGTCTGGTTCTACTCTTGCCGTATACGCCGTATCCACGAACGACCGCCTGCGCAAGATCTCGAATAGTCCCTTCTCTCTTCATTTATTCGATATCGCGCACAACGGACGAGCGCTGATCTCTTTAGAGGACACGCGCGTGAGCATGACCGCTCAACTCTCTGGCGATGCGGCCGCGCGCGACGTTTCGCATCTCGATTCTTCCCACGTCGACGCCATCGCGCGCGATGGCCGCTTCATTCTTTTTACCGAAGCAAGTAGTGCCGTCGGCGCGCACTACGCTACCTATACCCTCGACCAGCAAACTCATAAAGCCGTGCGTCTCGGCGTTGGCCGTGGATTGGCGCTCTCGCCCGACAGTAAATCGGCGCTCAGCATCGATCCCGAAGATCGCGGGGCCCTGACGCTCACTTCTCTCGCGACCGGTGCTTCGCGGCGCATCTCCGGCGGTGGCTTCGAATACCAGTGGGCCAAATTCCTTCCGGATGGAAACACCTTGCTCGTAGGCGGCGCCTACCCGCTCGAGTCGCTCACGATCTCGAAGCAATCTCTCGTTGGAGGCACGCCGGTTTCCCTCGCCGGCGCACCGTATATGGACTACGTGGAAATATCGCCCGATGGCTCGAAACTCATCGGCGTCATTGGAACTCGGTTACAGATCTTCGATATGCACAGCGGGCAAAGCCAACCGTTTCTGCCAGGCGAGCGCGCCGCTCCGGTCGCCTGGAGCGCGGATGGCGCCAATGTCTTCGTCGCCACCATCGGCAACAAGCCCGATCGCATCCTGCAAGTGAATCTGCGCTCGGCGAAACAAGAAGTCTGGAAAACCATTGCCGGTCCCGGCCTCAGTGTGACTTCCGTTGTCGTCGCGCCGGAAGCCGGCGCTTTCGCGTATTCGACCGAATTCTTTCTGTCGCGGCTCTATCTGGTCGACGGCTGGTCCTGAACTGCTGAGAAAAACCCCGCCGGCACGCCACAAGCGGTAAAGAGCAACAATTTCCTCCAAAAATTGCTCGATATGAATAGATGCAGATAGCGGCAGCCAGCGGCAAGCAGATTCCGGAAGATATTTCCACACTTCCGCTTACTACCAGCGCGCGCGCGGTATATGCGGGTCTCGCCCAATTGGCTCTCGCCGATATGGCCGAATTGCGCGAGCTGGCGCCCGCCGATCTCACCAAATTATCCGCTATTCTGCGCTTCTCCGAACCAAGCATGGCGCCTGCCGCGGCCGTCGCGCCGGACGCGGCTGTCCGCGAAGCGGTCCTCGCGGTAGAGGAAGGCCGGTTCGAACAAGCCATCGGGTATCTGGCGTCGGCGATCACGCGCGATCCTTCCCGCGTGGAAGAACTGCGCGCCCGTCCCGAGCTCGCGCCCGTCCGCGCCAACCTCGATCAGCTGCTCGACCGTGTCACCCAAGTCTCGAAGATTCGTGCCGAGTCCGATCTGGCACGCATCGAGCTTTCCTTGGAACAGGCGGGCTGGCCCAAACTGCCGCAGTGGGAAACACGGCCTGAAATATTAGTACGCCTCGCGCGTCAATTCTTTGAAGCGGGCGGCTATGCGAACTACGTTCGCAGCGCAGAACTCGCGCAGACTATTTTGCAATCGGCCTATTGGGAAGCATTCATTCCGCAGCCACAGCCGCTCTCAGCGGCGCAACAAGCGTTGATCGAGAGCGATCTTGAGGGCGCGCTATCACCCGCGCCGCCGCTCTGGAAAACGCTGAGCGAGGAACTGCCCGTCGTAGTGCGCGTACTCTGGCAGCGCGCGCCGCTGTTGGTCCTGTTTTTCGCCTGGCTCACGATTGGCTCGGTCGCCGGCCTGGGCTACGCCTTCTTGCGAATCCTCTCCTGGGCGCCGTCGCTGCGTTCGCTCGGCGATACCGGCTTCGCACTCTGGGGGCTTGGCTTTCTCGGCTTGGTGGGATTAGGCTTCTACGCCCGCATCCGCAAATCGTAGGGTAGGCGCTTTCGCCTGCCCGCTGCGGCCGCGCCTGCCAGCTAAGACCCTGCTTCGGCCAGCTTCCGCGCCCGCTGCCAGCGCACCCGGCCGCGATACTCTTCGACTAACGTGCTGATACCCGCCCAGTAATAGCCGCACACGAACAACAACAGAAACGGAATCGCGAAAAAGTTCAGCGTCTCGATCGCGAACTCCACCATATATACGAAGTAAGTTCCGATCGCGAGCTCCACATAAGGCAGCCAGCCGCTGCGGCTCCGATACACCGCCGCCGGCTGCACTTTGCTCTTCTCCGCGCCTAACGCATATTTAGCGGTCCGCACGAAGCTACTCTGTATCCCGCACAGCGCTTCAATCACGCCTTTGCTATTGCTGACGGTGAGCGCCACGCCCGCCGCCATCAACATCGGCAGGAACGCGATCGATTTCCACCACGTTTTTGGATACAACTCGCGCTGCGCATACAAATAAAAAGCCGAGATCGACCAGAACGACGCCACGATGAGCGGAAAGTCCAGCAGAACCATATGGAACACGCCCATGTAGAAGCGCACGATCATCACCGGCAGCATCAGCATGGAAACCGCAATCATCAGCGGATACGAAATATTCGGTGTTAGATGCAGAAACGCTTCGGCTTTCACCCGGAACGGTAAATCGGCTTTCAGAATGCGCGGCAGCAATTTCATCGCTACCTGCGTCAGCCCTTTCGCCCAGCGCGCTTGCTGCACTTGAAACGCATACGTTTCCATGGGCAGCTCGGACGGGCATTCGAGCCCCGGCAAATACACGAAGCGCCAGCCCTTGAGTTGCGCGCGATAACTCAGGTCCGAATCTTCCGTCAACGTTTCATGCTGCCAGCCGCCGGCGTCGTCGATCATCGTGCGCCGCAGCACGCCGGCCGTGCCGTTGAAATTGAAAAACAATCCTGCTCCGCAACGCGCGCCATGCTCCAAAACGAAATGGCCGTCGAGCAGCATCGCCTCTACCTGCGTCAGAATGCTCGATTCTTTATTCAGGTAGCTCCAGCGCGTCTGCACCACGCCGACCTGCGGCTCCGTGAAGAAATCGATCGTGCGGGTGAGAAAGTCGGTGGGCGGAATAAAATCGGCGTCGAATATCGCAATGAACTCGCCCGTCGCCGTCTCAAGCCCTTCCTGCAGCGCGCCCGCCTTGAAGCCGTGCCGGTTGCTCCGATGCCGGTATTCGATATCGAGACCTGTCGCTCTATATTCGTTGCATAACCGCTCGGTGTAAGGATGCGTCTCGTCCGTCGAATCGTCGAGCACTTGAATTTGGAGTAACTCGCGCGGATAGTCGATCTTACTGACTTCTTCGAGCAGCCGCGCTACCACAAAACGTTCGTTATAGAGCGGAAGCTGCACCGTGACCTTCGGCAACTGCTCGAATTTCCGGTCGGCGGCGCGCGGCAGATTCTTGCGAAACTTGCGGTAGCGCCGCATGGTTTCATAGCGATGCAACCCATATACGGAGAGCACGATCAGGATCGCGAAGTACGGAATCAGCAGCGCCCAATCGAAAGGGGAAAGCTGGTAGATGCCCGAGAACGTCTGGTCAAACAACGCAGACGTCACGCGGGAAGCAAAGCTGGACTGTGGCAACAGATTTCCCTCGTAGAGTAAGACCCAGTTTAGCGGGTTTTGTCTACATTCCAAAAGGGTTTAGCCGTCGAAAACACCTGAAAAAACCTTCATCTGCCCATGCTCGAAACCCCGAACTGAACCAAAACTAATGTTTTTGCGTATGCTGGAGTTGTGCGAGACCACATTAAGCTCCTCGGAATCCTGAATATGGTCATGGGCGGTTTGACCGCCCTGGTGGGCATCGTAGTGCTGCTTATTTTCGGCGGAGCCGCCGGTTTCATCGCCGCGGGCATGCACGAGGCCACCGGCGTCGATCCCGATCACGCCGCGCTCGCGGCTCCCATAGCCATGGTTATCGGACTCTGCATTGCCGGATTCCTTCTCCTCGTGTCGGCGCCAGCCATCATAGGCGGCTGGGGACTGCTTAAAGGCAAATCGTGGTCGCGCGTTCTCATGATTGTTATCTCGGCGCTCCATCTGCTGTCCTTCCCAATCGGTACGGCACTGGGCATTTATGGCTTGTGGGTCTTATTGAACGAGCAGTCACGACAGTTCTTAGATGGCGGCGGACCGCGCTATACACCGCAGCCTATCTAGTCATTCGGCAGTCTAGGGCTGGTGCTTCGCCGGACCCGGCATGGCGCTCTCGCGCGGTAAATGTTGCTTTGTCGTAGTTCGCCATTTTTCGAGCGGTGGAGCGCCGGTCCGCGCGAAGAACTTGCCGATTTCACCGTGTAGCGAATCGCGACGCTCGCGATAGGCCGGGTCGTCCAGCACGTTCCGTTTCTCACCAGGATCTGTTTCCAAGTCATACAATTCGCCGGGCCAGCCTTCGGCACGCTCGATGTATTTCAACGTCTCCGTGCGGATGGCGCGCGCATGTGCGTATTCAAAGTACAAGCGATTCGTCCAACGTGGCGATTGGCCCTTCAGAAACGGGGCGTAGCTACGGCCCACTCGGCGCTTGTCGACCGGTGCGGCTGGAATGCCGAGGTATTCCAGAATCGTCGGAAAATAATCGTACGACGACACCATCGGAGGCAGCCGTTGCCCCGCCGCGATCTTTCCCGGATGGTTCCAAATCAGCGGCACCTGGATCGCCTCTTCGTACATGTTGAACGGAATGGTTCCGTTCCCTTTTCCCCAAACACCGTGATGGCCCGCGCTCCAGCCCTGGTCCGCCGTAAAGACGACAAGCGTATTTTCGCGAAGGCCGAGTTCGTCGAGCTTCGCCAACACGCGGCCCATGTTGGCGTCGGCGCCCGAAATCAGAGCCGAATAGCCAAGCTTCGGCTCTCGTTTGCCAAACATGCGCCTGAGCGCCGGATTCTCGTTCGGACTGGGCGGCAGGTCCGGATAGCAGGAAAATTTCGAATCGCGGTACCATTGCCGGTCTCGCTCCGGCTGGTAGTCGTAGGGCGTATGCGGCGCGTAGAATGGCACGGACAAATAGAATGGCGCGCCATTCTTTTGCCGGTCGAGAAAATCGATGGCGAAGTCGCACATCACGTCGGTCTTGAATCCTGGAATGCGCCGCTTGGCTCCGTTGTGAACAAACTCCTGATCCCGGTACGGTCCGCCGCCGCCGGGTACCGTCGCCCATTCGGTGAATCCCGCTTGCGCACGATCGTCCTGCCCCATGTGCCACTTGCCGCACATGCCGAGCGTATAGCCATGGCGTGCCAGAATCTCCGAATACGTCAGGTGTCCTTCGAGCCAACGTGGACTCGAAGGACCGGAACTGTCTTCCGGCAGGAGATAGTCTTGCACGCCATGCGCCGACGGCAGCGCGCCCGTCATATACGTCATGCGGCTCGGCGAGCACACCGGCGTACAAGCGAATGCGCGCGTGAACATCGCGCCCCCCGCCGCGAGTGCGTCGATTGTCGGAGTATGCATATCACGGCAGCCATACGCTCCCGTCGCCCAGGCGCCGTGATCGTCAGTCATGAACATGACCACGTTTGTGCGCCGCGACGATTTCGCTAACGCCGCCGCTCCCGTTCCCAGAAAGTCCCGTCTCGTCATGTGCCTTAGAACTTGACCTTCAGCGCCAGTTGAATCTCGCGCGAAGTGCGCTGGAAGCTGACCGGCGATCCAGCCGAACTGATTACGCCCGCGCCTGGCGACCCGATGGCTACGCCGGGATTGTTGAACTGCGGCGAGTTCGCGATGTTGAAAGACTCCGCGCGGAATTCCAGATTGCGAGCGCGATCGCTCGAAAAGAAAAAGCTCTTCGCGAGCGCGATATCGAACTGGACCGTGCCTGGCCCAAACAGAATGTTTCTGCCGGAATTGCCGTACTGATACAACCCCGGCGTTTGGAATGCCGTCACGTCAAACCAGCGCTGAATCGTGCGCTGATCTATCGGCAGCGCTCCGGACGAAATCCTGTTCGGGCGCTGGCCTCCACCGGTGTTGAGCGTATTGACGGACGAGGTTGGCGTGAATGGCAGACCGCTATAGATACTGCTGATGGTGTTCACTTGCCAGCCACCGGCGATCCAATCGACGGGACGTGCCGCCGAGGATCCAAACTTGCGGCCCTGCCCAAATGGAATTTGCCACACGGCGGAAAGGACGAACCGGTTGCGCAGGTCGCTGTCACCGTTGCCCCGCTCGGCTTCCAGGTTGTAGAAATTCTGGCGGCTTCCGACGTAGCTGCCGAAATCGATCGAGTGCGACCAAGTGTAAGAAGCGAGGAAATTAATTCCGGCGGACAACCGCTTCTCCGCCGAGATCTGGAGCGAATGGTACGTGGAAGAGCCGGAGCTTTCGTTCCAGGTGATATCGCTATATTGCGGAAACGGCCGGCGGGCATTCACCGCGCCCGCGCCGGGCGTCGGCTGATTGATGTTCGGCTCGAGCAGCAGATGCTTGCCGGAGGTCCCCACATAGGCAGTGGTGAGCAGCAGGTTGCCCGGCAGGTTCCGCTGCACGCTGACGTTCCACTGGGCGGCCGTGGGTGTCTTCAGGTTCGGACCGATACCCACCAGGCTCGCGCCCAGCGGCGAGAAAATCAGATTGGGCGGCCGGTTGAATCCTTCGGATACCAGTTGCGCGCCCGCAAAATCGAATTGGTTGTTCGTGAACGACACCGATCCATTAAAAGGAGGATTGGCGTTGCCCAGTGTCATGCCGGGATCCGGCGCGAAAAAAGTTCCAAATGCCGAACGGATGACAGTCTTGTCGCCCACTCGATACGCGAGGCCAACGCGCGGACCAAAATCGTTGTAGCGCGGCGCCACTCCGCTGCGCCACGGAATTTGGGAAGATCCCACGTTGTAGACACCACCCAGATCCGGCCGGAAATAAGCGACCCGATTTGCCACCTCGACCCACGGATAGTCCGGGAACAAGTCATAGCGCACGCCCAGTGTCAGCGTCAGTTTGGAACTGACTTTCCAGGTATCCTGAGCGAACAGTCCGTAGTCGGTGCGCCGGTTGCCGATGGTGCCAGTCAGGTACGCGATGTTGCCGCTCGCGGGCGCGCCCAGCAGCAGATCCGCCAGGCTAATGCCGGTGCCCGCCGCGCTCGCCGGATTCGTCGTGTAGATTGGGCCGAACGATTCGATGCCGTGCAGCGCACTGCTCTGAATCACGTTCTCCTGCCGGCGAAGAATTTCACCGCCGAACTTGAAAGTATGCCCTCCGTGAACCCACGTCATGGCGTCGTTGAATTGGAAGTTGTTGTTCGCGATGATGGCCGGGTAAAATCCGCTGTCGCCCAGCGGAGCGTAGCCGGCCAGATTGATTTGCGTAAGGCCGCTATCGATGAAATTGCTGCCGGAGTTCACGCCCGGAATACCCATCTGGTCGGAGACATTCTTGCCATAGTTCGGATTGTGCGCCTGCGTGTTCAGCCGCGTGGCGCCGGCGCGCGCTTCGTTGATCAGGTTCGGGGTCAGCGTGCGCGTATAGCCCATGACGAATTGATCCAGCGGATAGAGAACCGTCGCCGCGTTCGTGCTTCCGATCGCCGGCAGCGGCAGCGGCCCGGGCGTGTTCTGGTCCGTGTGTTGGTGCGAGTAGCGGAAAAACGCCTGATCTTTTTGCGTGAAATTCTGGTCCACCTTGATATCGAAGTTGTCGCGATTTACCGTGGCGGACGGGTTGCTCGCGTAGTTGGAAACAAGGCCCGGCAGGTTCGGATCTGGAAACAGGTTCATTAGATTCTGGCCGGTCGCGTTGATGTAGCTCGCCGGAATCTTGTTGCCGGGAAACGCCGTGCGTTGCACTTTTCCGTTTGCCAGCGTCACCGCGCTCAGCGGATCGTAAATAAGCGAATTGCTGGCGGAGAAATCGCCTCGCTTGAACGCAGCCGTGGGCACGGTCGTCAGATAACTTAACGCCTGACTGCGCCGTTCGCCCTCCCAGGAAAAGAAGAAAAACGTTTTGCTCCGATCGTGATTGTAGTGCGGGAAAATCACCGGACCACCGAGTGTCGCGCCGTACTGATTGAGGTGGAACGGCGCGATAGGGCCTGCCGGATCGAAGTAGTTCTTCGCATCCAATTTCGAGTTGCGCAGAAACTCGAACAGGTCGCCATGGAAATCCCGCCCGCCGCTTTTATAGAGCACATTGATGGTGCCTCCACCCCGGCCAAACTCGGCAGCGGGCACGCTGGTTTCCACGCGGAACTCTTGAATCGCTTCTACAGGAGGATAAAGCAGGATGCCCTGCCCGTTGTGGTTCTCGGAATTATCCAGTCCGTCCACCCGGTAGTTGTTCGAGCGAAATCCGATGCCGTTCACGTTGTTCGCGGTGGTACCGCGCGCCGCCGTGATCGCGAGCGACGATGCCTGTGTCTGGGCCGGAACCACGCCCGTCGCCAAGCCAATTAATTGGTTAAAATTTCTCGTGTTAAGCGGAAGATTCTTGATCGCTTCCTCATTTTGAAGGCTTCCGACAGTCGCCGATTCACTCTGGAGCAGTGGCGCCACCGCTTCGACCGTGACGGTTTCGGACGCCGCGCCGATTTGCAAGTTGAAGTTCAGCACCGCGCGCTGGCTCACTTCCAGGTTCAAATTGGAAACCTCACTACGGAATCCCTGTGCCTCCACCTTTACCGTATAAGGATCCGGACGTAGCGGTGGGGACGTGTATTCGCCGGAGCCATCTGTCGTGACCACTACTTCCAATCCAGTGGTGGTGTCTTGAATATGAAGCTTCGCGCCGGCAACCACCGCGCCCGACGAATCCTTGAGTTCGCCCGTAATCGTGCCTGTGTTGGTCTGTGGAAAAGCGACGAAAACCAGTGATACGATCAATAAAGTAGAGAAGGCAAGAATTCGTGGCACCAATTCAGCTTGGCTTGGTCTCCCCTGGCTCCGCAACGTGACGTTCCGTCAATGACTGCTACACCGTTACCTAATCCGGCAACCCGCTTCGAATCAATTCGATAGCAGAACCGTTACGCGCCGTTATGCCGCCCTCAGACACGACACCGACGCGCGCAGAGTCTTTAGAGCACCTCGAAGCCGTGCTGGGCAGCGTGGAATTCGCCCCGAGCAACCGAAGTAAAGAATTCCTTCGCTACGTCGCTTTACAAGTGCTCGATGGCAAGGCGGATGCCATAAAAGAACGCACGATTGCCACCGAGGTATTTGGCAAGAGCGGGCGCTACAACCCGAATGAAGATTCGCTTGTCCGCGTCAAAGCGAGCGAGGTTCGTAAACGGCTGGCGAAATACTACGAAGCCTCGGGCCTCACCTCTACGGTTCGTATCGATCTTCCGACGGGCGGTTATGTGCCCCGTTTTCGCCGCGTAGTCTTAGTTCCGCAGCCGCCGGAATTCACTCCGGCAGATGGCCGCCGTAAATTCCTGATGGCCGGAATGGCAGGCCTGGCCGGGATCGCGGGCCTGAGCGGCGGGTTCAAATGGTGGCGCGCTTCGCATCGTTCCCCGCTCCAACGTTTTTGGGCGCCCGCCGTCGGTCTCGATCAGCCGCTGGTGATCTTTCTGCCTGTTTTGCAGGTGGCTGGGCATCCGGGGCAAAGGAGCGATCGCGTGGGAATCGGCGCGGCCACTGCCGCCATTCGCCTGG
>Ga0193753_10002462_pt1 | contig 14502 bp, 9 predicted proteins | sample H1c2metaG_FD_144925 | JGI IMG/M metagenome (GOLD analysis project Ga0193753, IMG submission 144925) | Soil microbial communities from a riparian zone of the East river system, Colorado, United States - H1c2 | ecosystem: Environmental > Terrestrial > Soil > Riparian zone | place: USA: East River... | reverse complement strand
GCGCCATCCGATCCCCGGCCTTGCGATGTGCGTCGAGCCAGGCCGTGGCCAGCGCGGGCGAGGCCTCGCCGGGGAGCCGCGGAAACGCGACGGCGATGCGGTTGGCGCCGCCGGCCGCACTCACGTGGGTCATCCACACCGCGCGGTCCTCGAGGGGCGCGGCGAGCAGACGCGACATCAACCAGTCCACCTGGCGCTCGTCGGCCGTGCTTCCCCACAGAAAGAGCAACTGCTGGACGTCGGGATCTTCCGGGCCTGCGTTCTCGGCCAGCTGCTGAAAGACGCTCGCCGCGCCGGCACGAGCCCCGAGGTCGACCAACCTCGACGCCGCGGCCCGACGGCCAGCAGGCGGCGTTGCCGGGGCGAGTCCCACCGCGGCCCAGAGCTCGACCTGCTCGGACGTTCTGGCCGCCCGGGCCAGGTGCTCGTCGTAGATGGACACCCAGCCCTCTCCGGCCTGGTAGGCAAGCCGTCGAAGCTCGGGAAGAAGTTCGGGAACAAGCTCTGGAAGCTCTCGAAGAAGTGGGCCGTGGGGCGCCGCGAGCTCCACCAGCGCTCGAACCCGATCCGTGCGCCGACGTTCATCGAGCGCGACGAGGCCACCGTCGGCGTGAGCGATCAGATCGGCGGCTTCGGCGGGACGTCCGCCTGCGGTCGCACTTTCCACGAGCGCCGACAGCCAGCCATCCAGGTTGCGTCCGGCAAGCGCCATCACGTCATCGAGCAGCGAGACCCGTTCTCCGGCGGCCCACAGCGCCTCGACGAGCATGCGGCGACGGTCGACCGGGACGTTTGCCGCTCGCTCCTCTCGAAGCCTGGCGAGCGCCGTGGCGCGAATGTCGCCCGTCGGGTCGGCGCCATCGGCGAGAGCGCGCGCGAGCGCGGTGTCGTAGGCGGCCGTGGCCTCGGGCGTCCGAAGCCCCGATGCGCGAAGCGGAGCCAACGCATCGGCGGGGCGGCCGGCGGCGATCAGCGCGTGGCCGAAGAGCACCGCGTCATCGGGCGCGCCGCGCACCGTGAACAGCCGCTCGGCGAGGGCGGCCGCCAGCGCAACTGCATTGGGGTCCGCGGCGTCGCGATCGGCAGCGTTGCCCGCCTCATCCCGAGCCGCGAGCAGATAGTAGGAGTCGCGCAGCGCGTCCGCATCCGGCAGCCCGATGGCGTTGCCGCTCAACCAGGTTTTCAGCAGGTCCGGCCGCCCGGTTGCCGCCAGCTTCGCCCACGCGCGGCGCCGTTCGGCGTCGACGGGTGACGCCGGGTCCGGCGCCAGAAGGTGCAGTGCGTCGTCCACCCGCGCGAGGTGGACTGCGAGGGACGTCAGATCCGAGTACGCCCACCCCGGCGTACCGGGGGCCCCGACCAGGCGGGCCAGTCGCTCGAAGGCCTGCGCCTCGAGTCCCAGGCGGACTTCGAGCTGGGCGGCGGCGGCGGCCTCGATCGGGTCCGCCAGGCCCGTGGCGTCCATGCGGGCGATCCAGGCGAGAGCCTTGCGGCGGTCGCCACGCTCGACGGCCAGTTCCAGCGCCAAGAGCGGCGAGTCAACCAATCCCTCGTCGCCGAATCGCACAACCAGTGATTGCGCCCGCGCGCGGGCTCCATGCGACAAGGCGGCGCCGATGGCCAGGCCGACGAGATCCGCGGCAGGGCCTTTGGCGCGATGGGCGAACAGGCGATCCACCGCCTCGTCGTCGCGCAGGGAGAGCGCCAGGCGTATCGTCGCTTCCAGCGGCTCCTCGGCGAGCGCGTGGACCGCGTCCACCTGCAGCAGCCCGCGCAAGACGTCCGGGGCCACCTCGCTCCCTTCGGCGGCGCGCGCGCGCCCGGCCAGGATCATCGGTGAGACATCACCCTTCCCCGGCGCGGCGAAGAGCTGCACGGCCTGGGTGGTCCAGCCCCACCGGCGCATCGTGGTGGCAAGCTGCGTCAGCAGCGCCGGCTCTTCGAGCACGAGCGGCAGGCGCTGCACGCGCGCCGCCAGCGCGGTGCTCTTTCCGGCATCGACGAGCAGACTCGCAAACAGCTCGAGCTCCGGGTACGCGAACGCCTCCGGCTGACGATCGGCCAGGCGCTCCATCGTCGCGAGCGCCACATCCCGATGGCCCAGCGCGGCGTCGAGACGCGCGCTTCGCAGCTCCTCGTCCGCGGTCGCCTGCCCGCCGGTCACGAGATCATGCAGCCGCGCCGCTTCGCGAACCCCGTCCCCGGTCCACCGGTACATGACCACCAGTTGTCGCGCGAGGTCCGGAGACGGATCCAATCGGTATACCTCGGCCAGCGCGCGCGTCTGATCTTCGAGACGCTGTGCGTACTGATAGAGGCGTGCCAGCCGCCGCCATGCGGCCGCGTTGTCGGGCTCCCGGGTCACAAACGCTTCGAGATCCCGCAGGGCGTCGTCCACATGTCCTTCGAGGAGGAACAACTCGCCGTGCGCGACGACCGACGACACGGTCGAGACCCCGTTTGCCTCACTGGCGGCGAGGACTCGCCGCGCCTGATCGATGTCACGATTGCGGACGTAGATGAGCAGCAGCTCGTCGCCTCGCGGCACGAGCGCCACCCCCAACGCCGACCCGATCACGACCAGCAGAATCGCGCCGCGGAGATGGCGGCCGATATCGCGCCGGAGGCGGTGGCTCGGCTCGAGCGCCGGGTCACCGCCCACTGGTGCCCCCTCCGCTGTCGATGACGACGTCAACCGCTTCGGCCGTGAGCTGCGGCAGTCGAATCGTCAGCAGTCCATCGGCGGATGGAGCGACGCGAAGCGTCCCGGTGCGCCCCGATCGCGCGCGCCACCGCACGACGGTCTCTTCCGGGCTCGGCCACCGCCACACGAACTCGCCGGGGCCGAATCCCTGGCTGCGAAAGCGCACCTGCCGTCCTTCCCGCGCCACGCCGAAGACCCGCCAGCGCGAGTCCACCAGATACGCCATGGCGTCGACGGGTTCGCCCGCAGCCGAGGAAACGGCGGCCTTGAGGGCCACCGTCGGCGCGTCGTCCTGTTCGTCGAGCGCGACGTAGAGGCTACCCAGCTCGTGCCGCTGCCCGACTACCCCTCGCGATCGCTCGAAATCCACGGCCAGAAGCGCCGCATCGTCGAACCGGATCGTCTGCAGCGCCCCGCGCCGACGCACGCGCCATGCACGCGGGCCCTCCTGCTCGATGGCCGCGGTGAAGAACCCGTCCACCATACGGCTGAAGCGGCTGGCTTCGATCGGCGCGAGCGACAGCGTGCGCGCGTAGGCGATGTTGGCGAGCACCGCATTCAGGCTCGAGAGCCGCTCGCCCGAGTACATGTGGTAGTAGAGGTTGAAGGGCTTCAGCCTCCTCGGCGACCCGGTGTTCTCCACGGTCTTGGTCAGGAAGGAGAAGCCGAAGAAGCGGTCGCGCCACAGGTCCGTGTAGGTGTTCTCGTTGCTGTTCGAGGCGAACACCTGCCACTCGTTTCCGACGTGGATGCCGAGCGGCGCGACCCACGCGGCGGAGGGAAACTCGCGATCGAACCGCGTGTCGCCGCCGTTGATGTTGGCCAGCCCGAGCTCGCGGGCGCGCGTCAGCACCGCCTCGAACGGCCGCGTGTCGCCTGGCCACTGCAGCAGCTCCACGCGCTTGCCGGCCGGCAAGTGGCGGTTGATGAAAGCCGTCGCCGCATCCACCTCCGTGGCGATGCTGAACGGCTGCCGGTCGTACATGCGCGCGCGGCGCTGCCCAGACTCGCCGAGCACGTCGCTGCCGCCTTCTCCCTCGTCGTCCGAGCCGTAGGCTTTCTCGTCGGCCGCGCTGCGCGGGACAGCGAAGTAGCGCCAGTCGAAGGGATGGCTGTAGGTGTGGACGGCGGCCTCTACCTGCGGCTCGGCGAAGAGCGCCGTGGCGGCGGCCAGGCTGTCGGGCGATCCGAACCACGCCGGGTCGAGGTCGCCGACGATGGGGCCGATCGACACTGGGAGGTCCGAGGACTTCTTGACGATCTCCTCGAGCACGACCCGCGCCGACGTGACGTGCCGTGTTCGATACGGCTCCATCTGGCTGACGTTGCGCCACCCATCCCCGTCGACGTGGCTGTAGTAGATGCGACGGCCAGAGAGCGTCGTCGTGTCGGGCTTCGGCAGCGTGTCGGTGTGAAACGCGGCGCGAAACAGCTCGAATGGATTCAAGTACCACTGCCGGAACTCCCGGCTGCCGGACTCGTCGGAAAAGTACGCGTAGCCAGGCGCCACGAACGCTCCGCGCGGGCCCACGATGACGAGATCCGAATGGGTGGACGGCCGGCCGGGCACCTCCACGTGCAGTGCCACGTGCGTGTCGGGACCGTCGCTGAAGACACGGCCATAGGCAGGGACGACGACCGGCAACGGCCGCTCGAACCCGACGAAGCGGCGATCGGCGCGGCTGTACCGTGCGCCGTAGGTGGTGCTGTTCCACCCGGCTTCGAACCGCCAGCCGAACAGCCGCGTCACCCTGTTGACGTCCTCGAGCGGCGTCTCGTGGCCCTTCTCGTCGGAGAATGCGCCCAGGGCTCCGATGACGACCAGGGGCGTACCTCGACGCGCCAGTCCGTCCAGCCACTCGAGGTAGCCGCGCGGATCGGGGAGTGATTCGTTGGCAAACCAGGTGACGACGCCGCGCACGCCGGCGGTGGCGTCGGGCCGCGGAAGACCAGTCCGGATGTCGTGATAGCGCACGACCATGCCGAGGTAGCCGAGCGGCATGTCGGCCATCGCGTGCAGCGGTGTGGTGCGCGGGCTGGTCACCCGTGCGCCGTCGTACAACGCCAGCACCGTTCGAGCCACGGGCCCCGCGGTCACGCCGGGCGATCGCGCCGGCGTTGGCGGGCGCACGGCTTCTGCCGCATGCAAAGTGCACAGACACGCCAGAGCCGCGACCACGGTCAGTCGAATCATTGCGGCTCTGCGATCACCAGATCGAGCTGAGGCGTGGACACGTACGGCAGGAACCCGCGGGCGCGCTGTTCGCGGTAGATCGCCCGCAGACCCTCGTGATCGGCCGGGTCCCAGTAGTCGAGCGTGAAGATCCGCAGCCGCGGGTTCAGCGCCCGCGCCTGCTGCAACTGATTGACCTGCCATCCGACGTCGGCCGGTGACTGGCGCCGGTAGGCCCTGGTCCCGGTGTCGAAGGACCCGACGACCGACTCGCCAAGCAGCATGTCGATCGATGTGGCCAACTGCGGCATCAGCGCGTAGCCGCGATTGACCATCAAGAGCACGTGCGGATAGCGCTCGCGAATGGCGCGGACCAGTTGCACCGCCGCGTCGCGCATGCCCCGATTCCCCACGGGATCGGCCTGCTCCAGAAACTCGGCGTCGTCCAGCGTGTCCAGGAAGAGGCCATTGAAGCCTCGCTCGAGCGCTTGTGGCACCAGGTGCTCGAGCACCAGGCTCGACCACTCGGGCCGGCGGAAGTCGAGATAGTGCGCGTCGGTCCACACCGGGTGCTGATCGAGCAGCACACCCGCCTGGACCAGTCCCGCGAACTCAGCCCGGCCCTTGCCCATCTGGGTCAGCGACAGATAGGCCAGCCGCGTCTTGCCACGCTCGACCAACGGGCCCATGGGCGGATGATGATCGGCGTCGAGGACGACGAGGTCGTAGGCGGCCAGTGCGTCGTCATCAGCAACGGCGCTGTAGCAGACCACCCAGCGATCCGGCGCGGCCGCCAGGCTCGTGCCGCCGAACAGGCACAGCGCTGCGCATCGCAAGATCGCGCGGCCTGCCGAAGTGTGGTGTGCCTTTCTGAGCAAACGAATTCTGTTCCTTGCTCGTACTATCGGCACCGCCTGGGGTTGACGGCACTTGCTCTTGCTTCCCGGAGGAGCCGCCGCACGTGACGGCTCCTGGGTAAAGAGCGAGAGGCATCTAACTCAGCATTGCGGGCCCTGCCGGCGGGTCATGCAAATATGCGAAGCACCCTGCAGCTACGCGCAGGAGCCTCGGAGTGTCCTCCTGCTCACCTGGTGATCACGATCTCCAGGTACTCCGCCGGCACAACGAGGCCGGACGCGCCACCGCGATCGGACGCCCGCAGCAACGCCAGCAGATCGGTCTCGAGTGCGGCCTGGCCGGCGCCATCGAGCGCGGCAAAGGCCTTGTGCACTGGACCGTAATAGGTCCGGAACACGTCGACCCAATGTTCGGCTGAACGGTAACGGAACGCGAAGTCACGGGACGTCTGGTCGATCCTGGCCGCGCCGGCGAACAGCTCGCGGAGGTGGGCCTCGGTGCCCCACAAGAGCGGCGACCGCACGCCAGGCGCCGACGGCACGTACTTGGCGACGACCCGAAAGAGCTTGCCCAAGAAACCCTCGGGCGTCCAGTTGGCCAGACCGATCCGGCCGCCGGGACGGCACACGCGCATCAGCTCACTCGCCGACTGCGGATGGTCCGGTGCGAACATGACGCCGAAGGTCGAGAGCACCACGTCGAAGCTGGATGCGGCGTAGGGCAGCGCTTCCGCGTCGGCCTGCTCGAATTGCACCGTGAGCCCTTCCGCCTCGGCACGGCGCCGCCCACCCTCGAGGAGCGCGGGCACGCAGTCGGTGGAGGTAACGGTGGCGAACCGCCGCGCCGCCGCCAGCGTGGCGTTGCCGTTGCCGGCGGCGACGTCGAGCACACGCTCTCCGGCGCGCAGATCGACGGCTTCGCACAGCAGTTCGCCGACGATCTGCAGCGTCGTGCCGATCACGGCGAAATCACCGGATGCCCACATGATCTGCTGGCGTGCCTTGACGGCCGCCAGCTGCTCGGGCGTGGCGATGGGTTCACGCGAAACAACGGTAGTCATGACTTCAATGCTCCTTGCACCTTGGCGAGATGGTGATAGCTGTGCCTCACGGCGTGGTCCTCGAGCATGAACTGGCACGTCAGCGGCGCATCCGCGTACAGAGAGATCGTGGCGGCGGTGGCAAGCTCCGCGTCGGTCAGCGCCCGGATGGCCGCCGTGGCCGCCGCGGCGTTCCGCCGAAGCAGATCGATCGCCTCCTCCTTGGTCACCGCCGCGTTCTCTTTGGCGTGCCCGGCGTTCATCTCGTGGACCGCGTCCCACGTCACGCCCGTGATCGGCTCGCCCTTGGCCAGCGCCTGCGCCAGCTGAATTTCCAGCGGCAGCACGCTCGCGACGTGATGCACGACGACGCCGACGGGGCGGCCATCCTTTGGAATGGGCGTCTTCCATTGCGCTTCGGTCAAGGGACGTGCGAACGCGATCAGCGCGTCGATGCCCTGTTCGAGCCGACGGGCGAGCGCGTCGGCACGGGCGCTGGCGGCGAAGCGGGTGGTTTCATCCGGTGACGTGCGCGTTTCAGTGGTCGTCATGAATGGCTCCTTTCAACATCCGCCAGTGCCTCAGTGGCCGGCGTATTCTGTGCGACACCGAGCTCCCGTCTCAGAGCGGCGTCGATTTTTCTTCCCAACCGGGACACCATTGGCAGCAGAAAGTTCACGATGCAGGCCCTCAACACGAAGACGCCGTTGACGATCGCACTCGACAAGAAGGCCTCGCCGCTTTGCTCGATCGCGACCAGCAGCTGCCGGTTCAGCCGATCGAGATAGAGCTCGACGTCGTCGGCGCCGGGGGCGGCGCCGACCCGCGCACGCAGGTCGGCCGGAACGTAGCGAAACGTCGTGATGCTGAGGGCGTGCGTGAAGGGCTGAAACTCGGCGTGCTGCACCGCGCACTCATACAGGTGCCCCGCGAGCAGCATGTCGTCGCCGATCATCCGCAGGCATCCATCGCGCCCCGCGTGCCGGAGCGCCAGCCATACCTTGAGCGCACGGAACCCGCGCGAATTCTGTGGGCCGAGCTCGAAGTAGTTCACGACCTGCTCGTCGAAGTGGTAGTACGCCGGGTGATACGAGAACGTCTTCCGCAGCGACTCCGCGTCGCGCACGAGGACGCAGCCGGCTTCGAGCGGCGCGTAGAGCCACTTGTGCGGATCGACGGCGACGGAATCGGCCTCGCGGAGCGCGTGGAGGCTCGCCGGCGCCCCTGGGGCCTGCGCCGCCACGGCGCCATAGGCGCCGTCGACGTGAAACCACAGGCGGTGCTCACGGCACACGGCGGCGATCTCGGACAGCGGGTCGACGACACCGGTACTGATCGTGCCGGCAGTGCCCACCACGAGAAACGGGCGATGACCAAGTCGAATGTCGTCCTCGATTTGCCGGCGCAACGCCTGGACGTCCATGCGCTGGCCGTCGTCGGCGCGAATCCAGCGAATCGCGTCGGTACCGAGGCCGGACATGTCGGCTGCCTTCTGAATCCACGTGTGGGTTTCCGTGGAGACATAGGCGACCAGCGACCCTGGTGCGACCCCTTCCTTTCGGACGTCCCAGCCAGCGACGGCCGCGCGGGCTGCGAGGACGCCGATGAAGTTGGCCATGTTGCCGCCGCTCACGAGCAGCCCGCCACCACCGGCCGGAAACCCGATCAGCTCGGCAATCCATCTCACGGCCTGACCCTCGATCTCGGTCGCCAGCGGCGAGAGGCTCCACGCGCCGACGTTCTGGTTGAGGGCGGCCGCCAGGAAGTCGCCGAACATGCCGATTGGCGAGGGGCTCGACGTGATGTAGCCGAAGAAGCGCGGGTGCCCGTTGAAGAGCGAATGATCGAACAGGAGCTCGGCGGTCTCGTTCATCAGCAAGCGCGCATCGGCGGCACCCGACGGCAGCGGCCGCTCGGCCCCGAGCACGCGGCGGACGTCGGCCGGCGATTCGTTCGGTGTCACGAGTCCGGCCGGCACGTTGGCGAGCCGATCCGCCACCAGATCGACGAGCCGATGACCGATGTCGCGAAACTCGCCGGGCTCCATCGCCACTGGCGCGTGCCGCTGCCTCAGCGCTTCGAGCTCGGGTCGATGAATCGTCATCGCAGTCCCTCGAACAGATCCGCTTCCCTGGCGCGGCCGCCGTTGACGCTGCTGAACACCCGGTAGAACTCCTGCGTGCCCCACAGCGCGCGCTGGTGCTCATCCGGCAGCTCGCCGAGCTTCCCGTAGATCGCCATCTGGGTCTTGTGACAGGACACTGCCCGCCAGACGGTGGGCCACACGTGGCTCGTGTCGATCACGGTTGTGATCGCCCACTCGGGCCAGGCCGTCGCCTGCCGCTCACATCCGTCCACCGTGAAGACGAGCTTCTTCAGCGCGGCCTGGTAGGCGGTCCACTTCTTGTGGCTCCAGGCGATGAAATAGAGCTTCGAGACCCGGTGTGGCCCGGCGGATTCGTGCGGACCGGCGTACGACGGATCGGCGGCGCACACAATCGCGGCCGTCGTCAGCTGGCTGATGGCGATGTGGTCGGTGTGGCCGTACGCCCCCTCGGGGCCGAACGTGACGACGACGTGTGGTTTGACCCGGCGGAGGTGACCCGCAATCGTGTCGATCGCTTCGGCCGGATCGACCTGGTCCAGCGCGCCGTCCGGGTAGTCGAGGAAACGCACCTCTCTGAGCCCGAGCTCGGTGGCGGCAGCGTGCAGTTCGGCTTCCCGGGTCCGGCCAACCACCTCGGGACCTGGCGACGTCGTCCCATCGCCGAACCGCCCCCGCTCACCTCTGGTCGCCGTGACCAGATACGTGGCCACGCCATCGGCGGCGCACTGCGCCAGCGCACCTCCGGTGCCCAACGATTCGTCGTCGGGGTGCGCCAGCACACACATCAGTCGAAGCTCGGATCGCATGAGACGAATCTAACAAGGCGCACAGGGGCCTGCTTCACCGGTTCCGGTCATTTTGGAGGGCGCGGGCAAAATGGCCCGAACGGGCCATGCCGCGGCAGCGGCAAGAAACTTACAACAGGCCGAGGCGGCCGGCTTGGGCGACCGCTGCCGAGCGGGACGACGCGTTGAGCTTGGTCAGCGTGTTCGCGACGTGCCTGTGGACGGTGTGCTCGCTGATGAAAAGGCGGTCGGCGATGGCCTGATTGTTCAGCCCGGTAGAAATCAGGCGCAAAATCTCGACTTCGCGGGGCGTCAGCCCCTTCCGGTCGTCGTGGGCTGGGGCCTTCGTCGTCGTCGCTGCCTCCAGGGCCTCGAGCACCGAGCGGGCGCGCGCAACCTCCAGGCTGGCTCCGAGAGGCATGAGATCGTCGATGGCGCGTCGGGCCTCGTCCGCGGCGGCCGCATGCCGCCCCAGCGCGCCCATCGCGCGGGCCAGTTCCACGCGTGCACGGCCGGTTTCGAATGGGGCGCCGCTTCCCTTGAACAGATCGACGGCATCCTCCAAATGGGTCCGCGCCGCATTGGCGTCCCCGGATCGCGCGGCGACCAGGCCGGACGCAAAACTCGCGCGGGCGCGCAGCGGCGCCGTGTCCGTCTCCTCGGCAATCGCGTGGAGCTCGGCCACGGCAGGCAACGCGTCGTCGATGCGGCCCTGCTCCACGCACGCCCGCACCTTCAACTCCAACGCGGCGATGCGCTCGGTACGGTTCGCAACCGGCAGGCGCCGGAGGTGGCGCTCCGCGAGATCGGCGCTGCCGGCATGATCACCGCGATCGAACATCACGCTCGCCCGGCCGATCGCGGCGAGCGGATGGCCGCCAACGCGCTCGAACAACGCCATGGCCTCGTCGAGCTTTCCTTGACGCCGCCGCAGCTCTCCGAGGCGCACGAGTCCCTCGCCCGTCATCGCCGGCCGGCACGCCGCGAGCTCGTCGGCCGCCGTCGTCAGCTCGTACTCGGCCTCCTCCCACGCGCCGCGCCACATGCACACCGACGCGTATTGCGTACGGCAGACGGCAAACAGCGGCCGGAAGCCCACCTTCTTGCAGAAGGCCTTGAGGCGATCGCACCACTGCGTCGCGCGCTCGTAGTCGTGAATGCGCTCGCACGCGGCGATCAGGTAGCAGCAGGCCAGGCCGATCAGCACGCGGTCGCTCATCTCGCCCGCGAGCACGGCGGCGTTGACCTCGTCCAGTTCCTGAAGACCTTCGACGACGCCGCCACCGGTCACGCGAGCGAAGCCGTGCAGCGCGCGGCCCACCATTTCCAAGTCGACCGCGCCGACCGCCTGCCCGACGCGGACGGCTTCGGAGGCGAGCCGCTGGGCCTCGTCCGGATCCCCATCGTCGAGCAGCGCGAACAGGCCGCTCCGCAAGGCGAGCCATGCGTGTTCGGGCGAATCCGCAACCCCCTCCAGCAGCCGGCGTGCCCGCTGGAGCCAGCCGTTGGCGACCGCCTGCTCACCGCGAAATGCCGCAGTGTCCCAGGCGAGCCAGACGGCCATCCGCGCCGCTCCCAGCTGATCGCCGCGCTCGCGGTAGGCGCGGTGCGCCCGTTCGCGGGCATCGAACACGACCTCGGCGAGATCCAGCCACCAGGCGGCCAGGCCGAGGCCCTCGAGCGCCTCGGGGCGCTCCTCGATCTGCTGGACCGCGTCGAACGCCAGGTGCGCGGCCTCCCAGTCGCCGCGCGCCAGCGCAGCGCGGCCGGCGGCGATGCCGTCGTGCACCTCGGCTGAAACAGTTTCACTGCCGGGCTCACGCCCGGGAGCGTCGACGCGGCTATCCTGGTCTGGCACAAGGGACTCGTTCAACGGGATCAGTATGGTACGACGAGTCATGCTGGCCCCTCCAGAGGCTAACGCCGCCGAACCGACCCGCCGAACGAGCGTCGCTGCGATCGAGACGGGTATCCTGAGCCATGCCCGAGCTTCCGGAAGTCGAGTCCGTTCGACGGCGTATCGCTCCCAGCCTCGTGCGCGCACGGATCGCCGCCGTGGACGTCCGCCGTCCTGACCTCCGGGCCCCGTTTCCCAGGCACTTCGTCCACCGGCTCACCGGCCAGACCGTCGTTGCGTTGACCCGGCGCGGCAAGTACCTCCTCGCCTCGTTGTCCTCGAAGGAAACGCTCCTGATGCACCTGGGAATGTCTGGCTCGTTTCGCGTCGTCCGTGACGTTCCGGCCGCCGGGTCCCGGAGCCGGGAGGCCACCAACACGCCGCACGATCACGTCGTATTCCACATGTCGTCTGGAAAGGCGGTCGTGTTCAACGATCCGCGCCGGTTCGGCGTGATGGATCTGATTCCGGCGGACCAACTGCAAACACACCAGATCCTGGGACGGCTCGGGCTGGAGCCGCTGTCGAACGAGTTCGATGCCACGGCGCTGGCGCGGGCCTGCCGCGGAAAGAAGACGTCGCTCAAGGCGGCGCTGCTCGACCAGCGTATCGTGGCCGGGCTGGGCAACATCTACGCGAGTGAAGCCCTCCACGTCGCCCGGCTCTCGCCGCGCCGCCGGGCATCGATTCTCGCCACGCCCACTGGCGCTCCGCGCGAGGCGGCCTCTCGACTGGTGGCCGCGATCAAGCAGGTGCTCGAGAAGGCGCTCGCGAAGGCGAACGCGCGGCAGTCAGGCGCGGTCGATCGCGATTCGCGGTTCCTCGTCTACGAACGGCAAAACCAACGATGCCTGCGGAAGAACTGCGGCGGCACGATTCAGCGCCGCGTGCAGAACGGGCGGTCGACATTCTACTGTCCCGTGTGTCAGCGCTAGCGCCGCGCAGGAGCCGGCGGCGACGACGGCGCCTTTGCCATGCCCCAAATGTGCATGACCGCATAGCTCCGCCACGGCCGCCAGGGTTGCGACAGCGCCTCCGCCTCTTTCGCCGTGACGCCACCGAGGTTGTTGCGCACCGCGATGTCTTCCTTCGGAAACGCGTCGGGCCAGCGCAGCGCGCGCATCGCAATATAGTGCGCGGTCCATTGGCCGATTCCGGGCAACTCGGCCAGCCGCCTGATCGAGTCGTCGGGATTGTGGTGCGCATATCCGTCGAGGCAGAGGGCATGTGATCCCTGCGCTTCCGCGAGGGCCACGATGCTCTTGCACCGAGCGGCGACGATGCCGTGTCGCGCGATGTCGTCGACGCTGGCGGCCGCGACCCGGGCCGGCACCGGTGTGAGGCAATTCAGTTCTGCGAACGGCGTGACGATGGGCTCACCGAACGCCTCGACAAATCGGCAGGCGATGGTCGTGGCCGCCTTCACCGTTACCTGCTGGCCGAGAATCGCGCGCAGGCCCAGCTCGAATCCGTTGAACGCACCGGGCACCCGCAGGCCAGGGTTTGCCCTCACCGCGGATCGCAGGCGGGCGTCCTCACTGAGATGTTTCGCGATCAGGTCTGGCCGCGCATTGAGGTCGAACAGCGCCCGAACCCGGCTGAGCAGCGCCGGAAGCACGGGCGTAAGGCTGTGTGTGAACTCGACCATCACCGCATGCTTCCCCTTCGACTGCGTCACCTTGATCCAGCCCTTCGCCTCTCCCAGCTGCACGGTCCGGGCATACGAGCTGTCGGTCACGTGCTCGATGCCTTTGAGCGCGCGCTTTTCCAGAAACGCGAGGATGCCCTTCCAGTCGTACGGAGGACGATAGGAGAGCTGCAGGGTGGACGTCGGGCTCGCGGTGATGGCGCCGGTGTCGTGATTCGCCGCCTTGCGGAGACGCGTAGGCGGCATCCCATAGCGCCCGTTGAACGCATCGTTGAAGCGGCGCAGGCTCGCGAACCCGCTGGCGAAGGCGACCTCAGTGACGGGCAACGCGGTTTCGGTCAAGAGCTGCTTGGCGAGCAACAGCCGGCGGGTCAGCAGCAACTGGATTGGCGGCACGCCCAGCTCTTTTTGGACGATGCGGCGAATCTGCCGTGAGCTGAGCTCGAACTGATCCGCGATCGCCTCGAGTCCCGCCTTGTCGTCGAGGTGTCCTTCCTCCAGACCTTGCGCGATGAGGTGGGCGATGCGTTGAGCATCGTCCACCGGCGCACTTCCCGGCGCCAATTCTGGCCGGCAACGCAGACACGGCCGGAAGCCGGCCTGCTCGGCTTCCTGCGGCGTGTCGAAGAAGCGGCAGTTGGCCTCCTTGACGGCTTTCGCGGGACAGATCGGCCGACAATAGATGCGGGTCGAGGTGACGCCGACGAAGAAGACTCCGTCGAATCGCGCGTCGTGCGCTCTCAGGGCGCTATAGAGCCCACGGTGATCCTGGTTCATGCATCCACAATACGGCGGGTGCCGCCGAATCAATAGCCATTTTCGGACATGGAAATGTATCCCCGGTCTGACGTCCGAAAACGGCTAGCAGCCCCGAAGAGCGCGCCGTATTCTCGACTGGACTCACGAAAGGAGCGCGCAATGACGACACTCGATCGCGGTGCACAGAAGCGTTACGTCTACAAGGTCATCGACTCTCCCGTCGGGAGACTGACGTTGGTTGCGACCGACGACGGGCTCGCCGCGATTCTGTGGGAGAACGACCGGCCCCGGCGCGTGCGATTGAACCTCGAGGCCGAGGACAACGGACATCCCGTGCTCGTCGAGACCGAGCGTCAGCTCAAGCAGTACTTTGCTGGACAACGGAAGGAGTTCGCGGTGGCACTCGACCTCGCCGGCACCGCCTTTCAACAGAAGGTGTGGAGCGCGTTGCTGACGATCCCGTTCGGGGAGACGCGATCCTACGGACAGATCGCCGAGCACATCGGGCATCCGGACGCCGCACGCGCCGTGG
>Ga0193753_10002461_pt1 | contig 14502 bp, 14 predicted proteins | sample H1c2metaG_FD_144925 | JGI IMG/M metagenome (GOLD analysis project Ga0193753, IMG submission 144925) | Soil microbial communities from a riparian zone of the East river system, Colorado, United States - H1c2 | ecosystem: Environmental > Terrestrial > Soil > Riparian zone | place: USA: East... | reverse complement strand
CGAAGCGGCGTCGACTGGAGTGCTCGTAGCGCAGGCCACCGTCACGTATTCGATCCCGCCGAAGGGTGAAGCGCAGAAATAGGCGCCTCGTGTGGCTTGTCGCTCAGGATCCGGGTCGGATGATGCTCACACGCGGAGGTCTGTAGTCGATCCGTGTGACCAACGTGTTTTTGTCGTTTTCTTGCGTGCAGCTCTGCGTTTGTTTTATGGCCTTTAGATGGCCCGCTTCGCGGCGCCTCGAGCCCCGCAACTCGGAGCTCACGCAAGGGAGGCAGAACAGTGACGTTGACGGACGAACAACTATGGGCCGCTGTTCACAGCGCAGGCCGCGACGGACAGTCGTTCACATGTGCGACTCTTCGCGAGTGCTTGGGCATGTCGAGCAAGAAGCGTCATGAGCTGGCGCAATTTCGAGATCGGTTTCGCTCGTTTCGATTGGCAGCCGGTGAGGGCATCGAAAAGGTCGGCAAGACCGCGTATCGGCTGAAGGTCGCCGAAGCAACCGCCGCGGAAACACCAGTCGCCGAGGCACCCGTCGCGGAAGCAGCGACCGAGAACCTGATCGAGTTCGAAGTGATCGCGGTCCCGGACGATGCACCGGAGACTGAACCCACAGTCCTAGCAGAAACTCGTCTAATGTTAGAACACCCCGCAGCACTCGAAGAAGCCGACATGGGCTTTGGCGAGCCGATGGTAGCCAGTGCCGCTGACAGCGGCGAGCTCGCGGCCGACCATGTGATCTTCTCGGCCTGGCCCGAGTCCATGCAGCCACCAGCGGCAGAGCCCGCCGCAGTCGAAGCGCCACCGGTCGCAGCTCAGACCGAAGCGCAGATCGAAGCCGAGGTTCGCGAGTTCGTAGGCGGCTCGCACTTCCAAGAGCGCCGGCACGCGTCCGAATCTCTGATCACCCAAGCCGAGCAGGCTGTGGCCCGCACCTGGCGAGACGGAGGCCATTGGCTAGGCCGTCGCTTCGCCGGCCTCTTCAGCCGCAATTAGATTGGTTCGCGAACCACCTGCCTAAACGCTGTCCAAACAGCGCGCATGGTTCGCGAGACGTCGCGCGAGGCGCCGCCGGGACGCGACGAAAATTAGCCGCGCGGAGTGGGCGCTTTGGTACGTGAGCACGCACCGCAGGCCCGGTGGCGGATCGCGCGACGTCTCGCGCTCCAGGCGGCACTGTTTACCGGTACGGCTCGTCGAACACGACCCAGTCGTGTTCTTCGAGCGCGTCTCGCACCCAGGCTTGCATCGCAGGCAGCTGATGGATGCGCTCGACCCACGCCTGCGTCGCTTCCGACACCGGCAGCCCATAGCTGCGGATGCGCGACGCAACCGGCGCAAAGTAGGCATCGGCGATCCCGAACGTTCCGAACAGCATCGGGCCGCCTGAGCGCGCGAGCTCGCCCGAGATGAGCGCGTCGAGCCGCATCAGGTCGGCACGCGTTTGCGGCTTCTCAGCCAGCACACGCGGCCCGATCTCCGGCGAGACGAACTCGATGTTCATCGGAAAGTCGTTCCGCACGCCCATGAACCCACTGTGCATCTCGGCACACAAGCTCCGCGCTCGCGCGCGTGCCGCTCGATCCTCCGGCCACAGCCGTTTCTCCGGAAATCGCTCGGCGACGTACTCCGCGATCGCGAGCGAGTCCCAGACGACCACCTCGCCGTCGACGAGCGTCGGAACTCGTCCAGCCGGAGTCACCTTGAAGATCTCACGTCTGAACTTCGACTCAGGCTCGCCGGTGTCGCTGAAACTGAGCACCACCGTTTCGCACGGGATGCCGGCCTGCGCGAGCAAGAGGCCCGCGCGCAGCGACCACGACGAGTAGTTCTTGTTTCCGAGGTACAGGCGCATGTCCGCCCTGTACCTCAAATCGCTCTCAGGCGCCCGGCGAAAGTCGGTTGGCTCAATCCTGCACGCGGGTCACGAGCCCGCACAGCGATGCGCCCGTCCGCGTGCCGAACAAGATACACATCTCACCAGTCTCGACTTCGTTCGCGAACTTCAGCGGTTGGTCGAGCTTGTTCGTGACGTCGCACACGAAGTGCATCGTGTCGCCGGCGTTCAGCTCGAGCAGACCCGTCGAAGCTCCGTCATGTTTCATGTCGACGTTCGGCACTGGGTTCTTCGACAACGAGTCGAACTGATAGGTCGGCATGTCGTTGTAGTCGAACGATTCGTAGACCGACTGCGACGTGCCATCCGCGCGCGCGACCCACACGCCGAAGCGCGACGTCGAAGCATGGCGGTGACCGTTCAGCGTGATGATGCGAACCTGGCCCTTCACCGGACATTGATAGTGAAGCACGCGATGTTCGCCCGCCGGGATGCTGAGATCGCTCGGATTGCCGATGATCGAGATCCCTTGGATCTGCCGCTTGATCTCGGCTTGTGGCTTGTACCAAACGTTCACCCACGCCTCGCGCAGGATCGGTTTCTGCGTGAGGTTGAAGTGGTGCAGGTTGAATCCGAACTGCTGACCCTTCTGGAGCAGCTCGCCCATGTCGGCGTTTTCAGGCGGAACTGCGAGCGTGCCCGCGGGCCGATCCTCATCCGGCCGCTGTGCACCGCCGAAACTTCGGTTCGTCGCGGTATCTGCCCGCAGCGTGCCGAGCAAGTCTTGCTCTGCTGACCAACCGTCCACGTGGTCATCTGACTGCACGCGAATGATCATGTGATGCGAACCCGCGCGCATCCGGAGGTTCGTGCGGTAGTAGTAGTGGTCCTCGGTCGTCCCGGCGTCGACGTAGAAGTATTCGACCTTCTCTTCACCCGGCCCCATCAGGAACTGCGCGGGGACATTCACGTAGTCGTTCGGCCCGACGTGCACTTGCGTGCCTTTGTCGGCCGGCGGAGGCAGGACACAAAACTCGTCGCCCGAAAACCCGCTCGAGTAGCTCGAGTCCGCGTCGACGCAGCGAATCGCGTACGGGTTGTTGCGCGTGTTGTCGAACGGCGCGCACGTATTCGGGAGCGTGTCGCCGCCGGGGCTGAACTTCAGGCCTTTGACTTCGAAGCCTTTGCAGTTCGCCGGTAGCTGATCGAACGGAGTCTCGACGTCCATCGTCGGGTTGCCGGGATCGCTCGACCCGCCAGCAGAGCCCACGCCGCCAGTACCCGATGCGCCGCTACCGGCTGCGCCGCCACCCGCTGCGCTCCCCGAACCGGCCCCGGCCTGATCCATTTCCGGATCGCCCGAGCTCGAACACCCGATCACTCCCCCCAACCCGATCACACACAACGCGAAGAACAACTTCCGTTTCATTCGCAGGCAGGTCCTTCCGCAGCTCGGAACATCACGGTCAGCAACTGTTAACCGTGAACCGAGCTGCGGCGGACGCACGCCGACGGGCCTCTTTCGAGAGGTGCGGATGAGTACGCATGCTCTGCGTACGACACACCTCTCACATGTATTTCAGCTGAATTCGCCCGAGATGTACTGCTGCGTGGATTTTTCTTTCGGGTTCTGGAAGATCTCGCGCGTATCGCCGAACTCCACGAGATAGCCCGTTCGCCCGCCATTCGAGGTGTCGACGTACATGAACCCCGTCTTGTCGGCGACGCGGTTCGCCTGCTGCAAGTTGTGCGTCACGATCGCGATTGTATAGCGCTCTTTGAGCTCGAGCATGAGCTCTTCGATCTTGCGCGTCGCGATCGGATCGAGCGCCGAGCAGGGCTCGTCCATCAACAACACCTCGGGCTCGGTCGCGATCGCACGCGCGATGCACAAGCGCTGCTGCTGACCGCCCGACAGCGACAAGCCGCTCTTGTTCAGCTTGTCTTTCACTTCGTCCCACAACGCGGCGCGGCGCAGTGCCTGCTCGACGCGTTCGGGTTTGTTGCCGCTGTAGCCGTTCAGCCGCAAGCCGAACGCCACGTTGTTGTAGATGCTCATCGCAAATGGGTTCGGCTGTTGGAACACCATGCCGATGTAGCGGCGCACTGCGACCGGATCGATCGACCGGTCGTAGATGTCTTTGCCGCGATACTTCACGTAACCGGTGAGGCGGAAGCCGCGCACGAGATCGTTCATGCGATTCAAGCAGCGCAACACCGTGCTCTTGCCGCAACCCGACGGCCCGATGAACGCGGTGATCGTCCGCTTCTCGACCGGGATGTGCGTGTCGCGCACCGCCCGGAAGTTGCCGTAGTGCAGCTCGTCGATCTTGCAGTCGATGACGGTCGAGCGCGGCGCATTGGACGGCGGGATGCTCGGTAGAATGGATTCTTGGGTCATGACGGTCTCCTTCACTCGACGACTCGACGTTGCGCGATGACCTGCCCGAGGATGTTCGTGACCAGCACGATCAGCACCAACACCAGCGCCGCTGCCCAGGCGAGCTGCAACTGGTTCTCGAACGGCACACCGGCGAAGTTGTAGATCAACACGGCAAGAGAAGCTGTTGGCTGCATGACTTCGAGGTGCCCGTTGGACACCAGCCAGTAGTTGCTGAACAGCGCAGTAAACAAGAGCGGTGCAGTTTCACCAGAGGCGCGCGCAATCGCGAGCATGATGCCGGTGGCGATGCCGGGCACCGCCGTCGGAAGTAACACCATCCAAACTGTTTGGGTCCGCGTCGCGCCCATGCCGATCGACGCTTCGCGCATCTTCGCGGGTACCATGCGAATCGCGTCTTCGGAGGTCAGCGTGATCGTGGGCAACATCAAGATCGCCAACGCGACAGCGCCCGCGACCGCTGAATAGCCGCCGGTCAGTAACACGACTGCGCCGTACGCGAACACGCCCGCGAGGATCGAAGGAAAGCCTGTCAGCACCTTCGCTGCGAAGCGCACGCCTTGCGCGAGTTTTGCGTTTTGATCCGATTGCGACAAGTACACAGCAGTCATCACGCCGAACGGGATGGCGATCGCAGCCGCGAGCCCGACGATCAACAACGTGCCGAGCACTGCGTTGCCGAAACCACCGCCAGGTTCGAGCGGCGCGGGCGGAAGTTCCGTGAATATGGTCGAGCCGAGGCGCTCGCCGCCGTGCGACAGGAGCATCCAGACGACAGAGAAGAGCGGCACGAGCGCGGCCAACGTCATCGCGCCGACGAGCCAACTCAAGAGTGCGTTGAACAGGGTGCGAGGCCGTCGGAGCGACCGCTCGAGCTGGCCGAGGTTGACGCCTGCAAATGGGTCGAGCGGGTCGTCTTGCGGCTTGCTCGGTCGAACGTGCGCGCCACTGGCATCGGTCGTCATCGGCTTACCTATGCCCTTCTGAGTTGCGCGACGCGCGCGCGAGCAATAGCGAACCCGCGATGTTCACGACGAGCGTGATCGCGAGCAGGACGAGCGCGGCGTACATCAACACTCCGACTTCTTTGGGCCCTGCTTCCGGGAAACTGTTCGCGAGCAAGGCCGCGAGCGTGTTCGCGGGTGAGAAGAGGGACAAGCTGATGCGGTTCGCGTTCCCGACCAGCATCGCGAGCGCCATCGTTTCACCGAGTGCACGCCCGAATGCGATCACGATCGCGCCGAAGATTCCGCGACCTGCCGTCGGCACGCTCACCGCAAGGATCGTCTCCCAGCGAGTCGCACCCATGCCGTAAGCGGCCATCCGCAGCTTCGCCGGTACTGACGAAAGCGCGTCGCGACTCAGCGCGGTGATCGTCGGAAGCAACATGATCGACAGCACGATTACGGCCGGCAACATGCCGGGGCCGCTGAGCGGCGTCGAAAACAGCGCGACCCAACCGAGCTCCTCGTTCAACCAGTTACAGAGTGGGCGAATGGCCGGAATGACGACGAAGATTCCCCACAAGCCGTAGACGACGCTGGGAATCGCAGCGAGCAACTCGATCAAGTTGCGCAGGGCCTGCTCCGCGCGATCGGGCAACGCTTGAAACCCGCGGCGGTACTGCAACCCGAGCACGCGCAGCACCGCGACGATCCCTTGCGCGAGGAAACCCTCGGACAAGAAGATCGCCGCAGCGACGCCAAAACAGGTGCCGATGATCAGCGCGGCGATCGAGCTGTACAGCGTTCCCCAAATCTCGGGCAGGATCGAATACTGCTCGATGTTCGGGTCCCAGGTCGTGCCAGTCAGAAACTGCACGCCGTGCTGCTGGATCGCGGGCGCGGCCTGGATGACGATCTGCAGAACGATCCACGCGACCAGCAACGCAGCGAACCAAGCGAAGACGCGGCACAGGTTGTAGAAGGCTCGATCGGCGATACGTTGCAGGAGGGAAGGCGGTTTCGCCAAACCCTGATGCGTCTCGTCTCGATCGTCTGGGAGGCCATCGCCTTGCAGCGGCGCCAGCGTCAGGTGTTGAGCCATGTGGACTGTGCTTCCCCTCTTCGCCTTGCTCTCAGAATCAGGTCGCGTTCGCGGCGACCTTCACGGTGTCGACTGCCGCTTTGACCTTCTCGACGACCGGCGCGGGGAGCGGGATGTACCCGAGTTGATCCGACATCGTCTGACCCTCGGTCACCGCGAACTTCACGAAGTCGCGCAGCGTCTCGAGCTTCTTCTCGTCGGGGTACGCCTTATAAAGGATGAGCCAGGTGTACGTGACGATCGGGTACGCCTCGGCACCCTCCGGATCGGACGCCCACACGACCATGTCGTCCGGCATCGTCACCGCAGCCAGCGCTGCCTGGCCTGAAGCCGAAGTCGGCGCGATGAACTTGCCCGCCTTGTTCTCGAGCGTGGCCATCGGCAGCTTTTGACTGACCGCGTAGCCGTACTCGATGTAACCGAGTGAACCCGGCGTGGTCTTCACGCTCGCGGTCACGCCCTCGTTACCCTTCGAGCGGGTACCCACGGGCCAGTTCGGCATCTTGTTCACGCCCGGGCTCTTTGCGAACTCGGGGCTCACCTCGCTCAAGTGCTTCGTATATACGAACGTCGTGCCGCTGCTGTCTGCGCGCACGACCACGTTGATCGGCGTGCTCGGCAGCTTCACGCCGGGGTTCGCCGCGGCGATCACCGGGTCGTTCCACTTCTTGATCGTGCCGAGGAAGATACCGGTGTAGGCCTTGCGGCTGAGCTTCAGCTCGGAGACGCCTTCGAGGTTGTAGGTAAGGACGATCTCGCCGGCGGTCATCGGCAGCAACTGCACGCCGCCCGGTACTCGCGCGATTTCCTCGGCCGACATCGCGGCGTCGCTCGCGCCGAAGTCCACGGTCTTGTCGATTACGGCTTTGACGCCGCTGCCGCTGCCGACGGACTGGTAATCGATCTGCACATTCGGGTGCGACTGGCCGTACGTCTTGAACCAGCGCGTGTAGAGCGGTGCCGGGAAGCTGGCGCCTGCGCCCTGAAGTTTGATGGACTGTGCTTTCTCGGGTTCAGGTGCCGCCGGAGCTGCGCCGGGTTCGGGTGCTGCTTCTTCCGCCTTCTTGCCTCCACAGGCTGCGCAGGCGTACATAGCCAGAATCAACAAGAAGCTCGTTCGGGGGGCTGTGCGTTTCACGGTTCCCTCAGTCTTCGCAAGCTCGTAACTCCCCAAGATGGCTCGTCACGGCTGGCTAGGTGGTGCGCGGACCATAGGCGGTGATCGTGGCGCTTAGGTGAAGTTCGGATGAACTCCACATGGACGACTGGCCGAACTCCCGGTTTTTGCGGGGTTCGAGCGGCCGCTCACGGCGGCGGATCGGTCGTGCGCAAAAGGTTCACGCGCTGGCGTGACCGCGTTTGCGTACACGCGAGTTGGCTCGTGCTCGCGTGTGTGCTTGGCGCGTGCGGGGATGACGCGGACGGCGGCACCGATGCCGGCGCAAGCGCCCGACCGAGTCGCAAGCTGTCTGCGCTCAGCCCATCCGATCGCGCAAGACTGTGCGATGCGTACATCGCGCGTCTCGACGATCGGTTCACGCGACCCGAATACGAACGACTCGCCTGCACGAAGCAGGCAGCGCCCGTCAGCTTTCAGATCGATCAATCTTCGATGCTGCGCGGCAACGCCGAGTTATGTCAGCGGTTCGTCGGTGACTGTATCCAGAATGGGGGCGCGATCGGCGAAGACCCACCCGCGCTCACGCTCGGGGCAGACTTGGTTGACGCCGACAGCTGCAAGTCCGGCGACTGGTTTCAGAGCTGTGACCTGACCACCGCCGACTTCGAGCGCTGTACGGATGTGCTCGCGCGCGAGATTCAAGAAAGCCTCAGCGTGGCATCGTGCAACGCGCTCGCGGATGCAGAGACCATCGAGGATGCATTCGGTCGCGCCGTCGACCCAGCCGCGCTGCCGGAGTGCGAAGCCTTCACGACACAGTGCCCGGGCCTCGCGTACGACACCAACGTCGACGGGTTGAAGTAACGCGCTCGGTCAGAACCAACCGCGGATCGCGAGCGGCGTTCCGATCGAGGGCGAGAGCTCGGCACCGGAGGATGGCAGCGCCCGACCGGTGCGCCGCGCGTCGTAGTGTTTGCGGAAGTTTTTCCCGACTGACCAGCCGATGATGTGACCGATCAGTGCGCCCGCGACTACATCTGAAAGCCAGTGGTAATCGCCGTCGATCATCCCGACGCCGATCGCAGCGACGAGTGGATAGCCGATCGCGGCGATCCAGGGTTCGTTCGGGTAGAACGCGACCAGCGCGGACACCAGCGCTATGTTGCTCGCGGTGTGACCGGACGGCCAGCGCAGACCGCCCTTGAGATCGAACGGGTTGAAGTCGAAGTCGTTCGGATCCTTCGTGTCGCGGAACACGCCGGTCAACGACCGCTGCCGATTCGGGTCGCCGTCGGGGTAGGGACCCGCGCGATCGGTGAGCCACTTGAGCGTGGACACGAACACGGCTTGGATCGCGGCGGCCTGCAGCGCGGCCGCACCCGCGGTCGCGAGCTCGGAGTTATCGCCGGCGAGGCCTCCGAGATAGAGACCGAGTGGCACGATCACCGGCGCCACGCCCCCCACGACGAACGTGGTTTGCGCGAATGTGTCGCGCGCCGCGGACGGCCTCTGGAACCATTCTTGGACAGGTGCGTCCGCGCCGAAGACGATCGGCGGGGTCACTGCAACTGCGGCGGCATGCCACATCAACGCTGGCCACCCGAAGCTGCTCGTGAGGCTGCTTCCGAGCAGCTCCCAAGGATGGATTACGTCGTCCGCCGCTGCGCCTCGGGCCGGTACTGCCAGGCAGATTGCAGCCATCAGCAGCGCGAACGTGCGAACTCGGTTGAGAGCGATGCGCATCGAGCTGGAACCGCTGAGCGTGGCATGCCGCGCCGCAGCTGGCCACCATCGGACAAGGCCCTCACAGTGCGCCCGACGTGCTAGCGTTCTGTGCCGCTAGTGAAGTTCTACGCGTACATCGCCGATGCGAAGTTCGATCGCCTGCTCGCCGAGCTGAGCGCCGAAGACCGACAGCGGCTCGCGAGCGAGCTCGATCTCGAGCCGCGCGTGCTCGACCTCCCCGAAGTGGGCAAGGGCGAATCCGACGAGACGCGATTCGCGCGCGTGGCTGCGGTGGCGCACCACCTCGAGCAGACCGGTGGGACGGGCGAAGTCGACAGCGATTGCGCCTATCTCGCGGGCTCTGGCGACGTGAACTGGGGCCGCTTTCGCCGGGTTCGCGGGGGCGAGTTGATCGTCCACGAGAGCGAGTCGCCAGTTTCGTTCGGATTTGCGACCGAACGGCGCGAGCTGATCATGATGGGCTCCGCGAGTCGGCTGCTCGCGCAGCCACCGGCGGCGAAGATCGACGAGGCTGCTCGCGCGGCGACGGCGGGCCAGCCGTGGTTCGCGCTGGCGCAACGAACCGGTGATCTCGACGAAGTCGATGAGCGTTGCCTCGAACACGCGTTCGGCGAATCGCTGCCGCCATCAGCTGCAAGTGTGCCACGCTCTTTTCCGCGTGAGCTGCGATCGCTCGGGACCGAATCGCTGGCGTGCACACTCTCCCCCGAGTCGCTCGCCAAGCTCGGCCCGCTTCCCTGGATGGTCCAGCTCGCGGCGCTTCAGGGCGACGTTCGCGCGTTGCCGCACGGCCGCCTCGAGTTTCTCGCGAAGCGGTTGGCTACCTTCGTGGGTGGAACCGTCGAACCGGCGAAGGCGCGATTCGAGTCCGGTCCGTCTCTGATCGTCGCGGTGCCTTTGTACGTCGCGATGACGCTGTGAGCGCGAGCCTCTCGGCGGCACGAAAAGCCCTTGCCAAGCACGCTTTCGTGCTGTACCCGCGGTCGGTGCGAGTACGTCGGACTGCCCTGTTTTCAGTCTCGCCATGGCTGCTGCTGTTCGCCGTGGCCAGCGTTGCCACCGTCGCGGCCGGGTGTGCGCCGCGCGATGCCGGGTTCTCCACGGTAAAAAAAGAAGTCCACGACCGCGTCGGACATGTGCCTCGCTATCGCGATGTCGAGGGCGACGAGGATGCCGACACCACGCGCCACATTCAATCTTGGCTCGCGTCGCCGCTCGACGCCGATCACGCAGTCCAGATCGCGCTACTACGCAATCCGCGGCTACAAGCCGCGTTCGCTCGGCTCGGTGTCGCGCGCGCGGGCTTGCTCGGCGCGAGTCTGCTGCCGAACCCCGAGCTGGAAGCGGAGCTCGGAGTTCCTCAAAACGGTGGCCCGCTGCTTTGGACGTTCGCCGTGACTGAGAGCTTGAGTGGTCTCATCGCGCTGCCGTTGCGGCGCGCGCAGGCATCCGCGGATTTGGCCCGTGCGCAGGTGCAAGCGGCGTCGGATGCGCTCGATGTCGCGTATCAAGCGCGGCGTGCGTTCTATCTGTGTCAGGCCGCAGAGCAGGAGCTACTCGTCGTGCGCGATACGGTCGCGGTCGCCGCGCTCACGAGCGAGCTCCTCACGCGCTTACGTGAAGCCGGCAACGTGACCGAGCTCGACGTGACTGAAGCGCGTGCGTTCGAGCAGAATGCGCGGCTGGTCGAAGCGGCGGCAGAGCAGGTCGCACTCGAGACGCGCGCGACCTTGTGGCAGTGGCTCGGGGGTCCGCGCAACCCTGCCGATCTGCAAGTCGCGGAGCACCTGCCCGAGATTCCGAAAGAGCTGCCTGCGCTCGCAAGTCTGGAACGGCGTGCAATCGCGCGCAGTCTCGATTTGCGCCGGCTCGATGCCGAGCGCGACTACTTGGAGAGCACCGCGAGCGCCGCTCAGATTCAAGGTGTCCTGCCCGAGCTGCGTGCGGGTGTCGTGATCGAGCGAGAGCAGGGCGAGTGGGAGATCGGGCCGGCGGCTGCGGTTTCACTGCCGATCTTCAATCAGGGCCAAGCACGGATCGCGGCGACTGCGGCGGCGGAGCGGGGTGTGTTTTATGAGCGGCAAGCGCGTGTGCTGACGATCCGAAGTCTCGCGCACACGTTGCGCGGTCGGCTCGAGCGTGCGGCCGATCGCGTGAATCGGTACTCCGAAGAGCTCTTGCCGATGCGGCACAGTATCGTCGACCAGACCCTGCGCCAGTACAACGCGATGCAGACGGGTGTTCGCGAATTGCTATTCGCGCGCACGCAAGAGCTCGACGCGAATCGCGCCTATGTCGCTGCGTTGCGGACGTACTGGTTGTTGCGCGCGGACCTCGATCAGCTGCTCGCCGGGCGTTTGATGGACGATGGGCGTGTGGCAGTGGATGCTACGAGTCCAGCGACGGCGATGCCCACGATGACGGGCACGACCGGTCAAGGAGATCACTGATGGTTTCGCGGCGCGACTTCGTTACTCGTTCGGCGCTCGCGGGCTCGGCTTTGCTCGTGTCCAAAGTGGGGCTCGATGTTGCACTCGCGGATATCGCGAGCGCGCAAGAGCACGATCACGAGCAGATGGGTCACGGTGCTTCGCCTGCACCTGCACCTTCGCCTGCACCCGCGCTGGACTCCAAGCCTGCGCCGGAAGTGCAGGGGAGCGGTCACGGGCGCGCGCCGGGTGGCAAGGCTGAGGCTTCACTGCGCGCCGCCATGGGCGACAAGTTCTATTCGGTGGAGACGCCGAACGGAACGATTTTGCCGTCGCACGTCGTGAAGGGCGTGCGGGTCTTTCATTTGATTGCCGAGCCGCTCAAACACGAGTTTGCGCCGGGGCTCGTGTCGGATTGCTGGGGCTACAACGGGAGTACGCCAGGGCCTACGATCGAATGTCTGCGCAACGAGCACGTGCGCATCTACGTCACGAATCGTTTGCCTGAACCGACGGCGGTGCACTGGCACGGCGTGTTGTTGCCGAACGGGATGGACGGGGTCGGTGGATTGACGCAGCCGTACATCCGCCAAGGCGAGACGTATCGCTACGAGTTCACGCCGAAGTACTCCGGCACGTTCATGTACCACCCTCACGTCGACGAGATGACGCAGATGGGGATGGGGTTGATGGGGATGCTGATCGTGCACGACGAGGCGAAGGCGCGCGCCGATAAGGTGGACCGCGACTTCGCGCTGATGTTGAGCGAGTGGAAGGTTACGGTGGGTGCCAGCCGGCCGGATCCGCGCGAGATGAGCGACTTCAATGTGCTGACGATCAACGGGAAAGCGTTTCCTGGGACTGCGCCGCTGGTGGTTCGCACGGGGCAGCGGGTGCGGATTCGGTTCGGGAACTTGAGCGCAATGCACAATCACCCGATGCATTTGCATGGGTATGCGTTTCGGATCACGGGGACTGACGGCGGACCGGTTCCGAAGTCGGCGCAGTCACCGGATACGACGGTGTTGGTGCCGGTAGGTTCGACGCGGGATATCGAGTTCGTTGCGGACGTGCCTGGGGATTGGGCGATGCACTGTCACTTCACGCATCACGTGATGAATCAGATGGGGCATGAAGGACACAACATGCTGGGGATGAATCCGGGGGATTTCGATAAGCGGATGCGGAAGGTGGTCAAGGGGTACATGACCATGGGGCATACGGGGATGGCGGAGATGGCGAAGATGAAGATGGCCGTGCCCGAGAACTCCATCGCGATGCAGGGTTTGCCCGGTAAACATGACTATATTGATATGGGGGGGATGTTCACTGTTTTGAAGGTTCGAGATGGGATCAAGAGTTACGAAGATCCTGGGTGGTATGACGGGCCTTCTGAGAGTCAGGCTCGGGTTGCTACCGCTGAGGAGTTGGCTGCTGACGGGATCAAGATCTCGTAACGCTCGTTGGGTAGTGTTTCGTTGAGTTGGTAGTGTTGGCCTCGAGTCGCACCTCGCAAGCCTACGGCTTCGCACGGCGGGGGCGGAACATCGCGCTGTTCCACCCCCGCCGCGCAAAGCCTAACGTTGGTCGTCACTAGCGATGCACCCCGTGTGACTCGGCGAGAATTGCAGCCGTCAGCGGCGCTTGCGTCACTTAGTTCTCGCTGATCGAGAGCGTCAGGTTGGTCGGAGCGCCGCTGTCGCACGAATTTGTTTGGAACTGAACGCGCGAAAAACTTGTCGCTGTGGGCTTGCGCTCCAATCGCCGCGAGCGTATTTAACCAATATGTTAAATACGCCGACCGGGCCGAAGTCCAAGGCGAGAACCCGCGCCGAGGCATCGGACGGCCTGGATGCTGCCTTCGCCGCCCTGGCGGACCCGACCCGGCGCGCCATCGTCGCGCGCCTGGCCGGCGGCGAAGCCACAGTGCTGGAATTGGCCGAGCCGTTCGCGATCAGCCTGCCCGCGATCTCGCGCCATCTGAAGGTGCTCGAACAAGCCGGTTTGATTTCACGCGGCCGCGACGCACAGCGCCGGCCTTGTCAGCTACGCACCGAAGCCCTGCGCGACGTCTCCGCCTGGGCCGATCACACGCGCCAAGCGTGGGAAGAACGTTTCGATCGTTTGGACGAGTACTTGAAGAAGGTTCAAACGAGCCGGCAACCCAAAGAAAACCAGAAAGAGAGCCAAGACCATGGACGCAAAAAACGTTGATACGCAGTGGGCCCTGGAACGCGAGATCGTACTGTCGCGTGTGTTCGATGCACCACGCGAGCTGGTGTTCGAAGCCTGGACGGACCCCGAGGGCCTGGCGCAGTGGTTCGGCCCCAAGGGCTTCGTCACGAAGACACACGAGATCGATGTGCGCGTGGGTGGCCGCTGGCGATTCGAAATGCGCGCGCCGAACGGCACCTGCTATCCCAACCGCATCGAGTACCTCGAGATCAAAAAGCCCGAACGCCTGGTGATGGACCACGGCTCGGACGTGGACGACGACCCGCGCCGGTTTCGCGTCACGATCACGTTCGACGCCCAGAGTGACGGCAAGACGGTCGTCACCATGCGCCAGCTGCTTCCCAACAAAGCCCAACGCGACGCCGCCATCGGCTTCGGCGCCGTCGAGCTCGGCTACCAAACCCTCGACAAGCTCGCCGCCAAGCTCGGCCTTTTGTGACCGCCGTATGAAAACAAAAGGCCGAGCTCTCTCGAACCCGGCCCTCTGTTTACACCCTTAGAACTGACGCGGATCCATGTCTATCTTGGGCGCCACAGACTTTTTCGGCTTGGCGACCGGCGCTTCAGTCTGCTTCTTCTTTTGCAGCTTCGGAGTGGCTGGTTTCTCTTCGGGCTTGCCTGTGACAGTTGCAGGCCACGGGCGCAGATGGTCTTCGGCCTGTTCGTCCGGGGCCTTATCTTCGGGAAC
>Ga0193753_10002460_pt1 | contig 14502 bp, 13 predicted proteins | sample H1c2metaG_FD_144925 | JGI IMG/M metagenome (GOLD analysis project Ga0193753, IMG submission 144925) | Soil microbial communities from a riparian zone of the East river system, Colorado, United States - H1c2 | ecosystem: Environmental > Terrestrial > Soil > Riparian zone | place: USA: East... | reverse complement strand
CTGCGCCTGCACCGGAGCCGCCATCGCACCGGTCATCATGGCGATCCCTCCGCCGGGCGATCCGCGGCGCCGGTCGACCGCCCAAGGAACAGGTGACAGACGCCGAAGCTGAGCGGGCGCGCCTCGACGTCCTCGAGCCCGCTCCGCCGCATCATGGCCAGCACGTCGTCGGGCGGCGGGAACGCCGCGATCGACTTCTCGAGGTAGCGATACTCGCGCGCGCCGGACAGGAGCGCGCCGACCCGCGGCACCACCACGTGGACGTGGAACCAGGCCAGCCGGCCCAGCACGCGCCCGCGCGGCTCGCCCAGCTCGAGGATGGCGACCACGCCGCCGGGCCGGGTCACCCGCGCCATCTCGCGGAGCGCGCGCTCGCGGTCCGGCACGTTGCGCAGGCCGAACGCGATCGCCAGCGCGTCGAAGCTGCCGTCGGCGAACGGCAGCGCCTCGGCCACGCCGACCCCGAGCCGCCGCCCGCGCTCGCCGCCCAGCTTCTCGCGCGCGCGGGCCAGCATCTCGGCCGACGGATCGAGCCCGACCACGGTCGCCTCCGGGCACCGGCGCAGCATCGCCAGCGCCAGATCGCCGGTACCGGTGGCCAGGTCGAGCGCGCGGTGGCCCGGCTCGAGCCGCAGCGCCGCGACGGTCGACCGCCGCCAGCGCTGGTCCAGCCCGAGCGAGAGCACCCGGTTGAGGAGGTCGTAGCGGCGCGCGATGCGATCGAACATCGCGCCGCTGCCCGGCCGCACCGCGGGGGCGCCGCCGTCGGTGCGGACCGCCAGATCAGCGCCGGCCATCGCCGCCTCCGCTGGTCTCGTCGCCCGGCTCGCAGCGGCGGCGGTGCAGGCGCATGTGCCCGCGCTGGATCCCCTCGCCGGCCAGGGCCTGGAGCGCGGCCAGGTTGCTGGCCAGGCCGGCCGCGGCCATCACCACAGCCAGCTCGCCGGCGCGCGGCCACCGCATGATCTCGAACGCCAGCCGCACGCCGGGGTGCACCTGGGTGGCGCCACCGACGGTGCCGACCGCGAGCGGCATCTCGATCCGCCCGCAGAGGAGCGCGCCGCCCGCCGACTCCGCCACCCGCCAGGTCGCCAGCGGGCGGTAGACCCCGTCGCGCGCCGCGTAGGCGTGGGCGCCGGCCTCGAGCGCGCGCCAGTCCTGGCCGAGCGCGACCGCGGCCGCGTCGACCCCGTTCATGATCCCCTTGTTGTGGGTGACCGCGCGCATCGGGTCGGCCTCGGCGAACCGGCTGGCCCGCACCACCCCCGCGGCCACCGCGGGCCCGCCCAGCGCGGCCACCGGGATCTCGACCGAGGCGCGCGCCAGCCGGCGGAGCGGCAGGTTGGTGAGGATGCGCAGCCCGATCTCACCGTCGGCCAGCCCGGCCAGGAGCGGCGCGGTCGCCTCGGCCACCGCGTCGACCACGTTGGCGCCCATCGCCTCGCGGACATCGACGTGGATGTGAACCACCACCAGGCCCGAGTCGGCGTCGATGACGCGGGTCTCGACGTCGCGGCAACCGCCGCCGCGCGCGACCATCGACGGGATGGCGCGGTCGCCCAGGGCCAGGATCTCGGCCCGGGCTGCCTCGACTCGCGCCGCGGCCCCGACCGGATCGGCCACGTCGTCGAGCTGCACCTGCGCGGTCATGATCGGCGGGTCGGCCTCGCCGCGGAAGCCTCCCCCGGCCCGGGCCAGCAGCGCCGCGCGCGACGCGGCCGCCACCACCGACGGCTCCTCGATCGCCATCGGCACCAGCGTCTCGCGCCCGTTGACCAGGAAGTTGAGCGCGAGCGACAGCGGCAGGCCGTGGCAGCCGACCACGTTCTCGCTCATGCGATCGGCCACCTCGACCGGTAGGCCGGCGCGGGCCAGCACCGCCCGCGCCTCGACCGAGAGCAGCGAGGCCAGGTTGGCGCGGCGCTCGTCGACCGACAGCCGGTAGAACCCGGCGATCCGGCTGGTCGGCGCCACCTGCTCCGGCGCCGCGCCGAGGCTCGCCGGCGCCGCGGCGATCGTCACCGCGGGCGTCGCCGTCGCGGTCGGCGCCGGGGCCGGGGCCGCGCTCACCGACGGCGCGGCCAGCGCCGCGCTCATCGAGCTCGCAGGCCGTGCCCTGCTCATCGCGTCACCTGTCCCGCATGGCGGTCGTCTCCGCCACCGTGACCAGCGCCGCCACCCCCGGACCGTCCGGCACCGCCGACAGCGCCGCCGCCGCCTCCTCGGCGTGGCGGCGGGCCAGCGCGCGGCAGTCGGCCACCGCGCCGGTCGTCTTGAGCGCGTGCAGCACTCGCTCGACCACCGCCGGTGGCAGCGGCTCCTCGGGCGCCAGCGCGGCGCACTCGGCCACCACCGGCACCAGGCCCGGGCTGCGCTCGAGTGCGACGATGAGCGGATACGTCATCTTCCCCTCGCGCAGGTCGGTGAACAGCGCCTTGCCGGTCACCGCGCGATCGCCGTCGACGTCGAGGAGGTCGTCCACCGCCTGGAACGCGATCCCGAGGTGATGGCCGTAGCGCTCGAGCGCGTCGCAGGCCGCCTCGGGCAGCCCGCCCGCGGTGGCGCCGGCGCGCATGGCCCAGCGGAACAGCGAGGCGGTCTTGCCCTCGACCACGCGGAAGTAGTCGGCCAGCGCGGCGTTGACCACACCGCGGTTCTCGAGCTGGATCGACTCGGCGAGGATCATCTCCTCGATCACGTCGAGCATCCGGTCGAGCAGCCCGGCCACCCCGGCGTATCGGACCCGGCGCAGCGACTCGATGAGCAGCCAGTCGCCGGCGAAGATCGACGCCGCGTTGCCGTAGACCACCCGGGCGGTCGGCGCGCCGCGCCGCGTCTCGCCCAGGTCGACCACGTCGTCGTGGAGCAGGGTCGCGCTGTGGGCCAGCTCCACCGCGAGCGCCAGCTGCCGGGCCGCATCGCTGAACCCGGACCCGGCGCGCGCCGCCAGCAGCACGCACAGCGGCCGCACGTGCTTGCCGTCGAGGTCGAGCAGGTGATGGGCGCTGCGCTGGACCAGGCTGGTGCCGCGCTCGAAGCCGGCCAGCTCCGCCTCGAAGCCCCTCAGGTCGGCCGCGACCCAGGCCTCGAGATCGCGCAGGCGATCGGCCAGCGCCTCGGCGCCCCGGGGACCGACCACCGCGCCCAGGCGGGAGAGCAGCGACGGGTTGGAGCGCGGGTTTGCAGTTGCGGGGACAGCCGTCTGGACGAGCGCCATGAGGACGCGACCTCCATGATCAGTCAGCAATTGGATGTTTCAAAACTTCATGAAGAATCAAAAAAGTCCATAGCAGCTTTCCCTGGCCGGGTAAACGCCCAGAAAAGTTGAAAGGAATCCGCTCCGCTGACGCGTCACGTCATCGCGGAGACGGACCTGCGGCGCGCCTCGCGGCTCAGGCGGCGTCGTGAAAGATGACGCCGAGGGTCTGCCGCTGACCGGAGCGGATCCGGCTGACCCCGTGCCGCATGGTCACCCGGTAGACGCCGCGCGCCCCCGCCACCGGCCGCCGCGCCACCGCGAACACCACCGCGTCGCCCAGCCCGAGCGGCACGACCTCGGCGCGCGACTGCATGCGCGGCCGTTGCTCGGTCAGGACCAGCTCGCCGCCGGTGAAGTCGCGGCCCGGCTCCGACAGGAGCACGGTCAGCTGCAGCGGGAAGACGTGCTCGCCGTACAGGTCCTGGTGCAAGCAGTTGTAGTCCCCCTCTCCATAGAGGAGGAGCAGCGGGGTGGGGCGGACCTGACCGGCCTCGTGGCATCGAGCCAGAAAGCTGGCCAGGTCGTCCGGGTAGCGCACCTCGCTGGCGAGCGCCTCGCTCCAGCGGTTGGCCACCCGTGCGAGCCGCGGGTAGAGCCCGCCGCGCAGCCGGTCGACCAGGTCGGGGAGCGGCGCGGTGAAGTACTTGTACTCGCCACGCCCGAAGCCGTGCCGCGCCATCACCACCCGGCTGCGGAAGCGCGCGTCGTCGCCGTAGAGCGCGGCCAGCTCCGCGCACTCGCCGCCCGTGAGGAGGCCCGGCAGCGACGCGCAGCCGCGCGCATCGAGCTCCTCGTCGACCCGCGCCCAGTCGATCGCGGCGATTCGCTCGATCGGATCGCCGCGCCCGGCCGGGGGTCGGGCGGCCGCGGCAGCCGCGGCGATCAACCCGCCGCCTCCCGGTCGAGCAGCGCGCGCTTGCGCTCGATTCCCCAGCGGTAGCCGGACAGCGCCCCGTCCTGGCGCACCACCCGGTGGCACGGGATGGCCACGGCGATCGGGTTCGACCCGCACGCCTGCGCCACCGCCCGGACCGCGCGCGGGGCGCCGATGTGCCGCGCGACGTCGGCGTAGCTCCGGGTCTGGCCGGCCGGGATCTCGCGCAGCGCCTGCCACACGCGCTGCTGGAAGGCGGTGCCACGCACGTCGAGCGGCAGGTCCAGCCCGCGGCCCGGCTCCTCGACCAGCCCGATCGCCGACCCGATCATCCGATCGAAGTCGGGATCGCCGGCGACCAGCTCGGCGCGGTCGAACCGGTCCTCCAGATCGCGCACCAGCGCGTCCGGATCGTCGCCCAGCATGATCGCGCACACGCCGCGCGCGGTCGCCGCCACCAGGATCGATCCGAGCGAGCACTCGCCGACCGCGAACCGGATCGCCGCGCCCTCGCCGCCGGCGCGGAACGCGCGCGGCTGCATGCCCAGCACGTCCGCGGACGTCTCGTAGAAGCGCCCGCTCGAGCCGAACCCGGCCTCGTAGATGGCCGAGGTCACCGACTCGCTGCCCGGCAGCGCGTCGCGCACGCGCTCGGCCCGCCGCGCCGCCGCGTAGGCGCGCGGCGTCAAACCGGTCGCCTCCTTGAACACGCGGTGGAAGTGGAACCGGCTCATGCCGGCCTCGGCGGCCATCTGGTCGAGGGCGGGCAGCTCCTCGCTCCGGTCGATGAGGCGGCAGGCGCGCGCCACCGCGGCGCCGCGCTGCTCGGCCAGCGGCGGCTGGTCGGGGCGGCAGCGCTTGCACGGGCGGAACCCGGCCCGCTCGGCCTCGGCGCGGGAGGCGTGAAAGCCCACGTTCTCGCGGTGGGCCCGGCGCGATCCGCACGACGGCCGGCAGTACACGCCGGTGGTCCGGACCGAATAATAGAAGACGCCATCGGCGCGCGGGTCGCGGGCGATCACCGCGGCCCAGCGCTCGTCGTCGCCGCCCAGGCTGGCCCCGCCGCCCGGCGTCCCCGATGCCTTCAGGCCCGGCGCCGTCCGGCTCTCATCGCTCATCCTGCTCACTACATTCCCTGCGCTGGTTGCGTCCATGATCTCACTCCTCGTCGGCATCGCCACGTGCCTGTCACGAGAGTGGTCGCTCTCTCCTCCGGCCACACTCCGGCCCTTGCTCTCGAATCCGCCGGGATCGTCTGCAAGCGTACCCCGCGATCCGACGGCAACCACGGCTTCCAGCTGCTAGCCTGTCCTCTGCGACTCGACCGCGGAGGAAGCCATGAACAAGCGCACACCCGTCAGGGCCATCGCCATCGCCGCCGCGCTGGGGATCGCCGCCACCTGGTTCGTCCGCAGCCGCGCCGGCGACGGCGACGACACCGCCGGCGTCGAGCGCGACGCCAGCCCGGGCCTGCTGGTCGACCGCGTGTGGGTCGACTCCAAGCCGGAGAAGTACACCGACTACACCCACGCGATGCTGGTGCTCAGCCACGCGCCGATCGGCATCTTCCAGAAGGCGTCGGCCTACCAGGCCACCACCGAGATGTTCGAGTACAAGCAGCGCGAGGCGCGCATCGGCATCCACTTCCCGCAGACCGGCAAGAAGCGCGAGACCCGCTTCCGCATCCGCGAGTGCAACGACCTGCCGCCCTTCGACCTGTGCCTCGAGCTGGGCGACAACCCGTGGGGCGGCCCGCGCCGCTACTTCGGCCTGTCCGATCCGGACCAGGAGCGAGCCCAGCTCGGCGCTGTGCGCGCCCGGCTCGAGCAGGCCATGACGGCCGAGGGCGCGAGAAGCAGTCGCTAGCCGTACGAGGTCGAGGGCTTCCGCCCGGCGGCCGCCACCCCTTGGCAAGCCCGTCGCTTCGTGCCAGGGTGAGCCGTTTCTCGACGGAGTAGCGCCATGAAGCTGGTCGACGTTCCTGATTCGGTCATCACCTGCCGCAACCTCATCGGGGGGGAGTGGCACTCACCCTCGGCCGAGCACCTCGATGTGCGCAGCCCCTATACCGGGGAGGTCATCGGCAAGGTGCCGATGTCCGACGGCGCCGAGGTCGGGCGCGCCGCCGAGGCGGCCCGGCGCGCCGCCCCCGACTGGCGGCGCCTGCCGATCAAGGAGCGCACCCAGCTCCTGTTCCGCTATCGCGACCTGGTCCTGGCCAACCTGGACCGCCTGGCCCACCGGGCCGCGTCCGAGGCCGGCAAGACCGTGGCCGAGGCGCGCGCCGGCGTGATGAAGGGGATCGAGGTCATCGAGTTCGCGCTCAGCCTGCAGAACCTCGACGACGGCGGCGCCCTCGAGGTGAGCCGCGGGGTGCAGTGCGAGGCGCGGCGCGAGCCGCTCGGGGTGGTCGCCGGGGTCACGCCGTTCAACTTCCCCGCCATGGTCCCGATGTGGCTCTACCCGATCGCGGTCACCCTGGGGAACACGTTCGTCCTCAAGCCGTCGGAGAAGGTGCCGCTCACCCCGCAGCTGCTGGGCGAGCTGATGCTCGAGGCCGGCTTCCCGGCCGGCGTCTTCAACATCGTCAACGGCGGGCGCGAGACGGTCGAGGCGGTGGTCGATCACCCGGACGTGGCGGCGCTCGGGTTCGTCGGCTCGACTCCGGCCGCGCGCGCGGTGTTCGGCCGGGCCAGCGTGGCCGGCAAGCGCGCCCTCGCCCTGGGCGGGGCCAAGAACCACCTCATCGTGGTGCCGGACGCCGATCCGACCATGACCATCCCGGGCGTGGTCGATTCGTTCACCGGCTGCGCCGGCCAGCGCTGCATGGCGGCGAGCCTGATGGTCGCGGTCGGCGACGTGGACGATCTGGTCGACGGCATCGTCGAGCGGGCCCGCGCCATCCGGCTGGGCCATGACATGGGCGCGCTCATCGACGCCGGCTCGGTCTCCCGCATCCGCGACGCGGTCGGCAAGGCCGCGTCCGACGGGGCGGCGGTGCGGCTCGACGGGCGCAAGACCCCGCCGCCGGACGGCTACGAGGGCGGGCACTGGATCGCGCCGACCGTCATCGACCGCGCCGACCCGAGCTGGGACTGCGCCACCCGCGAGCTGTTCGGCCCGGTCCTGACCATCGTGCGGGTCAAGACGCTGGACGAGGCGCTGGCGCTGTCGGAGCGCAACCCGTACGGCAACGCCACCTCGGTCTTCACCACCAACGGGGCGGTGGCCCGCTACGTGGCCGAGCGGGCCCAGAGCGGCATGGTCGGGGTCAACATCGGCGTGCCGGTCCCGCGCGAGCCGTTCTCGTTCGGCGGCACCAAGGCGTCGCGGTTCGGCTCCGGCGACATCACCGGGCGCGGTGGGGTCGAGCTGTGGACCCACCTCAAGAAGATCACCACCAAGTGGGCGGTCCAGCCGGACGCCACCTGGATGGGCTGAGCGACCGGGACTCCAGGAGGACGTCATGACCAGCCGCCAGAACCGTCAGCTCCACGTCATCGGTCACCCGCTGGTCCAGCACAAGCTGACGCTCATGCGCCGGAAGGACACCAGCACGACCAGCTTCCGCGCGCTCCTGTCCGAAGTCAGCATGCTGCTGGCCTACGAGGTCACGCGCGACATGTCGGTCACGATGGAGGAGATCGAGACGCCGCTCATGTCGATGAGCGCGCCGGTGCTCGAGGGCAAGAAGATCGTCCTCATCTCCATCCTGCGGGCCGGCAATGGCCTGCTCGACGGGATGCTGCGCATCCTGCCGTCGGCCCGGGTCGGTCACGTCGGCCTCTACCGGAACCACGAGACGCTGGCTGCGGTCGAGTACTACTTCAAGGTCCCCAGCGAGATGGAGGACCGCGACGCGATCGTGCTCGACCCGATGCTGGCGACCGGCAACTCGGCGGTGGCCGCGGTCGAGCGGATCAAGCAGGTCAACCCGCGCTCGGTGAAGTTCGTCTGCCTGCTGGCCGCGCCCGAGGGCGTGGCCACCTTCCACGAGCGCCACCCGGACGTCGCGATCTACACCGCGGCGCTCGACGACCGACTGAACGACAAGGGCTACATCCTGCCCGGCCTGGGCGACGCCGGCGATCGCCTGTTCGGCACCAAGTAGAGCCGTGGCTCAGGGGCGCCGGCCGACCGGCGCCAGCACCACCTCGGCGGCGACCACCAGCGGCGTGCGCCCCGGCCTGCCGGCCATGTAGGAGCGGCCCGGGTCGATGAGGAACCGGCCGCGCATCGCCTGGCGGCCGAGCAGCATGCGGAAACCCATCTCGTCCCGGCTGGCCAGGGTGAGCTCGATCGGCCACGCCTCGCCGAGCAGCTCGAGCCGGGTGAGGATGACCGGGCGGACCGCGTGCACACCGTTGGAGCTGCGCACGATTCGCTCGTCCACCATCTCGGCCTCGGCCAGCACCTCGCGCCGGCTCGAGCGCTGGAGCGGGTGGATGGCGAAGCGGACCAGGTCCTTGCCGCGCCGGCGCAGCCGCTCGACCGCAAAGGCGTGGAGCGCCGACGAGCGGGCCCCGGTGTCGATCTTGGCCTTGACCCGGCTGACCCCCAGGTCGGGGAGGGCGACCCATTCGCGCCAGCCAATGCGAGCGCGGCGTCGGGTCGTCATGACTCCGGACGTATCACACCTGACCCACGTCGGCCGATTTCCCGGCGTTCGCGGACCGGGCCCACCGCGGCGGCCGGCCGCCTACCGCCGGTCGGGCTGGAGGCGCGGGTGCCCGCGGCGGATCGCCTCGACCACGGCCGGGTCGGCCGCCTGGGCCGAGCAGGCCAGCTGGCCGGCCTCGATGTAGCGGCCGTCGCGGACCAGGAGATCGGCCAGGCGCAGCTTGGCGCCGACGTGGCCGGGGTCGAGCTCGAGGGCGATGCGCAGGCAGTCCTCGGCCCGCTCGCGATCACCCGCCGCGTGCCAGCCTCCCGCCAGGTCGACCCAGCCGCCCGGCTGGTCCGGCGCGCTGGCCACCGCCTCGGCCAGGAGCGCGGTGGCGTGCTCGATCTCGCCGGCCTCGATGTAGATCTCGGCGCGCAGCCCGACCAGCTCGGTGTCCTCGGCCGGGTCGCGCTCGAGCAGGGCCAGCGCCGCCGACACCATGCCGCGCTGGCGCAGGAGCCGGGCCAGGTTGAACCGCGTGGTCGGGTTGTCCGGATCGACCGCGAGCGCGCGCTCGTAGCTGGACTGGGCCCGCTCGAGCCGGCCGACGATCTCGAACGCCGCGCCCAGGTTGCAGAGCGGCGCGCTCCACTCCGGGTCGAGCTCGGCCGCCCGGCGGAACCGGAACAGCGCCGCCTCGGCGTCACCGTTCGACGCGCGCGCGATCCCGTCCTGGTTGTGCACGCGGGCCAGGAGCGCCCGGGCCGCCTCGCGGGCGCCGTCGCCGGCGTCCTCGTCGGCCAGGGCCTCCTCCGCCGCGGCGCGGGCCTCTTCCGCCTGACCATCGTCCAGGAACAGCTCGGCCTCGACGACGCAGAGCGGCGCGACCCGGCCGTGCCGGGCGTAGGCCTCGCTCAGGATCTCCCTCGCGCCGGCCTGGTCGCCTCGCTCGAGGCCGAGGCAGCGGGCCAGGAACGCCCCTGCCGACAGGAGCGAGGGGTCGCGCGTCCAGGCCTCGCGCAGGAGCGCCTCGGCCTGATCGAGATCGCCGCGCCGCAGGCGCTCGCGCCCGAGCGCGAAGCAGGCCTCGGCCCGGTGGGGGGCGAGGCGATGGGCGCGGGTGAAGTGGGCCTCCGCGGCGGCGAAGTCGCCGTCGCGCAGTCGCTCGAGGCCCCGGCGGAGCTCGCCGCGCCACGGCTCGAGTGGTTCTTCTGGCTTGCTCCGCAAGATAGGCCGCCGGCGGTTTCCCCCGCCGACCGGCGGATCGTCGCAAGCTAGCACCGGCCCGCGCGGGCTGTCCATGACGGAAGCCACGCGCGCCGGCCCGACGCGATCACCTCCCGCCTTCCTACCGCGCTCGCGCGCGATGCAACGACGGCGCGGTGACGCGGCGCGATCACACGGCGCGTCAATCGCACCTTGAGCGACCACCGTGCACATCGCGCCGCGCTCACGCCGTGGCGAAACCGGGATAAGATGATGCAGGAGGTCCGTCGATTCGGATTCGTCTGGGAGGGGGTCCAGCGGCGCTCGGCGCCGCGCTGGCGCTGACGGCGCTGGCCTGGCCGTCGCTGTCATCCGCACAGGTGACCGGCTCACCCGATCCGGTCGCCTTCGGGTCGGTGCGGGTGGCGACCGAATCGGCGCCGCGCAGCGTCGCGCTGGACAACAGCGCCTCCGACCCGGCGGAGAACGTGACCTGCGCGATCAACGGAGCGGGCGCGGCCGACTTCGCGATCTCACCCGGCACGTGTCCGGACTCCATCGGCGCGGACGCCAGCGCGACGGTGATGCTCGTCTTCACCCCGTCGGTGCGCGGCGCGCGCAGCGCCTCCCTCCGGATCGACTACGAGGTCGACTCGGTCGCGCTGAGCGAGACCGTCGCCCTGACCGGCACCGGCATCGGGCCGATCATGGTGGTGACCGTGGTGCCGTCGGTGCCGCCGCCGATCGACTTCGGGTCGACCCCGGTGGGGACGCCTTCGGCCACCACGCGCACCTTCCGGGTGCAGAACACCGGCGACGACGTGCTCGACGCCACGCTCGGCGAGGGGGGAGCCAACCCGGGCGACTGGACGTACCAGCCGTCGGCGACCAGCTTCCTGGTCAACGCGGGCGGCACCCGCGACATCGTGGCCACCTTCACTCCGCAGGCGTTCGGCGGGCGCACCGCCAGCGTCACCCTCACCGACGCGGACGGGCTGTCGTCGCCGGCGTCGCGCTCCTTCGACCTGACCGGCGTCGCCACCGACGCGGTCGACATCTCGATCTCGCCGACCGCGCTCACCTTCGGCGCGGTCGACGTGCAGACCGACGGCTCGGTCACCAAGGTGATCACGGTCGGCAACCCGGGCAGCCTGGCGCTCCGAATCCTGGAGGCGCGGCTCGAGGCGCTCGACGGGACGCCGTACGCGGACGTGCAGTTCACGGTGCTGACCGCGGCGCCGTTCACCGTGCCGCCCGGCGAGGAGCTCGAGGTGGCGGTGAACTACCGCCCGACGGTGGAGAGCCCCGGCGACTACGCGGTCCTGGTGCTCGAGACCAACGTGGTGGACACCCCCCAGGTGGAGATCTCGCTGACCGGGCGCGGCATCGACCGCCACATCGAGGTCAGCCCGCCCCGGGTCGACTTCGGGCCGATCTATCGCAACCCGGCCGAGCCGCCCGAGGTGACCCTGGAGGTGAGGAACACCGGCGACCTCCCGCTGGTGCTGGGCGGCGCGATGCGCGAGGGCGACGGGGCCGCCTCGTTCGCGGTGGTCGGCGAGCTCGCCGACGTCATCGAGCCGGGCGACTCCAGCTCGCTGGTGGTGCAGTTCAGCCCGGTCGCGGCGTCCGAGCGGCCGCTCGAGGCGGCGCTGGTCATCGTCAACGACGACGACGCCAGCCCGGCGGCGCGGGTCGACCTGACCGGCATGGGCGTGCTGCCGCCGCTCCTGCCCAGCCACCCGGCGATCGACTGGGGATCGGTGGCGGTCGGGCTCGACCTGCCTCCGCCGGACGGCGCGCCGTTCACGATCCGCAACGACAGCGGCGCGGACTCGTTCGTGGTGCAGGAGGTGCGGGTGGTGACGACCAGGGCCAGCCGCTCGAGGGGATCCGCGCGGTCGGCCTGGGCGACCCGCTCGAGCTGGCCCCGGGCGCCGAGCTCGACCTCGACGTGGCGTTCGCGCCGGAGAGCGGCGGGACGTTCCAGGGATTGATCGAGGTGCTGGTCGACGCCGACCCGCAGCCGGTGGTGAGCGTGCCGGTGTCGGGGGTGGCGGTCGACACCGACGCGGTCGGCGGCGGCGGGTGCGCGGCGGCCGGCGGTCGCGGTGGCGATGCCGGCGGCGCCGACGGGGCCTGGATGGCGGCGCTGATCGCGGCCGCGATCGCGGTCGGCCGTCGGCGGCGGCTGCGCGGCGCGCTGGTGCTCGCGCTGGCCGGGCTCGGCTCCGCGGCCACCGCCCGGGCCCAGGTCGAGGCCAGCCGCGACCTCGACCTCGGCAGCTTCCGCCCGGTCCACGCGGTCGACCCGGTCATGGTGACGGTCGAGTCGAACGACGTCGGCGAATCGGGCAGCGCGGCGCTCGGCGTGTCGATCGACTACGCGCGCAACCCGCTGGTCCTGCGGGCGGCGGACGGCGAGATGGTCGATCACCCGGTGTCGTCGCGCATGACCACCGAGCTGGGCGGCGCGCTCGCGTTCGGCGGCGGCCGGTTCGAGGTGTCGGCGGTGGTCCCGCTGGTGACCCAGACCGGCGACGCGCCGCAGTTCAGCGCGATCCAGCCGGCCGACGGCAGCTCGCTGGGCGATGTCCGCGTGCACGGCAAGGTGCTGGTCGGCCGGTCCGGTCGGGTCCGCTTCGGCGTCGCCGCCGAGCTCACCCTGCCGACCGCCGCCGACGAGCAGTTCGCCGGCGCGGCCGGGCCGAACGGGCTCGGCCGGCTGCTGCTGGACTACCGGCACGGTCGGCTGCAGGTGGCGGTCAACGGCGGCGCGCTCATGCGCGAGCGCGTGCGGCTGGCCGACGTCGAGCAGGGCCACGAGGCCCAGTACGGGGCGGCGGCGGCGGTGCAGGTGTCGCCGCGCGTGCAGGGAGTGGCCGAGCTGTTCGGCGCGCTCGGCCTCGGCGGCGGGCCGTCCGGCGCGCGGCCGCTCGAGGGGCTGGTGGCCGGGCGGGTGCGGGTCACGCGCGAGGTCGGCGTCCTGGTCGGCGGCGGGCGCGGGATCCTGGCCGGGGTCGGCGCGCCCGAGCTGCGCGTGTTCCTCGGGCTGGCCTGGTCGCCGGGCGCGCGCCCGATCGCCGGGCCGGACGAGGACCCGCGCGCGATGAGCGACGACGACCACGACGGCGTGGTCAAGCGCGACGACCTCTGCCCGGAGGAGGTCGAGGACCTGGACGGGTTCCAGGACGCCGACGGCTGCCCGGATCGCGACGACGACGGCGACGGCGTGGCCGACCTGACCGACCGGTGCCCGCGCAAGGCCGAGGACGAGGACGACTTCGCCGACGACGACGGCTGCCCCGACAAGGACAACGACGGCGACGGCGTCCTCGACGCGGCCGACCGCTGCCCGATCGAGGCCGAGGACATGGACGAGTTCGAGGACGCCGACGGCTGCCCGGATCCGGACAACGACGGCGACGGGGTGCTGGACGCGGCCGATCACTGCGCGGCCGAGCCGGAGACGATCAACGGCAACAAGGACGACGACGGCTGCCCCGATCCGGGCGAGGGGCTGGTGCTGGTGACCGCCGACCGGCTCGAGATCCTCGAGCCGATCCGGTTCCGCGGCGACGGCTCGGTCTTGACCCGCGGCAGCCAGCGCCTGCTCGGTCAGGTGGCGGCCACGCTGCGCGCCCACCGCGAGATCCTGCGGGTCCGGGTGCGCGCCCACGTGCAGCCGCGCGGCTCGGGCGACGAGGCGCTGTCGGTGGCGCGGGCCAAGGCGGTGCGCAGCTGGCTGGTCGAGTGGGGGATCGAGAGCGACCGGGTCGAGGGGGTCGGCTTCGGATCGCGCCAGCAGCTGCTCGGCGGCAAGGACGCGCGGGCCCGCGCGATGAACGACCGGATCGAGCTCGAGATCGTGGAGCGGCGCGCGCGCAGGTGAGCGCGGCGCCGGTCAGTGGCGGCGCATGGCGCGGTCGATCTCGCGCTTGGCCTCGGCTTCCTTGACGCTCTCGCGCTTCTCGTACTGCTTCTTGCCGCGCGCGACCCCGATCTCGAGCTTGATGATGCCGTTCTTGACGTAGAAGGCGAGCGGCACGAGGGTGTAGCCGCGCTGGACCAGCCGCGTGTCGAGCTTGTCGATCTCGCGCCGGTGGAGGAGCAGCCTGCGCTCGCGGGTGGGCACGTGGGTGCGATGGTGCGCCCACGGGTACTCCTGGATCTGGACCCCGACCAGCCAGGCCTGGCCGCCGCGGATCTGGATGTGGCCCTCGGCGATCGACGCGCGCTGGTCGCGCAGCGACTTCACCTCGGACCCGACCAGCGACAGCCCGGCCTCGAGCGTCTCCTCGATGTCGTAGTCGTGGAACGCGCGGCGGTTGCGGACCAGGACCTTGATCGCGTCCTGGGTCTTCGCCTTGCCCGGCCTGGCCGCCTTGCCGCTCATGCGAGCCGACCTTACCCGATCCGGCCCGACGGCGCGCGCGCCGCGCAGAAGCCGACCACCGAGCCGGCTCCACCGGCGAGCAGCGCGGCGGCGGCCGCGGCCATGGTCGCGCCGGTGGTGACGACGTCGTCGACCAGGAGGATGCGGCGACCGGCAATACGGGC
>Ga0193753_10002459_pt1 | contig 14507 bp, 15 predicted proteins | sample H1c2metaG_FD_144925 | JGI IMG/M metagenome (GOLD analysis project Ga0193753, IMG submission 144925) | Soil microbial communities from a riparian zone of the East river system, Colorado, United States - H1c2 | ecosystem: Environmental > Terrestrial > Soil > Riparian zone | place: USA: East... | reverse complement strand
GTGGCGGAGGCGTTGATGGCGCCATCCATCGTGCGGGAGGCCCTCAGATCATGGAGGAATGTAAGGCAATACGCAAGCGGCAGGGGGGATGTCCGACAGGGGAAGCAGTAATAACTACAGGGGGTGACCTGAAAGCGAAGTTTGTCATCCATGCTGTGGGTCCGGTATGGGCGGGCGGTAACGAGAATGAAGAAGAACTCCTGGCCAATGCATACAGGAATAGTCTGGCGCTAGCTGTCGCAAATGCGGTAAGAACCATTGCAATCCCCAACATCAGCACGGGTGTTTATGGCTTTCCAAAACAAGCAGCGGCAGAGATAGCGATCCGCGAAGTAGCGGCTTTCTTAGAGAATGATCTGACGCTTGAGCAGGTGATATTTTGTTGTTTTGATCATGAAAATGAAACTATATATAACAAATTACTGCGCTTTTGATCTTAGTACTCTATGATGAAATCCATGAATCGTTTGATCTTCTCGCTGAGTTTGATTGCGGTACACGCGGCCGTCACAGCACAAAACAAATACGGACTGAGGGCGACCACATTTGCCGAGTATGCGGCTCACGTTAAAGCAGATTCAAACAAGGAGCTTGTCAATCTGGAAACGTACATTCCTGGTTTAGTGCTTGATATCCGATATGCAACGACAAATAATTTTACCCATGAAAGGATCTACAACATTCCGCGCGCCTATGCGAGAAAGCCGGTAGCAGAAGCGTTGAAAAAGATCCAGGCAGATCTCAAGACACAGGGCCTGGGGATAAAAATATTTGATGCTTATCGTCCCTATAAGGCCACCGTTAAATTCTATGAGGTATATCATGACACCACGTATGTCGCGTCGCCATACCGCGGTTCAAGGCATAACCGCGGATGCGCCCTGGACCTGACCGCAATCAACCTGAAGACTGGTAAGGAACTGCGAATGCCTACTGGCTTTGATTCCTTTCAAAAAGCAGCGTGGCCCACATCACCCGTAAAAGATCCGGAGATAAAGCGAAATCGAACGCTGCTGATCAACGCAATGGAGAAGCGCGGATTTAAGGTCAACAGTTCAGAGTGGTGGCATTTTGATTTTGTGGGATGGCAGAAGTTTGAGGTACTGGATATTGACTATGAAGAGCTGGAGTGAAAACTTATTCCAGTGCCTTTAAGAAATTAAGGCTTTTTGGGATTTGCTGCTCCGCCCGCGAGGACTCGTCTTCGATAAAAAAATGTTGGATACCCATCCTTTTTGCTTCCGCCATGATCTCGGAGATACCTACATCTCCATCTCCGAGGACAACATTACTCTCGTCGTCTGCATGACCATCGTGTGAATCTGGCGTTCCTCTCTTCCGATCCTTCAAGTGCATTAATACCCAACGGCTTCGATATTTCTTCAACAACTCTATCGGATCCTGTCCTGCTTGCTTGAGCCAGAATACATCCATTTCAAATTGAACGAAACGCGTATCAAACTTTTTCATCACATAATTGAAGATGGTACTATCACCCTCAACCTTAAACTCATATCCGTGCGGATGATAGCAAAGCAACAACCCATTCCGTGCCATGATCTTTCCAGCATCATTAAATACCTCGGCAGCACGGTCAACATCACTTGATGTAAATGATCCGTCCTCATGTGGGATCCAGGAGCATACTACGTACTTGGCGCCGTAGGATCGCGCTTCATCGGCGACGGCCTGTGGAAAATCCCTCAGCTTTTCAAATTCCGTCCCAAAGCTTACAACAGTAAGCTCGTTCTCTGCGATGATTTTAATAAATTCCGGGAAATCAAGTCCGTAAGTTCCGGATAGCTCAATTTCCTTAACCCCCATATCTTTTACCCTGGCCATGGTTCCAGCAGCATCCTTTGCGAACTGGTTCCGCAAACTGTAAAGCTGTAATCCGATTTCCTGTGCCAGGCACGTGCACGATACGACGCCGAATAGCATTAGCGCAGCAATGGCTTTCGGCACTAGAGACATTTGACTGAGGCTGGATTTTTCAAGGTGTAAAGGTATAAAATGTGATCCAATGGGAAATGCGCTTTTCGGGGAAAAGCAATGGTATCGATATAGGGGCGCGAAAGTGGGGGTTTACCTGAGTTAAGGAGGGGGTTAACAGCAGCAAAGCTGTACCCGGCTTCACGGTCTTTTTCCGCGCCCGTCGACCCCGATTGCTATCGGGGTTTCGGTGGACTAATCGAATGCGCAATGGCTTTCGGTATTGTCGCTAACGTAATCGCAAAGGGTTATTTGTGGACGAGGATTGGGGTGTTGGCAACGATCTGGATAAGGTCTTCGTCGATGACATTTTTCTTTTCATCGGCCACAGTAAGAAAGCTTTGATACAATTGATCCAGCTCCAATTTGTTCGGCTGAAAACCCAACAGCTCCAGCCTGTGCTTCAATGCGGCACGGCCGCTCCTTGCGGTCAATATTATCGATGATGAAGGCACGCCGACATCAGCCGGATTGATGATCTCATAGTTCTCTGAGTTCTTCAAGAATCCATCCTGGTGGATGCCTGATGAATGGGCAAAAGCATTCGCTCCAACGATAGCTTTGTTGGGCTGGACGGGCATGCGCATCATTTGTGAAACAAGCGTGCTCAACTCGTACAGCATTTCTGATTTGATGCCTGTGTGCAGGTCAAGATCTTTGTGAGTTTGAAGGATCATGGCAATTTCTTCCAGCGACGTGTTACCCGCGCGTTCGCCAATGCCATTGATGGTCACTTCAGCCTGACGTGCGCCGTTCATGAGGCCGGCTAAGGTATTGGCTGTCGCCATTCCCAGGTCATTATGACAGTGTACCGAAATGACGGCCTTATCGATATTCTTGACATTCTCAAAGAGGTATTGGATGCGTTTGCCATAAAGGTGCGGCAAACAATAGCCTGTTGTATCAGGCACGTTCACCACATCGGCGCCAGCGGAGATGACAGCTTCAACCAACTGGGCGAGAAACACCAGGTCAGCGCGTCCCGCATCTTCTGCGAAAAACTCGACTTCGTATCCTTTGCTTTTAGCGTAACGCACTGCCCAAGTAGCCTGTTCAAGTACCTTTTCGCGTGTGCTATTGAACTTGTGCTTAATGTGAATGTCCGATGAGCCGATCCCCGTATGGATCCTACCGCGCTTGGCATGATGCAGCGCTTCCGCAGCGACATCAATATCCTCCTTCTTGGATCGCGTGAGGGCGCAGACACCTATGTTCACTGCTTTGGAAATCTCAACGACGGATAGAAAATCACCAGGGCTGGATATAGGGAAACCTGCTTCTATTACATCGACGCCAAGTTCTTCCAGCTTCCGTGCCACGATGACTTTTTCATCCGTTGACAACTGACAGCCTGGAACTTGCTCTCCATCGCGGAGGGTGGTGTCGAAGATTTCAATTTTCTTACTCATAATTAACTTTTTGAGATCGGGTTGATGCGCTGCCTTAACCAATTATTTACTTTCAACAGAAATATGCATGCGTATATTATTACAAACGATGTTGCCCATGACTTCAGTTCCAAGGATCTTTTCCAGTGGCGTGCCAGCATCGGCGATGTCGCGAGTGCGATATCCTTCCTTGAGCGTTTGTTCGATCGCCCTGATAATCGCATCGGCCTCCTCTTTGAGTCCGAATGAAATGTCGAGCAACAACGCAGCGGACAGGATTGATGCCAACGGATTGGCTATACCTTTTCCCGTGATGTCGTGAGCGCTGCCGTGGATAGGTTCGTAAAGTCCAACGGTATCTCCGATGGAAGCCGACGCTAACATTCCCATCGATCCTGCGATCTGTGATGCTTCGTCGGTAAGGATGTCTCCGAATAAATTACCTGTCACCACTACGTCAAAGCTCGTAGGGCTCTGAATAAGCTTCATGGCGGCGGAATCAACAAACATATGCTCCACAACTACATCCGGATATTGTTTGGCTACTTCCTGGACAACTTCTCTCCAGAGTCGTGAGCTCTCCAACACATTCGCTTTATCAACTGACGTCAGCTTCTTCTTTCGCGTTAAAGCCGCTTTGAATGCCTTGTGCGCGATGCGTTCGACCTCATAGCGCGAATAGATCATCGTGTCAAAGGCAGTGTTGTTATTATCCTTGCGTCCCCTTTCACCAAAATATACATCGCCCGTCAGTTCACGGAAAAACAAAATGTCAGCACCGCGAAGGATGTCAGCCTTAATGCTCGAAGCAGCAAGTAGCTCGTCAAAAAGCTTAATAGGGCGAAGGTTTGCATACAAACCCAGCTCTTTCCTCATTTTCAACAAGCCCTGTTCCGGGCGGATCTTAGCGTGCGGATCATTGTCATATTTAGGATGTCCAACTGCGCCGAAAAGGATAGCATCTGAGTTTTTAAGCTTGAGCAATGTTTCGTCCGGAAGTGGATTCCCGGTTGTCTCAATGGCCTCATGCCCAATTACGGCATAATCAAAAATGAAATCATGTCCAAAGCATTCGGCTATCTGCTCAAGTACTTTTTTGCCACTCGCGGTGACCTCTTTTCCAATCCCGTCTCCGGGCAGTATGGTAATTTTCTTCTTCATCTCTATTAGTGTACTAATTCATAATGCCTGATCTCTTCACGCATGCTCAGGAGATAGTCTATGTCATCATAACCATTCATGATGCACGTTTTCTTATATGCATTAATGTCGAATGATGCTACAGTACCATCCTCCAGTATTACTTTTTGCTGGGGCAGATCGATCATTATCTTCGTCAAATGGTCCTTATCCATCGCCTGAAAGATCTTCTTCAGGAAACCATCTGATACCTGGATGGGGAGCAATGCGTTATTGAGAGCGTTGTTTTTAAAGATGTCAGCGAAGAAGCTGGAGATGACTACCTGAAAGCCATAATCATGAATAGCCCATGCGGCGTGCTCTCGGCTGCTACCACAGCCAAAGTTTTTGCCAGCGACCAATATCTGTCCACTGAATGTTTTGTCGTTCAGCACAAAATCCTGTTTTGGGGACTCGTCGCTATTGTAACGCCAGTCCCTGAACAAATTTTGTCCAAAGCCTTCGCGCGTCGTGGCCTTGAGAAAACGGGCGGGTATGATCTGATCCGTATCGATGTTTTCGATTGGCAACGGCACTGCTGTGCTTGTCAGTGTGGTTATCTTTTCTTTACTCATTGCTTTTTTTCTAACGCATTCACACACTAAATGACCAACTCCCGTACGTCCGTCACCTTGCCTGTAATGGCGGCTGCGGCTGCGCTCAGGGGACTCGCAAGAAATGTCCTCGACTTAGGTCCCTGTCTTCCTTCAAAATTTCTATTGGATGTGCTGATACAGTATTTGCCAGCGGGAATTTTATCTTCATTCATACCGAGGCATGCTGAGCAACCCGGTTGTCGCAATTGAAATCCTGCAGCTTCAAAGATCTTGTCTAATCCCTCTTCACGCGCCTGATTTTCCACTTGCTTTGAGCCGGGAACAACCCAGACCTCGACATTGGAGGCCTTTGTTTTGCCCCGCACCATGGAAGCTACGAGGCGCAGATCTTCGATACGTGCGTTTGTACAGCTTCCGATAAAAACGTAATCGACAGCTTTTCCGAGGATAGCGGTACCGGGCTCAAGTCCCATGTACTCCAACGATTTAGAAAAAGAATTTTGTTCGCTTGCATTCTTCAACTCACTCAGTGCGGGTATCCGTCCCGTTATCTTGATCCCCATTCCGGGATTCGTTCCATAGGTGATCATTGGCGCAATGTCGGCCGCGTCGAACTTTATTACCTCGTCATAGTGCGCGCCGTCGTCCGTTTTAAGTTGTCGCCACTGTTCAACCAGGCGTTCAAAGTTTTCTCCCTGGGGAGCGAATCTTCTTCCTTTGATGTAAGCGAACGTTGTTTCGTCGGGTGCAATCAATCCGCCGCGTGCTCCCATCTCAATGCTCATGTTGCAGATGGTCATGCGTCCTTCCATTGAAAGGGCACGGATGGCTTCGCCTGCATACTCGACAAAGTATCCCGTTGCTCCACTGGCTGATAATTTCGCGATGACATAAAGTATGATGTCTTTGGCTAGTACGCCTTTGCTGAGCGTGCCATTGATCTCGATCAACATCGTCTTCGGTCGATATTGCAAGACGCATTGCGTCGCCAATACCTGTTCAACTTCACTTGTTCCAATGCCAAAGGCTATGTTCCCAAAAGCGCCGTGCGTCGATGTATGGCTGTCACCACAGACGATCGTCATTCCAGGCAGCGTAAGGCCTAGCTCTGGTCCGATAATATGAACAATACCCTGATAGGGGTGTCCGAGATCGTATAACTCGACGCCGAAGTCGCGGCAATTCTTGCGCAGGGTTTCAACCTGATGACGTGAAAGTGCTTCCCTTATAGGAAGGTGTTGGTTCGTGGTTGGCACGTTGTGATCAGCAGTGGCTGTCGTTCGCGACGGATTGAGAACGGCAATCCCACGTTTACGAAGTCCGTCAAACGCCTGCGGGCTGGTGACTTCATGAATGAAATGACGATCAATATATAATGCGTCGGGATATCCTTCACTGTTTTTCACTATGTGAGCATCCCAAATCTTATCAAAAAGTGTTTTACGATGTTGAATCATTTTGTTGGTATCCTTAAAATACCGTTCGTGTAACAAGTGTTAGTTTGCACTGGGCGGATAAAAACGAAATCGCCCCGCCTTATTTTATAAGACGGGGCGTTTGATATTTTTTATAGGTTCATCTCCGTTGAGATGTTCATAAGCGATGTCTCCTTTGGTCTGAGGAACAATGAGGCACGAAGATCAAAAAAGTAATGCCTTACATCAACAGAATGCCGAAAAATTTTTACATCCACTAACGAGTGGTTGGTAGCGGAATCGGCTGAATCATTGAATCAAGCGTCCAGAGAGTCATACACGACTACGCGATCCCAAAGCTGCGAGCAGTCTGCGATGAACTTCTGATGGATAGGATGGTCCTGATACGTTTTCTGTCCTGCCAGGTCGTCGAAGAACATCAGTTCGGAAGCGTGGTAGCTCGTATCCACAACATCTCTTTTTTCGGTACTGGCGGGTACTCCTATGTGGATCTCTCTTATGGTCTCGATCTTGCGCAACGTTTGAAGACCTGCGAGAAGTTTAGCAAGATCTTCTTTTGAATCAGCATTCTTCAACCAGAAGAATACGTGATGAACAAGTACTTTTTTTTCTTTAGAATCCATGGATGGCATCGCTGTTGCGGCAGCACTTGCGCCAAGCGCGACAGCACTGGCTACAAACGTTCTGCGGTTTTGTTTACTCATAATCGTAAGGTCGTCCTGCTCGCTAAGGTATACAATCAAACCGTGATTTCTATGCGTTCGAGATCGAATGTCCATATAGCGACATACTCGATCCTCATTTCTTTAATTCTCTGAGATAGTGAATAAGATCTGTCGCTGGAACTGTGTTGATGTCGCCTTCCCGCAGCATGGTTATGATCTGTCCGCGGTGGTACGTGCTGTGATTCACAACGTGGTAAAGGGTGTCTTCGTATGGGTCGTTGAACGGATCGCCTTTCAGATTCCTGTATGCGTATCGTGTGGCCAGAAATGAAGGACTTTTAGACTCAACAAATGCCACAAGACCGAGCGAGGTGCCATTCAAACCGGCAAGGACTTCTGATTTGCTCCAGGTTCCGTTGGCAATGGGGGATACAGACAAACTCTCACCATGCATACGCCTCAACCATATATGCTGCGCTCCCCAGATGTGCACCATCGTTTTTTCGATGGAGGGAAAACTGCTCTTATTCTGACGTCGAAACAATTCCTCATCGATGGACTGTACCACCCCAGCAATCCGATCATTAGCCCAAACGTTATAGTTCAAATGGTGTATGAGATCGTAGGCCATGGCTATTAGAGATAGTTGGGTAATGCAATACCTGGTTTCAAGAGCTCATCCGGAATAGGATCCTTGCGCTCGAGCTTCAGTGGAACAACACCTGCCCAAATGTCAAGCGCATAGTCTTCCTCATCATCTTTCGGACCACCGGTACGGACCTTGGCTGAAACTTCTTCGATGGTGAACGAAAGTATCAACGTTGCTTTCCATTCACCTGAATTAGGTTGTCGTATATCGTTCCACCGGCCCGGCTGTACTTTGTTTGTAAAGACTTCTAACGCCTGGTAGGTCTCTTGCGCATCGGTCACCCGTTCGGCCTTGCTGAATAATACCACGGAGCGATAGTTCATTGAATGATGGAACGCCGATCTGGCTAATACCAACCCGTCAACAAGGGTTACGCTAATGCAGACGGGAAGATTGTTTTCCGCCAGTGAGCGCAGGTAACTGCTTCCAACTGAACCATGCACATATAGCTTATCACCAACCCTGCAGAAGCCAGTCGGGATCTGGACGGGTTCATTGTTCTGCACAAAAGCAATCGTACATACGAAGGCTTCGTCCAGAATACTATGGATCATTTCTTTATCGTACGAGCCGCGTTTAGCGAGGCGGGTGATGGTTGTCTTGTCGGTGGGGGGGTATGTCGCCATTGAGAATTTAGTGATTTAATGATTTAGCGATTTAGTGATGAAATGGCCGCTCGCGCTGAGTGAGTGCTACTCGCCTGCCTAAGTTTCCGACTTCCTTCGAATCACAAAACAATCCGTGAACTGTTCCATGCCTATTTTAGGATAATACAGTGCTGCTGCGGGGGCGGCTAACAGGATCAACATAGTTTGGTGGCCTGCGGCTTTATGAGTTTCCTCTATCAATTTCTTTCCGATTCCCTGTTTCTGAAATGACTCGTCAACTGCGAGGTCCGATAGATAGCAGCAGAATGCGAAGTCACTGAGGGCACGTGAAACTCCAATGAGATTTTCGTCGCTCCAGGCTGTAACCAGTACGTTGCCATGGTCCAGCATGCGCTGAATTCGTTCAGGATCATCGACTGGTCTTCTGGCGTCCAGCGTGGAACGCTTTAATAGGTCAATGAACATTGGCGTGGTGATGCGCACATCATCGCGATAAGTTATGGGTGCGATAACCTTGTTCATGATATCTTCAAGATGATTTTACCGAACTGATCTCCCTGTTCCATTCGATTGAGCGCTTGCGATATCTCTTCCAGCGGGAACACTTTGTCTATTACTGGTTTCATCTTGCGGCTTTCAACAAAATCCAGCATGGATAAGAATTCATCGCGAGTGCCCATGGTGGTGCCAAGGATGGAAAGTTGTTTCCAGTACAGTGTTCTTGCTGACAACTCAGAAATATTGCCCGCGGTTCTTCCAAAGTTGACAATACGTCCTCCTGGTAATGCCAGGTCAAGCAATTTTGGAAACTCATTACCACCGGCGCTATCAATGATGATATCAAAGCCGCCGGATTCTTTCAGTGCTTTGGTGGACCATTCATTGTCCCGATAATTAAATCCTCCTATTGCTCCGAGCGCCTTTGCCTTTTCAAGCTTTTCTTCTGAACCAGAAGTAACATAGACGCGTCCCTGGTATGCGACGGCAAATTGCAATGCCCACAGTGCTGCGCCTCCTCCGACGCCCGTGATCAAGACTTTCTCTTTTGCGCGCAATCTTGCCTTGGAGAAAAGTGCGCGGTAAGCCGTTAATCCTGATAGCGGTATGGCGGCGGAGTCTGAAAAATCCAGATGCTCAGGCTTTTCAAAGACATACTTTTTTGAGATCACCATGTAATCGCTGAAAGTTCCGTTATCAGGATAGCCCAATATTTTGAATGAGTTGCCTTGAACAAAGGGATTGGTCCCCCACTCCAGACTTGGATTCATGATCACTTCCATACCGATCAACAAGGGATCTGCATCTTCTCCAACATCTTCAATGACGCCGCTTCCATCCGAGCCAAGGATAACGGCGCCTGATGGCGGAACGAGCTGCTCACGCCACGTCCATACGTCGCGATGATTCAAGGCCGCATTGTGAAGACGCACCAACACCTGATCTTTCACAGGTCTGAACTTCTTGATCGGCTCAACAACGATGGGAAGATCTTTGCCTTTAAAAAAAACTGCTCTCATAAACCGGGATAAACACAATAGTACTGTAAAGCGCAGAGACCCTCTGGCGCATTATTCTTAAAAGGCATCAGGGATCTTTTAGCGAACTGGTATGATATAATTCCACCCGTAAGGATCTGCTTCATGGCCAAGTCTGATGCTGCTCAGCTTCGCTTTTACACGATGCTGAAAGCTGTCCGGCCCAGCTGCCGGGAGATTATAGTCCAGTCCGTGAATATTAATGGTGGCAATTGGCGATACAACGGCAGCCGTACCAGCCCCAAAAGCTTCTGTGATTGAACCATTCTTGAAAGCCTCCTCCAGTTCTGCTACGCTCACCTTACGCTGCTCAACGGTGATGTCCAATCCGGGTGCAAGCTTGAGGATTGAATCACGTGTGACGCCGTCCAGCAAGGCAGACGTTAGTTTTGGTGTGATCAGTTTTCCGTTGATGACGAACATCACATTCATTACACCCGCTTCGTCTATATACTTGTGTTCCTTCGCGTCAGTCCATAAGACCTGGTCGAATCCTTCCTGCCTCGCAAGTTGCGTAGGATAAAAAGCTCCACCATAATTGCCTGCACATTTGGCATAACCTGTCCCGCCTTCTGCTGCCCGCACAAATGTTTCTTCCACTTTGATCCTGGTTGCTTTACTGAAATATGCACCAGCAGGGCTAGTCAGGATGAAGAACTTATAATGGTCTGCGATCTTAACGCCTAACCGTGGTTCAAATGCGAAGACCACTGGTCGAAGGTATAAGGAAGCGCCTTCCGTTGTAGGTATCCAGGACTGATCCGTTTCCACGATAGCATGAAGACTTTGAATGAACATTTCTTCCGGGATCTCAGGCATGCACATTCTGGCCAGCGATTTATTGAGTCTATCGCTATGTTTGTGGGGCCGGAAAATGCTAATGTCGCCGTCCTTATTTCTGAACGCTTTCATTCCTTCGAATACCGACTGGCCGTAATGGATCGAAAGCATGGCCGGTGACATGAGGATATCTCCGAATGGCACTATTGTGGGTTCCTGCCATTTGCCATCGACATAGTCTGCCATCAACATATGGTCTGACATGTGTTTTCCGAACTCCAGGTTATCAAAATCAACTTCTGTGATTCTGGATTTTGTGGTTCGTTTAGTGGCGAAGGTGGTCGTCGTGGTTGTCATATTCCTATATATTGAAGAGTGAATTTCATCATTATCTTTTAATATTTCCCGTTTTGATCACAAGATTTTATGCGTCGAAAATTGACTTTCAGATCGTGCTACGGGTCTTGTATTTTGGAATACCCCTGTAAGCGCTTCGAACGCAATGCGCATATCGGTTTCCGTTGTCATCCAATTGGATACTGCGGCACGCATGGCGGGTACTCCTTGAAATATGGTAGGGGTGAAAAAGACCCGTCCATCGTCTCTAATTGCATCCAAAAAGCGCTGAACAGTTTCAAACTGAATGTCGGCTTGAGAGAAGGTAAAACAAACCACATTCATTCTTACCAGAGCCAGCAGGCGAAAATCTGAGGAAGCACTGATCAGCTGCCCAAAGTAGTGCGCGGCCGCGCAATTTCGTTCGATGATCTCTCTATATCCGTCCCTTCCATAGGCCATTAACGTGAACCATGACGGCAATGCTCTGAAACGGCGGCTGTTTTCCGGCGTGTAATGAAAGAAATCGGGGCTTTTGTCCGGATCGCCTAAATAGGCCGCACTGTTTTGAAATACTTTTAGCTGCAGTTGTTTGTGCTTTGTGAATTGCATGGCAGCATCATAGGGGACATTCAGCCACTTATGTGCGTCGATCGTAATACTATCGGCCGCGTTGATACCCCGCAAATAGTGTTCAAATCTCGGAGAGCACGCTGCAAAGCCTCCAAAAGCAGCGTCGATGTGCAGCCAAAAGCTATGTTTGTGCTTGAGATCGCCGATCGCCTCCAAATCATCGAAATCTACTGTATTAACGGTACCGGCATTGGCGACAACTATGCATGGTCCGTCATGTTCACCAAGCTGTCGCGTTAATGCGGCAACGTCTACTGCTTCTCGATCTGCCAAGACGGGAACTTTGACCAGCGCTTTGCGTCCGATCCCAAGCATTGACAAAGCCTTGATAACACTTGAGTGAGGTGTACCGCTCAGGACCTTTATGTTAACAGCGTCACGCAGCCCCTCGTCACTAAAATCAATTCCCTGCTGTTCACCTAACCACTGTCGTGCCAGTGCGAGATTGGTGAAGTTGGATACCGTTGCACCGGTGACAAAAGTTCCGAAGTATTCTTCGTCTAACTTGAACAGCTGTTTGAATAAATGGATCGTCTGTCGTTCGAGCTGGGGAGCGATTGAGTCATTGCTGCCCGCGGCGTTCTGATCATACGCGCTCACGAGCCAGTCCGCGGCAACAGCAGCTGGCGTTGACCCTCCCGTAACGAAACCAAAGTAGCGCGGCCCTGCGCTGTTTGACATCTTATGGGAAAAGTCCCTGTTAAAGCGATCCAATACAGCTATTGCACCTGCTCCCTTTTCCGGCAACTCCTCCATTGGAATATCCTCGATGAAACGGCCCGGCGGGAGCGTTGACTGCTCGCTTAGATAGGCTTCAGCGATGTTCTTCACATGGCTGAGGATGTCACCAATCTGCTTATGATCCGCGGCTAATACTGAATTCATGTTCACGCTGCGTAAGATTATACCTGATTCTATACTTCTTATATGAGATACCTGGAGACAATTGGCCGCTCTTGTTCAATTTCTTTTTATGACGGCACCTTGCTCTTGTCCATTATTTGGGAAACTCCACGACGAACCAATATTTCATTTATCGTCACCAGGTGATGATCATCATGTTCTGCGTCAAACCATGCCAGGTCTACTGCGGTCATCATAACCCTGAGTCGTGGATGGAGCGAGGCGCGTTGCAATTCGTCCGTGACAAGGTTCCGGAACCTGCCGATACTCATCCTCCGCTTATCCTCAAAACGTTTCAGCACCTCTCGCATAGGCATGGCGTTATAATTTGCAAATGGCTCGAAGACGGCTGAAGACAGCGTTGGAACGCCTTGTATCAACTCCGCTATTCTTTTGCCCGAGATGTCATCAACTTCCGACAGATGACCAATGTTTTGTTTTATAGACCATTTTCCATCCCACTGTTCCGACAGTATTTCTTCAGTGACATGCTGGGTCTTATCAATCAGGCGCACAATAGTTCCTTCTAAACGTTCTATATAGAACGGCAACATACTCGCAGGGAGACCAAACGAAAACTGTCGATCAAACCATCTCATAGCCGTTATCATATTAGACAGGAATGCCTTCTTTATTTGCCACAACTACCTGAGGTTTATGATGCACGTCAAAGTTTACCGAACGCGCAATGAAACACATCCTGTTAGCGTCATGATGCAATGCCATAGCCTTTTCAACCATGTCGCTGGACGTTACAGTAACGATCGGGCTCAACGTCGCGCCAATGAACTGCCCACTGCCATCCTTGTTTTCTTCCATTACTCCAAATGCATTGTCAACATATTGCAGCACCACGACACCATTGACAGCGCATAAGTGTAAATACCAAAGCATGTGACACGTTGATAGTGAACTAACAAGCAGATCTTCTGGTGTGTGTTTCGATGGATCACCGCGGAAAGCGACATCGGACGTCCCCTCGATGGAAGGTTTGCCTTTTATCGATATCGCGTGATTGCGGTCATACGCACTGTATGCTGTGGTTCCTTCGCCGCGGTTGCCCGTCCAGGTTACTTTCGCGTGATATTGGTGGTGTTTCATGTAGAATTGGGTGATTGGGTGACCTGCCTGCCGGCAGGCAGGTTGGGTGAATGAAAGACAGGCTCATCAAGTTTCACAGAGTCCATCATAGTCCATCATAGTGAATCAGTTTCATCATAGTTGTCAATTATTTTCTGCATGAGCAGATCTGTTTGCAGGTCGTTGCCAAGCATAAAAGGGTGGGAGCTGAACTTTTTAAATCCACACTTTTCATAAAATGCAATTGCCCGGTGATTGTGTTCCCATACGCCAAGCCAAACAACTTCAAATCTATCGTCAATTGCTGCTTGAAGGCAACTTGCCATCAACTTCTGACCTATTTGCTTGCCGATGTATTCCTTCACCGCGTACAGTCGCTCTATTTCCATAGAACGATGACCCTTAAGCTCAGTTGGCGACTCGCCTCTCCGGATTTTGGCATAACCAGCAGGCAGCCCGTTATCCTCCGCGACAAAAAAAGTATTCTTCCCATCTTCCAATTCTTCCTGAAGTTTCGCTTCATGGAAGGTTTTCGACAGGTAGAGGTTCATGTCGTCTTTGGTATTTACTGCGGCGAACGTATCATAAAATGTTTTTATACCTAACATCGTCAACAGCCTTGCGTCGTCGGACATTGCCTTGCGAATGGAAATCTGCAAGCTGTTGTTGAGGTTAAGTTCCATTTTGATGTTGCTTCGCTTATAGGGCCCGTCGAGCGGGACTTCAACGAATCCTATTTTTTTGTAAAGTGAAATCGCCGGCTGAA
>Ga0193753_10002458_pt1 | contig 14515 bp, 3 predicted proteins | sample H1c2metaG_FD_144925 | JGI IMG/M metagenome (GOLD analysis project Ga0193753, IMG submission 144925) | Soil microbial communities from a riparian zone of the East river system, Colorado, United States - H1c2 | ecosystem: Environmental > Terrestrial > Soil > Riparian zone | place: USA: East River... | reverse complement strand
TGCCACGCCGGCGACGGCCGGGTTTACGGGCTCGTACGGCGGGACGATTCACGAGATGCTCGAGGCGCGCGACGTTCGCATGGGGCAACTCGGATTGAGCAATCAGCCCTCGTTTCACATTCCGTATATGTACGACTACGCTGGTCAACCGTGGAAGACGCAGGAGAAGGTCCGCGAGGCGCTGGCGCGACTTTTCATCGGCAGCAACATCGGTCAAGGATATCTGGGCGATGAGGACAACGGCGCGACGTCGTCATGGGCCATTTTTGGCGCGCTCGGGTTCTATCCGCTGCAGGTGGGGAGTCCGTATTACGTCATCGGCTCACCCTTGTTCACCAAGGCGACGGTTCATCTGGAAAACGGCAAGAACGTCGTGATTCAGGCGCCGCAGAACAGCCCGAAAAACGTATATGTGCAAAGCTTGAAAGTGAACGGCGGGGCGTATAGCAAAACGTACTTGCCGCACGATCTCCTGGCGGCAGGCGCGACGTTGGAGTTCGCAATGGGGCCGGCGCCTTCGGCGTGGGGCAGCGGAGAGCAGGACGCACCGGTTTCCATCACGCAGGGTAGCGAGGTCGCGCGGCCGCTTCACGATGTCAGTACGAGTTGCGTCGGCGGAGCCCGCGCCGATCATGGCGACAGCCTCGACGTGACTCGGCTGTTCGACGATAGCTCGCAATCGCAACCGGTGATCTTCGCCACGCAAACGCCGTGGACTCGGTGCAAGATCTCGGGGACGTCGCCCGTGCGCTTTTACACGCTGACCTCGGGTGCGAGCGCCACGAACGGCGATCCGACGAGCTGGATTCTGGAAGGCTCGAACGATGGCGCCAGTTGGACGACGCTCGACCAACGGAGCAACCAGACGTTTCCGTGGCGGTCCCAGACGCGCGCCTTCAAGGTGGGCGATTCGTCTGCGGCCTACGTCTATTACCGACTCAGCGTGACCAAGAGCACGGCGGCATCGACCTCGATCGCCGAAGTCGAGCTCTTGGCGAATTAGCGCCGTCGGGGACCCCGAGAACCGCCGTGTTCCGGACGGTGACGACTCTCCGTCACCGTCCGGAGCGGAGCTCCTCGATGGGTGAGCTCGAGTCGTTCGCGCCAACCTGGGTGAACTCGTGCGAGGCCGGGTCGTAGTCGAATATCTTGCCCGTGGCGAGCTCGAAGACCCAGCCCGTGACGTGGAGCGTCCCCGCATCGAGCCGCTCGGCGACGAAAGGATAGGCGCGCAGGTGCTCGAGCTGCATGAGGACGTTCTCTTCGACGGCGGCCGTTACCTTCGCCTCGGGAGAGAGGTGGTCGTAGCGCGTTCCGATGACATTGCGCACGGCTTCGGTCTGGGCGAGCCATCGCTGCAGGTATTCCAAGTTCGCCATCTTTTCCGGTTCCAGAATGGCAGCCATCGCCCCGCATTGCGTGTGCCCGCACACGATGATGTTTTCCACGCCCAGGACTTCTACGGCGTATTGCACCGCGGCGGCGGTGCCCCCGGGCAAGTCGGGTCGCGGAATGACATTGCCCACGTTGCGCACGATGAACAGATCACCGGGCCGCGAATTGGTAATGAGGTTGGGGTCGACGCGCGAGTCCGAGCACGTCACGAAAAGCGTTTCTGGCCGCTGACCCCTCTCCGAGAGCTGCTCGAAGAGCTCGTGGTGCTTGGTGAAGAAGTTCTTCTGGAACGAGTGAATGCCTTTAACGAGCTTCTCCATGGTCTCGCGCGGAGCGTCGCACGGAGCGCTCGCGCCCTGCAAGTCGAACGGCAACGCCGCTACACGGTCGCGCTGGCTTGCAAAGGGTTGGTTGCTTCATATGGCTTAGCCCGACAACGTGACTCCCTCGCGCGCCATCGCGCGCTGGGCGGCGGGGCGTGCGGCCACGGCGCGGGCGAGCCGTTCGAACGCACGATAGCCCTCCATCGGTTCGCCGATGCGGTGCCCCCATCGATAGAAGACCATCAGGTACGGATCGAGCGCGCTGTACGCGTCCAGCGCGTGATCTCTGTCGGCCAATTTCGCGTCGATCTCCGCAAAGAACGAGCGCACCGTCCTTCGGCCACATGCGCCGACACTCGCGCGCGCGGCTTCGTCGTCCGCGAAGCGCTCTCCGCGCCATATTTGTGCGAACGCGATGTGCACACTGCTGGCGAGCCACGACTGCCATTCCTGAAAGCGAGTGCGTGCGAGGGTGCCCGGCGACGGAGCGAGCCTGACGTCCGGGTCGCGATCGGCGAGGTGGTTCAAAATGGCGCCCACTTGCGTGATCACGGCTCCCTCGGAGCGTAAGGTCGGCACGCGCGCATGCGGGTTGATCGCCAGGTACTCAGGCCGGCGATTCGCCCCGTCCGGTATGGAGACGAGGACGGTTTCGAAGGGGCGACCGATTTCTTCGAGTGCGACGTGCACGGCGAGCGAACAGGCTCCAGGCGAATAGTAAAGGGTGTCCATGGCGCCACGATGACGCCAAACGATGTAGATGAAAAACGCATTGTCATCATGCAGTGCATGCGCAATCGTCATGCATCATGAATGCGCTCGATGTTCGCCATCTTCGCCTCGTGCAAAGCATCGCAGAATGCGGGACGGTCACACATGCAGCCTCTGCGCTGCACCTCACGCAATCGGCGGTTAGCCGGCAACTCCTCGAGCTCGAAGCACGCCTCGGCGTTGCGCTCTTCTCACGCGCCAAGAAACGGATGAGCCCCACGGCAGCCGGGCAGCGGATCCTCCGCACCGCGGGCCCGATGCTCGATGAGCTCCGCGCGTTGGAGGAGGACGTGACCAAGAAGGCGTACCGAGGCCGACACTACGGATCGCGACCGAGTGCTACACGTGTTATCGCTGGCTCCCTTCTGCGCTGCCCGATCTGCGCCGCGTCCACCCGGATCTCGACGTCCGCATCGTTCTCGAAGCGACGCAGCGCCCGATTGACGCGTTGATACGCGGGGAGATCGACGCGGCATTCGTCTCCTTGACGAGTCGCGATCGGCGGCTTGCGTCGATCCCGCTCTTCGAGGACGAACTCGTTGCAGTACTCCATCCGGATCATCCGCTGGCGGCGCGGGCATACCTCGCCCCGCGTCACTTTGCCGACGAGACGCTCTTCACGTACGACGTGCCGCCGGAGCGAAGCCATTTTTTGCACAATGTTCTCGGTCGCGCGGGGGTCGAGCCGAAGCGGACGTCGCGCGTGCCGCTGACCGAAGCCATTCTCGAAATGGTCGCAGCCAACTTGGGTATCGCCGTACTCTCGCGTTGGAGCGCGGCCGGGCACGTCGAGGATGGAACGCTCGTCGCACGACGGGTAACGCAATCGGGCCTCATGCGCGCGTGGCGGCTGGTTCACACGCGCGATCGCGAGGCGCTTCCGGCGGTGCAAGCGCTCGCGCGCGCGCTGCGCCCGGGGATGCTTGCGGCAAAGCGATCGCCGAATCGTGGACGCGAATGGCCACATTGATTTTGCGGGGCGGTGTTTACAAACGGAGTGCTTCTCTTACTACGAGGCAGAGATACGAGGCAGAGATCGCTGAGATCTCGGAATGCTCGATCTTCCGGAAATATCGAATTTGCGTCAAATGGATACGCGAAATGTAGGTTGCCGCACGTCTGCAATGATACTCCGCTAATGGAGTAGATTGATTCGTCAAAGTCGTCGTGTTAGCGGCGGCTATCATGGGCCGAACACTTCCGGAGTTGTTCGAAGCGCAGGTTGCTCGCACGCCGCATGCGGTCGCGTTGCTCTCCGATGTCGGAGAGATGACATACCGGGAACTCGATCGTCGGTCGAATCGCGTCGCCCGGCGCCTCGTCGCGATGGGGGTCGGGCCGGAGCGGCTGGTCGCGGTTGCCGTGCCGCGCTCGCAGGAATGGGTGGTGACGCTGCTTGCCGTGGCCAAAGCGGGTGGCGCATGGGTGCCCATCGATCTCGACTATCCGAGCGAGCGAATTCGCTTCATGCTGAAGGATGCGCGGCCCGCGTGCATTCTTACGACCGCACGGGGCCGCCTTGCATTGGGCGACGCGGCTGCCGACATTCCGACGCTCGTCGACGTCGTCACGACATCGATGCAGGCGTCCGGATCGGATGATCCATTGAGCGACGCCGATCGGCTCGCTCCACTTTCGGTCCTGCACCCCGTGTATGCCATTTATACGTCGGGTTCGACCGGGACGCCGAAGGGCGTCCTCGTGACGCACCTTGGGCTCGAGGACCTGCTCTCGACGCAGGTTCATTCACTCGAGATTGGCCCCGGCAGTCGAGTGCTCCAGTTTGCGTCGCCCAGCTTCGACGCGTGCGTGTGGGACCTCATGATGAGTCTTCTCGTCGGAGGGACGCTCGTGCTCGTTCCCGCCGACGAGCTTCTTCCAGGTCCCGCCGTAGCCAACGCGGTCGCGCGCTTCGAGGTCACGCACCTGACGTTGCAACCCGCTTCGCTCGCCGTCCTCGCACTCGATGCTTTGCGACCACGTATGATGGTCGTTGCTGCGGGCGAGGCGCTGCCGCCCGAACTGGTGACCCGCTGGGCGGATCGCGTCTGCCTGCGAAATGGCTACGGTCCAACGGAAAGCACGGTGTGTGCGTCGCTGAGCCGGCCGCTGTCGGCGGGGGGCGGCCCGCCTCCGATCGGCATTCCCGTCGAAGGCAACGAGGCATACGTGCTGGACGAAAAGCTCCAGCCCGTGCCCCGTGGCGACTCCGGCGAATTGTACCTTGCGGGGAAAGGGCTCGCGCGCGGATACCTTCGCCGTCCCGGCTCTACGGCGACGCGATTCATTGCCAATCCATTCGGCCCGCCCGGCGCACGTATGTATGCCACCGGCGACATTGCCCGGTTTCGGCCGGACGGTGAGCTCGACTACGTGGGACGCGTCGACACGCAGGTCAAGATCCGCGGCTTCCGAATCGAACCGGGTGAGGTCGAGGCGGTTCTCGAACACCGCCCGGAGGTTTCGCAGGCGAGCGTCATCGTGCGCGAGGACCGGCCGGGCGATAAGCGTCTCGTCGCGTATGTCGTCCCTTCGGCGTCGCATGGTGCGCAGGCTTTGGACGGGCCGACCGAGCTCGGATCGGTCGACGGACAACTCGCCGAGTGGCGCCAGTTCTACGATGCTCTCTATGCGGATGTTCGCACGAGCAGTTTTGGGAACGATTTCACGGGTTGGATCAGCAGCTACGACGGGCGCCCGCTTCCGGACCAGCCCATGCGACAGTGGCGGGCTGCAGCCGTCGAGCGAGTCCTTGCTCTGCGCCCGCGGCGCGTGCTCGAAATCGGCGTTGGCTCGGGGCTGATTCTCTCGCAAGTAGTCCCGCATTGTGAGGCGTATTGGGGAATCGATCTGTCTCCGCCCGCCATCGCCACGCTCGCCGCCGAGATCTCGGAGCGACCGGAGCTTGCGCAAAAGGTCACCTTACGCGCCCTTCCGGCACACAAGTTGGATGGGTTGCCGGTCGGTTTCTTCGATACGATCATCGTCAACTCGGTCATTCAATATTTCCCGAGTAGCGATTACCTCCGCACCGTTCTCCGTGCCGCCGTCGAACTCGTCGTGCCGGGTGGTGCCGTGTTCATCGGCGACGTTCGTCACTTGGGTCTCTTGCGTCCGCTCCGCGTCGCCGTGGCCATGCATCGCGTGGACGCGAACGAAGGCGCGGGCGCCGTGGTTCAGGCCGTGGACCAAGCCGTGTTGCGTGAGCCCGAGCTTCTCGTCGTGCCCGAGTTTTTCGTCGATCTGAGGAACGAGATTCCGAACATTGGCGTCGTCGATGTGCGCCTCAAACGAGGACACCATCACAACGAGTTGACGCGCTATCGCTACGACGTCGTCCTTCGAAAAGGTCCGCAGCCCACGACGCGCGCGTCGGGGCGGAAGGCGCGATGCCGGTGGGGACGGGACGCCTCATCGTTGGACGAGCTGGGAGAGCAGCTTTGGTTGCGCCCGTCGCGCGTGCGGGTGACCGGGATCCCCAACGCGCGACTGGCGAGCGAGATCGCGGCCGCGAAGGCGCTCGATCGCGGAGAGCCACTGGCCGAGGTTCAACGGTTGCTGGGGGCGGAGGGCGAGCCGGGCGGTGCGGAAGCGCGCGCGCTGGATCCGGAAACGCTCTTCGAATGGGCCCGATCGCGCGGATACGCTGCGGCCTGCACGTGGTCGACCGTGGACTCGGGCCGCTTCGACGCGATGCTCGTCGAAGGAGACGCCGATGCGAGCGCCTTCGATGACATCTACGTCCCGAGCTCGGGCAACATGTCGCTCACGAGCGAGCCGGCGCGTGCGCGTGCGCTGACATCGCTCGGCGTGACCTTGCGCGCACATCTGCGCGACCGACTCCCGCCGTATTTGGTCCCCTCGGCGGTGGTCGTCATGAGCCGGTTGCCGCTCACGCCGAACGGCAAGGTGGACCGCAACGCGCTGCCGGTTCCCGCACCCGAGGTCGACCCGGGTGGTCGTGCGCCGACGACTCCGCAGGAGCGAATGATCTGCGACCTTTTCGCGCAGATTCTAGGGATCCCTTCCGTGGGGGCCGACGGCGATTTTTTCGAATTGGGCGGTCACTCGCTTTTGGCCTCGCGCCTCGTCAGCCGTATTCGTTCGACGCTTCGGGTCGAGCTTGACGCGCGCGCGCTCTTCGATGCGCCGACGCCGATTAAGCTCGCGCGCGTCGTTGACGACGCGTCCGGTGCGAGGCCATCGCTCTGCGCGAAACCGCGCCCTGCCGACCCGCCGCTCTCGTTTGCGCAGCGTCGACTTTGGTTCCTTTACCGGCTCGAAGGGCCCCATGTCGCCTACCACGTACCCGTCGCGCTGCGGCTCGAAGGGGCACTCAATGCCGCGGCCCTCGAGTCGGCACTGGGCGACCTGATGAAGCGTCACGAGACGCTGCGCACGGTCTTCCCCGAAAAGGATGGCGTGCCGTTCCAGCGTGTTCTCGAGCCTTCCGAGGCGAGGCTGCGGCTCGAGGTTCGTCATGTTCACGAAGGCGATCTCGAGGCCGCGTTGCATCGGGCCACGAAGGAGCCGTTTCGACTCGAGAGCGAGCCGCCGCTTCGCGCCGTGCTCTTGGCACTCGGAAGCGAACGGCACGTACTCCTATTGGTTCTCCACCACATCGCAGCGGATGGTTGGTCGGTGGGGCCACTGAGCCACGATCTGGCCAAAGCGTACGGCGCCCGCTGCGCGGGCCTGGAGCCCGAGTGGGCCAATCTGCCAATCACATATACCGGTTACACACTTTGGCAGTATGAATTGTTGGGCGAGCGCGATGCGAAGACGAGCCTCCTTTCGCGCCAATTGGAGTACTGGCGTGAAGCGCTCGACGGGATCCCCGAGCGGCTGGAGTTGCCGACGGATCGGCCCTACCCGCCCATTGCCGACTATCGCGGAGCTTTTTTCGAATTTCGAATCGACGCTACGTTGCACACGGGGCTTGCTGAGCTGGCGCGCCACACGCGCACCAGCCTGTACATGGTGCTGCAGGCGGCGCTGGCCGCCTTGTTGACGCGGCTCGGAGCCGGTACCGACATTCCGCTCGGCTGCGCGCTTGCTGGGCGGACGGACGGCGCGCTCGAGGATCTCGTCGGCTTTCTGGTCAACACGCTGGTTCTTCGCACCGACACGTCCGACGACCCGACGTTTCGTGAGCTGCTCGACCGCGTGAGGGCCGAGGACTTGCCGGCGTACGTCAACCAGGATGCACCGTTCGAGCGGATCGTGGAGGACCTACGCCCCACGCGATCTCTTTCGCACACGCCGCTCTTTCAGGTGATGCTGGTGCTGCAAAACACCCCAGACGCGACGTTCGAGCTTCCCGGCGTGGAATCGAGCGCGGTGCGCGTCGAGTCGGGCCATACCAAGTTCGACTTAACGGTGGACATCACGGAGCGCTTCGGGCGCGATGGCGCTCCCCGCGGGCTCGAGGGGCGCATCGAGTATCGGACGGACCTTTTCGACGCGTCGAGCATCGAAGCGTTCGCCGGACGCTGGACGCGTTTGCTCGACGGGATCGCCTCCGATCCCGATCGGCGTGTAAGTCGATTCGATCTTCTCGGCGCGCACGAACGAGCCGTGTTGCTGCCTCGCGTGGACGATCCGGCGTCGCCGAAGGCGAGTGGGTCCGAGCGGTTACCGTGCGGGCAGACCCTCTCGGAACTCTTCGAGGCGCAGGTGCGACGCACGCCGTCGGCCATGGCCCTTTGCGACGGCCCGCGGCGCTTTTCCTACCGCGACCTCAATGCCGAGGCGAATCGCCTTGCACGGCGGCTCCTCGCGTTGGGCGTTGGACCCGAAGATCGCGTGGGACTCGCCCTTGCGCGGTCCGCCGAGGCGGTGGTCGCCATCTTGGCGATCCTCAAAGCGGGCGCCGCGTACGTACCGCTCGACCCGGACTATCCGCGCGAGCGGCTCGCATACATGCTCGCGGACGCGCGTCCGCGGTGCGTAGTGACGACCGCGGAGCACGTCGAAAAAGTTGGTGCGAGCTTTTCGCCCGCCGACCGTACCCGCGCGCCGATGATGGTGCTCGACGCGCCCGCGACCCTCGCCGAGCTGGCCGCGTATTCGGATGGCGATCCGAGCGACGACGAGCGTGTCCGTTCGCGCAGAGCGAAGGACGCGGCGTACGTTATCTACACGTCTGGCTCCACCGGTCATCCAAAAGAGGTGGTCGTCGCGCACCAAAACGTCGGCCGGCTTTTCTCGGCCACCCGCGAGCTGTTTCCGTTTGGTGCCGCCGACGTGTGGACCCTGTTTCACTCCCTGTCGTTCGATTTCTCCGTGTGGGAACTCTGGGGGCCTCTCTTGCACGGCGGGCGACTCGTCGTCGTACCGCAGATGGTGAGCCGTTCGCCCGAGGAGATGCTCGATCTGCTCGAGCGCGAGAGCGTCACCATTTTGAACCAGACGCCGTCCGCGTTTTACGAGCTGGCAGAAGCCGACCGACGCCGCACCCCGCGCGACGGGTTGGCACTTCGCGCGGTCGTCTTTGGAGGCGAAGCGCTCGAATTTCGACGCCTTCGGGAGTGGGCCGAACGCCGTCCGAAGGCGCCGGCCCTGATCAACATGTACGGCATTACGGAAACGACCGTGCACGTGACGTACTTCGAATTGGATACAGAGACGCTCGACACCGAGGCTGGCTTGATCGGCGCGGCCCTCCCGGACCTTCGCATGTACGTGTTGGATGCGCATTTGCAGCTCGTCCCGCCCGGGGTTGCCGGCGAGCTTTACGTGGCAGGGGAGGGGCTGGCGCGTGGTTATCTCGGGCGGCCCGGGCTCACGTCGGAACGCTTCGTCGCCGATCCTTTCGGCCCGCCGGGCCAGCGCATGTACCGCACCGGAGACCGCGGGCGTTTTCGCGCGAAGGGGGGATTCGAATACCTCGGCCGCATCGATGATCAGATTAAAATCCGCGGCTTTCGAATCGAACTGGGCGACGTCGAGGCGGCGCTCGCCCGGCACCCGGACGTGGCGCAGGTCGTCGTGGTGGCGCGCGAGGACAGTGCCCGTGACATGCGGCTCGTCGGTTATGTGGTGCCCGTAAGCGGCAGCTCGCTGGCCGCGTCGGACTTGCGGCGGCACGTGGCCAACGCACTGCCCGAATACATGGTCCCTTCTTCGGTGATCGTTCTCGACCGAATACCACGTACGGCGAACGGTAAAGTCGATCGCAAGGCGCTGCCGGAGCCAGGGTTGGACATTCGCGCCAATGTGCGGAGGCCGACGACGCGTCGCGAGGAAATCTTATGCGAGATTTTCGGCGAGGTGCTTGGCGCTACCGGCGTCGGAATGGACGACGATTTTTTCGAACTCGGTGGACACTCGCTGCTCGCAACGCGCTTGGTCAGCCGCGTACGAGAGCGCCTGCGCGTGGAACTCTCCGTGCGTGCGATCTTCGAGGCGTCCACCGTCGCGACGCTCGCAGACCGATTGGACGCCCACGGAAAGCTGGGGAATGCCGTGCGCCCCGCGTTGGTGGCCGCCCTGCGCCCGGACGAGATTCCGCTCTCTTCTGCGCAGCGCCGGATTTGGTTCGTCCAGCATCTCGAGGGGCCGAGCCCGACGTACAACATTCCGATCGGGCTCCGGCTATCGGGGCCGCTTTCGCGCGAGGGTCTCGAAGCGGCGCTCGCGGATCTCACGACGCGGCACGAGAGTCTACGGACGATCTTTCCCGAGATCGACGGCCGTCCGGTGCCGCGCATTCTGGCGCCCTCCGCGGCGCGGCTCGCGCTGCCGACGGGCGGCTCCACCTTGGAGGCGGAAGTCCTGCGGCCGTTCGACCTCCGCATCGAGCTCCCGCTGCGTGCGCGCCTGTTCGAGCGCGGTCAAGAGGAGCACGTGCTCGTTCTCGTCGTGCATCACATCGCGGCGGATGGTGCATCCTTGGTGCCTCTGACGCGGGATTTGGCAACCGCGTACGCCGCGCGCCGGGCCGGTCGTGCGCCGGCATGGGAGCCGCTGCCCATTCAGTACGCTGATTATACGTCGTGGCAGCGCGAGTGGCTCGGCGGCGAGAGCGATCCGGCGAGCGAGGCCGCCAAGCAAGTGGCCTTTTGGCGCCGCACGCTCGACGGGTTGCCCGACTACATCGCACTTCCCACGGATCGGCCGCACCCGCCCCTTGCGGGTCATCATGGAGACGCGTTCACGGTCGTTCTTCCACCGGCGGTGCACCGGCGGCTTATCGATCTCGCCCGCGCGAGGCACGCGAGCTCGTTCATGGTGCTCCAGGCCGGTTTGGCCGCGCTGCTCACGCGGCTCGGTGCCGGCACGGATATTCCGATCGGGAGCCCCGTTGCGGGCCGGACGGATCACGCGCTCGACGCGCTCGTGGGCTGCTTTTTGAACACGGTGGTGTTGCGAACGGACACCTCTGGCAGCCCGACGTTCGAAGAGCTCGTCGATCGGGTGCGCGTCGCCGATCTGGCTGCATTTGCCCATCAGGATGTCTCGTTCGATCGGGTGGTGGAGGCGCTCCATCCGGAGCGATCGCTGGCGCGGCATCCTTTGTTTCAGGTGATGCTCGTCGTTCAGGACGTGCTCGAGCCGCCGACGTTCCCCGGCCTTCGCGTCCGCGTGGAAGACATCGCGATCCACACGGTGAAGTTCGATTTGACCATTCATGTGGCCGAGCGTCGCAACGGGTCCGGCGGCGCCGGCGGCGTCGAGTGCGTCTTCAACTATCGAACCGATATCTTCGATCGGGCCACCATCGAATCGATGGGCGCGCGATTCGAGCGCCTCCTCGAAGCGGTCACGGGGGCGCCGTCGCGGCCGATCGCGGCGATCGATCTCCTCGGCGGCGCCGAACGCGAGCAACTGCTCCGAGAGTGGAACGACACGTCCGTAACGTTGCCGGAGCTCGGCATGATCGAGCGCATCGAATCGCAGGCGGCACGTCGCCCGGACGCCGTGGCCGTGAGCGGCGACGATGGCAGGCTGACGTACGGGGAACTGGTTGTGCGCGCGAACCGATTGGCTCGGGACCTTCGAGCGCGCGGCGTGCGCGGCGAGAGCCTCGTCGGCGTTCTCTTGCCGCGCGCCACCGATCTCGTGGTCGCGCTCTTCGCCGTGCTGAAGTCCGGTGGCGCTTTCTTACCTATCGATCCGTCGTATCCGCTCGACAGGATCCAGTTCATGTTGGACGAGGCGGCGCCTCGGGTGGTGCTGACCCTCCGCGAGCTCAGGCCTCGGCTCGCGGCGCGGCCCGATGCCGTGCAAACGATTTGCATGGACGACGCGCCGCTCGACTTGGCCGGGCCCCTCACCGCGCACGTGGCCGCCGATGCTCCCGCGTATGTCCTTTACACGTCGGGCTCCACCGGCGGTCCGAAGGGTGTCGTGGTGACCCGCCGCGGCCTGGACAACCACATGGCGTGGATCGCCTCCGAATACCCCATGACCCGCGATGACGTCATGCTGTTTCGGTCCTCGATCAGTTTCGACGCTGCGCAATTCGAGATTTGGCTCCCACTGATGGCAGGCGCGCGCGTGCATGTCGCATCTCTCGAACTTTCGCGCGACCCGGAACTCCTGCTTTCGGCCGTGCGCAGTGAAGGGATTACGGTCACGCAATTCGTGCCGTCGTTGCTCGCGGCGACCGTTGCCGCGACGTCGGGCCCCGTGCCCCCGCTGGCTCATGTTTTCGCCGGCGGCGAACCGCTGCCAGCGGAGCTGGCGCGCGACGTCATCTCCCGCTGGCGGGTCCGAGTGAGCAACATGTACGGTCCCACGGAGGCCACCGTCGTTTCGGCGTCGGCTTCGTGGGCAGGCGAGTTTACGGGCCACACCGCGCCCATCGGTCGCCCCATTTGGAACACGCGCATCTACGTTCTGGACGACCGTTTGCAGCCCGTGCCGCCAGGGGTCGTTGGAGAGCTGTACATCGCGGGGCTCTGCTTGGCTCGCGGTTACCTCGGTCGCGCTTCGCTGACCGCCGAACGATTCATTGCCGATCCGTTCGGGCCGCGGGGCAGCCGAATGTACCGCTCCGGAGATCTGGCCCGCTGGAGAAACGGCGAGCTGGAGTGCCTCGGCCGCGTCGACGATCAGATCAAGCTGCGTGGCTTCCGCATCGAATTGGGCGAAATCGAGTCCGCCCTTCGTCGTCACCCAACGGTGGTGCAGGCTGCCGTGGTGGTGCGCGAGGATCGCCCCGGCGACAAGCGCCTCGTCGGTTACATCGTGCCCGCGCGCGGGCTACTCGCCGATGCGAGCGCGCTTCGCGAACACGTCGGGCGGCTCCTTCCCGAGTACATGATCCCCGCGGCGGTGGTGTCACTCGATGCCTTGCCAACGTCGCCCAACGGCAAGGTGGACCGCCGCGCGTTGCCCGCACCGTCGTTCACGACCGCATCGGGGCATGCGCCGCAGACGCCGCGCGAACGGAGCATGTGCGATCTGTTCGCCCAAGTCCTGGGGCTTGCGGAGGTCGGGACGGAGGGTGACTTTTTCGAGCTTGGCGGCGATAGCATCATGTCGATTCAGCTCGTGAGCCGCGCGCGCGCCGCGGGCTTCCGCGTCACCGCGCGCGATGTATTTTTGCATCGGACGGTGGCGGGGCTCTTGGCCGCTACGGGCCCGGCGGAGGAGAGAGAAGACGTCGCACCACCGGACGACGATGCGGTGGGGAGCGTCGTGCTGACGCCGATCATGCACGCACTGGCCGAACGCGGAGGGTCGATCGAGCGCTATCACCAATCGGCCCGCGTGCGCGCCCCGGCGGGGGCAACCACCGAGCAGGTGATCGCCGTCGTGCAAGCGCTCGTGGATCGTCACGATATGCTTCGCGCTCGAACGACGACGGAACCTCATGGGCGTTTCGCCCTTCACGTTCGCGAGCGGCCGGATGTTCTCGCAGCCGCCCTGGTTCACCGGATCGACGTCCGTCATCTGGATGCGGGCGCCGTGGGCGAGACGGCCCTTCGCGACTTGATCCGCGCGGAAACCGACCTTGCGAGCGCGCGCCTGGCGCCTTCCGATGGCGTCTGCCTTCAGGCCGTGTGGTTCGACTCGGGCCTCGAACGGCGAGGGCAACTCGTTCTGCTTCTGCATCATCTCGTGGTCGACGGCGTTTCTTGGCGCATCCTCTTGCCGGATCTGGCGGTGGCCTGGTCACGGATTCGCCGGGGAAGCGCGGCGCCGCTCGACACAGTGCCGACATCGTTCCGGCGCTGGGCGGCTCGATTGGCGGCGCGGGTCAACGATTCGGATCTCCGTGCCGAGCGGCCTTTCTGGGAACGCGTGCTCTCGGCACCACCCGAGCCAGAGCTGACGGCGCGTCCGCTCGATCCCGAAAAGGACGTGAGGGCGACTGCTCGAACGTTAACGCGCACGGCCACGAGCGACATCACGACCGCGCTGCTCACCACCGTGCCGGCGGCCGTTCACGGCGGACCAAACGACGTGCTGCTCACCGCGGTCGCGTTGGCGGTGGCCGACGTGTGGCGGCAGCTCGGGGCGGCGGGCCGGCGGGACGTACTCGTCGATCTCGAAAGCCACGGCCGCCATCAAGACGTTGTCCCGGGCGTCGATCTCTCGCGCACCGTCGGCTGGTTTACCAGCGTGCACCCGGTGCGCCTCGACCCGGGTGGGGCAGATCTCACCGGGGCGCTGAAACGAATCAAAGAGCAGCTTTGCGCGGCGGCGCACCACGGTATCGGCTACGGGCTGCTCCGGCATTTGGACCCGAGTGCGCGCGCCGCCCTCGCGCCGTTGCCGAAGGCGCAGATCCTTTTCAACTACCTCGGACGCTTCGCAGCGGGATCCGACGCGGACTGGTCGCTCGATGACGGCGGCGACAGCCTCGGCGGCGGAGGCGCTCCGGACATGGCGCTCACCTACCCGATCGAAATCAATGCGCTCACGCGGGAGACCGCGTCGGGGCCCGAGCTCACGGTCGCTTGGTCATGGCCGGAGGGCGCCGTGAACGACTCCCTCGTTTCCGCACTGGCCGACGCTCTTTTCGGGCACTTGCACGCGCTCGCGGAAAACGTGGGTCAGGACGGCGTGAAACA
>Ga0193753_10002457_pt1 | contig 14516 bp, 14 predicted proteins | sample H1c2metaG_FD_144925 | JGI IMG/M metagenome (GOLD analysis project Ga0193753, IMG submission 144925) | Soil microbial communities from a riparian zone of the East river system, Colorado, United States - H1c2 | ecosystem: Environmental > Terrestrial > Soil > Riparian zone | place: USA: East... | reverse complement strand
TTCCCTTTTCTACAGCTTCAATTCGAATTCCAGCGCTACAGGCAGGATTGCAGAAAAGACCGTGAAAGCTCAGAAACAGTCGTTCCCGATGCAGGTTTCTACTGCCGTCGTGATCCGCTGATCAGGTGCCAACACTACTAATATTTTTGTGGCAGGCCTACGCCGATTGCATTGATAGTAATATCTTCGCCGCTCCGAAACGTTCCTAAGACCTTCGGACATATTCTCAGCTATGCAATCTGCCAAAATATTTGCCGGTACCAGTTCTGAAGTACTGGCCGACCATATCTGTAAAAAATATGGGGCCAAGCCGGGTAGAATCGCCATCCAGCGCTTTAGCGACGGTGAGATTTGCCCCGTTTTCCTCGAAAGCATCAGGGGAGATTTTGTTTTCCTCGTGCAAAGCACCCATTCCCCCGCCGACAATCTCATGGAGCTCCTGCTCATGATCGATGCGGCCCGAAGGGCCTCGGCTTACAAGATCATCGCTGTTATTCCCTATTATGGACCTGCATGCTCCCCAGATCCAGGGCTATTTCGACATCCCGGTGGATCACCTCGACAGCCATGCGCTTTTTATCCCTTACGTAGAGAATCTCAAGCTGGAAAACCTTACCTTTGCCGCCCCCGATGTAGGGGCTACCAACAGGATCAGGGAAATAGCCAACTATTTCAGTGCTGAAATGGTGATCTGTGATAAGCACCGGAAGAGAGCAAATGAGATAGCAAGCATGGTAGTGATCGGGGATGTGACTGGAAAGGATATCGTGATCATCGATGATATCTGCGATACGGGTGGTACGCTGGCCAAGAGCGCCTCGCTGATGATAGAGAAGGGTGCACGCAGCGTAAGAGCATTGATCACTCACCCTGTTTTGAGCGGAAAGGCGTACGAAAACCTGGAGAACAGCGTGCTGGAAGAAGTGGTGGTTTGTGATACGATACCGATCCGGGAGGATGCAGGATCAAAGATCAAGGTGATCTCCGTTGCTGAACTGTTTGCAGTTGCTATCAGGAACGCTTTCGAGAATAAGAGTATCACCAGCCTCTTTATTCACTCACAACGCAGACACAGCCTGTAAGAGTTCAGATCCGGATGTAAGAAGTCATTAATTAAACAACATAAAATGAAAACAATTACGATCGAAGGACAACTGAGGACCGGATTCGGGAAGGCCGCCACCCGACAACTCCGCTCTCAGGAACAAGTGCCTGGTGTAATTTATGGGGGTGCAAAAGAGATCAACTTTTCAGCTCCTGCTACGGCCTTCAAGACCTTAGTGTACACACCGAATTTCCAATTTGCCGATGTCACGGTTGATGGCAAGACCTACAGGACGATCCTGAAGGATCTTCAATTTGATAAGGTGAGTGATCACCTGATCCATGTAGATCTTCTTGAACTGGTAGAAGACAAGAAAGTGATCGCCGATATTCCACTGAAGTTCGTCGGTACATCAAAGGGAGTGAAAGATGGTGGTAAGCTCGTTACCAAAATGAAATCCCTTAAGATCAAGACGCTTCCAAAATACCTGAAAGAGCAGATTGAAGTGCCAATCGACGACCTCGATTTGAACGGTAATATCAGGGTTGAAGATGTGAAGGAAGAACATTACGAGATACTGAATTCTCCCCGTATCCCGATTGCCTCCGTTGTATTGACACGGCAATTGAAACAGGAAGAAGCTACAGCACCCGCTGCTGCTCCCAAGGCTGCAGCCGCTGCGCCGAAAGCCGCCGCTGCCGCACCTGCCGCTGCTGCTGCAAAGCCAGCTGCAAAGCCAGCCGGAAAGAAGTAATAAATTCTTTAGAAATAATAATAAAACCCGTGTCACCCGATGCGGGTTTTTTATTGTCATAATTCGATCTTTGGAACCAGATAATGAACGTATGAAATTTTTAATCGTTGGATTGGGAAATGCAGGCAATGAATATTCTCACACCAGGCACAATATCGGGTTTGATATCGTGCATGCATTCGTTACAAAACATGCGGGGATCTTCCAGGAAGGCCGGTATGCCTATATCGCATCCCCCAGGTGGAAAGGGAGAGGATTCACCTGTATTTGCCCTACCACCTTCATGAACCTTAGCGGGAAGGCCGTCAAATACTGGATGGATAAAGAGAAGATTCAACTCGAGAATACCCTGGTTGTGGTAGATGAGCTAGCCCTTCCACTTTCCCGGATAAGGGTGCGGCCAGGCGGAAGCGATGGAGGCCACAACGGCCTTAGAAGCATTCAGGAATCACTCGGTACCTCGGAATTCCCCAAACTCAGATTCGGTATTGGGAATGATTTCCCCAAAGGCCATCAATCGGATTACGTTCTGGGACGATGGACAAAGGAGGAAGAGCCCCTTGTTAAACTAAAAATAGATGCATCGGTAGAAATTATTGAAAACTTTGCCACCCAGGGAATAAATTTTGCTATGAACCAGGTAAATAATAAGCATTTTTCATTATGAGAAGTCATATCGATTACTTATTTTAGCAGCCTGACTTTTCCACCTCTTAAAATCCAAACTACTTATCGATAGCCCTGAATATATGGGATGAACAGTCTCAGAAAAGTATCCGATGTATTTAACTAATAACCATCCTCAAGTATGAAGATTTTTTGTGTAGGCCGGAACTATGCAGCGCATGCAAAAGAGTTAGGAAATTTAATTCCCGACGAGCCTGTAATTTTCATGAAGCCCAAGAGCGCGCTCCTGCAACCCCATACGCCTTTCTATTACCCAGAGTTCACCAATGAACTTCATTACGAAGCCGAGTTGGTCATACGCATCAGCAAGAATGGTAAGTATATCCAGGAAAAATTTGCCAATAAGTATTACGATGCTATAACTACGGGGATCGATTTTACAGCAAGGGATATTCAGAATGAACTAAAGGAAAAAGGATTGCCCTGGGAAAAGGCAAAGGCCTGGGACAACTCCGCCGTCATTGGTAAGTGGGTGCCGTTTGGAGACATCAAGAATAAGAAGGATATCAATTTCGGGCTCTATAAGAACAAGGAGTTGGTGCAACAGGGAAACTCCCTGAGCATGCTTCATAATTTCGATGGCATTGTTTCTTATATCTCAAACTATTTTTCGATAAACATCGGCGATGTCATCTTCACGGGCACTCCTGCCGGCGTGGGCGAGGCTGTTGTTGGAGATGAGCTGGAAGGCTTTCTCGAGGATAACAGCATGTTCAAACTCGAAGTCAAATAAAAAACACGAAGACGCCAACCAGGTAATTGCTTTGCCATCCGATGACGGGTGGTTTTTTTATGGGAGTTCATGACCGGCACATAAATGAATGAAGCTTGCCTTCGGGAGGCACAGAATTCACGAACGTTAGTCTTACATTTGCTCACCAGATTGCAATACATGTCAGATATTAATCTATTACTGAAGGCGTACCGGTTGATGAGTCAGGCGAAGACGATGGCAGAGACCTATGAATCCAACCGGGCGGTTTGTAAATATGTCCATTCTACTTCACGTGGCCATGAGGCCATCCAGCTGGCCACTGCGTTCCAATTACAAGATCACGATTATGTGAGTCCCTATTACCGGGATGAAAGTCTCCTGCTCGGTCTGGGATTCTCTCCTTTTGAGTTGATGCTGCAGCTGCTTGCCAGGGGTGATGATGCATTCACGGGTGGCCGCGAATATTATTCCCATCCGAATTTCAGAGGTCCCGGTAAGCCAACGATCATTCACCAGAGCAGCGCCACAGGCATGCAGGCGATCCCGACCACTGGCATTGCTCAGGGCATTCAGTACCTCGAAAAGACCGGGGTCATCCCCCCGGGCAAAGAAAAGCAGCCCGGTCAGGCGATCGTGATCTGTTCGCTTGGCGATGCCAGCATTACCGAAGGCGAGGTGAGTGAGGCCTTACAGGTAGCGGCATTAAAGCAACTTCCCATCATCTATCTCGTGCAGGACAATCATTGGGGCATCAGCGTAACGGCTGCGGAGGCCCGCGCGATGAATGCCTATGAATTCGCTGCAGGGTTCAAGGGACTCGGCAGGATACAGGTGGATGGGAGCGATTTCGAAGCTTCTTATGATACCATGAAATATGTGTGCGAATGGGTACGGAAGGAAAGAAGACCCTATCTCGTTCACGCGCAGGTACCGTTACTCGGTCACCACACGAGCGGCGTGCGAAAGGAATTCTACCGCAGTGCATCAAATTGGTCGAAGCATTCGCATTTCGATCCGCCCGTCAGGCTCAGGGAGAAATTATTGGAAAAGGGACAAACAGAGGAGGTATTGAATGCGATCGAGGCCGAGGCAAGGGAATTGGTAGCCGATCATTTCAGCAAGGCAGTCGATTCGCCCGAGCCAGATCCACGCGGCGTGGAGTCGCATGTGTTTGCGCCAACTCCCGTCACTGAAGAAAAAGGAGAACGCAGTCCGGCAGGTGCGGAGAAGGCATTGATGGTTGACGCCGCATTGTTTGCCATACGGGAGCTGATGGAGGATCACCCCGAAGCATTGCTATATGGACAGGATGTGGGAAAAAGACTGGGAGGCGTATTCAGGGAGGCGGCTACGCTGGCCGATAAGTTTGGGGTGGACCGCGTCTTCAATACCGCCATCCAGGAAGCCTATATCGTCGGTTCTACAGTCGGCATGAATGCCGTCGGGTTGAAGCCGATAGTGGAAGTACAATTCGGCGATTACCTGTATCCTGGTATTAACCAGTTGGTGACTGAAATATCAAAGAGTTCATACCTGAGTTGCGGTAAGTTTCCCATATCGATGATACTGCGCGTACCGGTTGGCGCCTATGGCGGCGGCGGCCCATATCATAGCGGGTGCGTAGAGACGACACTCCTGTCCATCAAAGGAATTAAAGTTGCCTATCCTTCCAATGCGGCGGACATGAAGGGTTTGATGAAGGCGGCTTTTTATGATGGCAATCCTGTGGTCATGCTTGAGCACAAGGGACTGTATTGGGGAAAGGTGCCTGGAACGGAGGATGCAAAGCGGGCGGAACCTTCCCGTGATTACATTCTTCCCTTCGGGAAAGCGAATATCATAGAGCAGGCGGATGCAACAGTAGTGAATAACGGTGGAAGCTGCGTGGTGATCACCTATGGCATGGGCGTGCATTGGGTGCGTGCGGCAGCTAAAGGGTTTAACCGGAGTGTGGAGATAGTCGACCTGCGTACATTGTTTCCCTTGGATGAAGAATTGATCTATGAGCGGGTAAAATTGCATGGCCGCTGCCTGGTGCTGACAGAGGAGCAACAGAATAATTCATTTGCAGAGGCGCTTGCGGGCCGGATCGCGCAGCATTGTTTCCGTTTTCTCGATGCCCCGGTGAGTGTATTGGGTGCATTGAATTTGCCTGCCGTGCCAATGAATACGGGCCTCGAACAGGCCATGTTGCCCGGCGTCAGCAAGACCATCGATGCCATCAGGAGCTTACTCGAGGAATAAGAATTTGTTGGGAATGGAGTCCCATCGTCGTCAGTTCATGGTAAACCGGTATCCCACACCGTGTATGGTTTCTATGGTGACGGAAGGCTCCGCCTGCAATAATTTTCTCAGCCGTGTGATGAAAACATCCATGCTTCTTCCAAGGAAAAAATCATTCTTCCCCCACACATTCGAAAGTATTTCTTCCCGTTTGAGCACCTTATTGGGATGAAGGCAAAGGAATTCCAGCAACTCGGCCTCGCGTTGCGTAAGCGTGATCTGCTGTGTGCTATTTACCAGTTTAAGTTCTTCCGGTATGAAATCAAATTCGCCGATGGGTATTTTTTGCTGCGAGTGTGTAACGATCATTTTATTGCGGCGCAGGAACACATTGATCCGCGACAGAAGCTCCTTCATACTGAACGGCTTTACGATATAGTCGTCACCACCTGCAGCGAAGCCTTTTAACTTATCTTCTTCCAACGACTTCGCCGTGAGGAACAGTATCGGGACCTTGTCGCTTTTTTGCCGGATCTTCTTCGCGAGGGCGAAACCGTCACGATAGGGAATGTTGACATCCAGGATGCAGAGATCGGGTTCCGTTTTTTGGTAATATTCCCAAGCGATCTCACCGTCCGGGCAGTTGATAATATGGAAGCCAGCCTCTTCAAGGTTATCCTTGATGATGAAGCCCAATTGAAGATCATCTTCGGCCACGAGGATTTTTATTTTTTGTTGCATTTTATATAGATTATTGTACTGGTAATTCAATGATAAAATTGCTGCCACTGGCCGGCTCACTCGTCACGTGGATCTTTCCTTTATGTGCATCCACGATCTTCTTGACGAAGCTTAAGCCAATGCCGAAGCCCTTTGCCGCGTAGGCCTCACCTCTCCGCACTCGGAAGAATTTCTGGAATATCGTTTCGAATTCTTTCTTGTCGATCCCGATGCCATTATCCTGTACTCCCATTATGATGGAATGTTGTGCAGACCTGGAAGTGATGGTAATGCGGGGCGTCTTTGAATACTTGATCGCATTATCCACCAGGTTCATGATGACGATAATTAGATAGTCCCGGTCGGCCATCAGGATCGGGTGGGTAGCCATTAGTTGAAGGTCCAGCTCTACGTTCTTTTCCTTTATCAGGGGTTGCAGGTTGCTGATAGCTTCGTGAACGAGATCGTGGAGATTCACTTTCTCTTTGGATAAATGAAACTGACTGGAGTCGGTGTACGCAAACTTCAATAGCTTTTCAATCTGGTTGCGTAGATAGGCAGATTGGTATTCCACAATTCCTGCGTAGGTAGCCAGTTTCTCTGGCCGGCTCGCGATGGATGGATTCTTCAGCACATCGGCCGCAAGGCTGATCACGGCAACGGGTGTCTTGAATTCATGCGTGAAATTATGTATGAAGTCCTTCTGCGTTTCGTTCAGGAACTTCTGCTTGTAGAAATAGTAAATGCTGGCGCCGAACAACAAGAGCACAATGAGAAGTAATGCGCTGGTGATGATCCAGAAATTCATTTGCGCCAGGATGTATTGCTTCCTGTTGGGGAAAAAGAGGGCGATATGATCATACAGTCGCTGGGAGGGAGGGAGCACAGCCTGCGACTGATGCTTCACGCCTGCCGATTTAAGTACACCAGTGTAGATATATTTGCCTTCGGCCGCGCTGAAAATGCCGAGATGGCAATCGGTGAAGACACCGAAGTCCTCCAGTTCATAGAGTAAATAACTCGTCAGCGAATCGGTATCGACAGGCAATGCGAGCCGGGCGACATAGAGATCCGGTTCTGGGTTTTCGATCAACTCGTTGAGATGGGAATAATTGTAAGAGTTTACATCGAGATCCTCATACATTCCGCGGATCGATTTTACGATGCTGTGGTTGAATTCCTTTTGCTCGAAGTTGTATACTTTCTTCAACCACACCAGCTGGAACACCATGATGGTGGCAATGGCAAGGGAACTGATGAAAATACCCAGCCGGATGGTGGAGGATCGTATGGAGAAGGAGAGCATATTGTGTACTGCAAAGGTTTTAAGTCTCCTGAATAACTTTTGTTAACATTCGTTAAGTGAAAGTTAACAGATTTTTCCAGCTATGCGCATAAAAAAAGACGACCCTCTGCAGGATCGCCTTACTGAACCTCGAAACCACCTTATTGCTTATTTTGAAGCAGCCTTTTTAGAGGACGCTTTCTTTGCGTGATGCTTTCTCTTGATAGTTGTTGCTGTTGCTGTCTTCGAATCAGTTGCGGGTGTTGTGGGAGTTACACTGGTAGTGCTGGCGCTTGTCTTTGCAGCGGTCTTCTTTGCTGTTGCTTCCTTGTGAGCGGGCTTCGCAGCCGGCGTCTTTGTCGTCTGTGCATTGGAAATGCCGGCAAATAAGAACAATGCTACGGCAGCGATGATTACTTTTTTCATGATTATTTTTTTTTGTTGAAAAATTGATACAGCTAAGTTGGAATAAAAATCCATGCTGGTCTAATATCGGGTGGTGCTTAACGTCGGATTAACTCGCGTTAAGGGAAAGTAAAAGTCGAAGAAAGTCAAAAGTCAAAAGTAAAAATTCAAAAGGGCGTGCCGGGCGAGGTGTCCATCGTAACTGGGGAGTGTAGGGGTTTTAGAATTAAGCTAAAAAATGAGAATTGGAGTGTACAAAAGATGAAAGCTTTTCTGGCAGCACGACTTTTTTACTTTTTACTTTTGAATTTTGAATTCCGTCAGCCGCTTCGCCTATCACGCCCTTTTGAATTTTGAATTTTTACTTTTGAATTACAAAAATTAGAACTGCAACAAGAATGCAGTGCCTTCGCCTTCGGCAGACTGAACCTGCACATTCCCCTTGTGGAGCATCATGATCTGTTTGCAAAGACTGAGGCCGATGCCGCTACCGCTTTTCTTTGTACTGAAGAAGGGAATGAAGATGCGGTCGAGTAGTTCTGCGGGAATGCCATTGCCATTGTCGGCGACCTTGATTACGGTCTTCTTGTTGTTGGTCATATAGGCCGTAAGAATGATCCTTGGATCGACGTGATCTTTCACAGCCTCAATGGCATTGACCACGAGATTTATCAATACCTGTTCAAGGAGGCTGGTGTCCGCCTCGAGACTTATATCGGTATCCTTGAGAATAGTTTCTATTTCTATGTTCTTTTGTTCGAGCGTAGGTTGCATCAATTGCAGCAGGCTCTCGAATATATCCCTGACATAAACGCGCTGGAGATTGAGTGTCGTGATCTTATTCAGGTTGCGGTAGGTCTCGGCGAATTTCAGCAACCCTTCACTTCTGCGGCGGATGGTTTCGATGCCGATCTCCAGATCGTCGACGGCGCCGGAGTCGTTGTTGAGCAAATGGACCGACTGTTGCAAGCGGCTCTTGAGCGTCTCTGCAAGGGAAGAGATAGGTGCAACGGAATTCATGATCTCGTGCGTCAACACACTCAGGAGTTTCTGCCATGCGCGTGATTCCGTTTCATCCAATGCCTCGTTCACATTCTGAAATGCGATGAGCTTGTATATCTTTCCCTCGGTTTGAAAGGCAGTAGCCGATAAAAGGATCTTGAAGGCCGATCGCTCGAGGTGGGCTGTAGCGATCTTCGTCTCGCCGGGTTTCAATTGTATGATCTGCTGGTATAGAACTTCATCGCGGCGTGAAAGTGAACTGATCGTCTTCAGGTAGGGAACGGCGAGCATTCTTTTCAACGATTCATTCATCCAGACGATCTCTCCACCCTGTTCTTCATAAGAGAGAATGCCAGTATCCACCAATTCCAGGATCTTCTGAAGATATTGGTATTGCGTTTCCTTCTCCTTGCTTATCACCTTGAAAGTAGTATTGATATCGTTGAATCCCTGCCGCAGCGGCTGGATATCCACCGATGCATGCTTCACATCGAAATAGCGGGAGAAATCGCGGTAATGAATGGACTCGACGAATTGTTCCAGTTCCTTATGTGCCTTTTGCTGGAAGCGGTATAGCTCAACCACCTGGTAGATGATCACGGGGATGACGAGAAGCAAGTAGACGAACAGTCCTTTCGTGACTAAGAAGGCAGCAATGCTAAGCGTGGCCAGCAGCAATAATACCGTAAGCAGGATCCTCCACTCATATTTTTTAAATATCATATTTGCTCAATCTTCTGTATAAGGCGGTCCGGGTGAGGCCGAGTTCCTTGGCCGCCTTGGTGATATTGCCATTATGCTTCTCTATGACTTTAAGAATAGTATTCTTTTCGACAGAACTCAATTTCATCTCGGCCGGTTCGGTATCAGGTGCAGAAAGCGATTCGATGGGTGAGAAGATCAGGTCATGTGGCTGCAGCAGGCTATCGTCTGCCATGATCACTGCGCGTTCGATGATGTACTGCAACTCGCGCACGTTTCCCGGGTAATGGTGATTCATGAGTTTCTCCATCGCCTTCACATCGAACTCGGGCGCGGGCTTCATATACTTGTTGCTATAGAGTTTGCCGAAATATTTTGCCAGCAGAATGATATCGGTGCCACGCTTACGGAGTGGCGGTACCATTATCTCAACAGTGTTGATCCGGTAGATGAGATCCTTGCGGAAACGATTCTCATTCGCCAGTTCGGTCAGCGGTACATTGGTGGCGCAGATAAGGCGGATGTCTATCGGCATCGGTTCGTTGCTGCCGAGCCGCATCACCTGCCGGTTCTGCAGCACGCTCAGCAATTTTGCCTGGAGGTGAAGGGGAATATTACCTATCTCATCCATGAACAGCGTTCCATTTTGCGCGGCCTCGAATCGTCCCGTGCGATCTTCGCGGGCGTCAGTAAAGGCTCCCTTTTTATGCCCAAATAGTTCACTCTCGAAGAGCGTTTCTGTCAGGGCGCCGACGTCTACCTTCACGAATGGCTTGTCGGGGCGGAGGGATTGCTGATGAATGGCCTTTGCAATGAGATCCTTCCCCGTGCCATTCTCTCCGAGTATCAGGATATTGGCATCGGTAGGCGCGATCTTCTCGATCTTGTGGAAGATCTGCTGCATGGCCTCGGATTCGCCGAGTAATTCCTTGCCGATGATTGAATCGGTGCTGAAGGTGGGTTGTGGGTTCGTCTTGCTGCCTTTCTGCTTTAATATAGCCTTGATGGTAGAGATGAGTTTCTCATTATGCCAGGGTTTCACCACAAAATCCGCCGCGCCTTCCTTGAGTGAGCGGATCGCGAGGTCAATATCTCCGTAGGCGGTGATCATGACAACCGAGGTATCCGGCTTGACCTTCCGGATCTCCTTGAGCCAGAAAAGGCCTTCGTTGCCGGTATTGATCGAGCTGGTGAAGTTCATATCCAGGAGGATCACATCGAAATTCTCCTTTGAAAGATGCCAGCGCAGGTTTTCGGGGTTTTTTTCCGTGACCACATCCCTGGCCTCGGTCTTTAAAAGGAGCCGGACGGCGGTCAGCACATCGGTATCATCATCTACTATTAAGATCGAGGCATTCTTCAGGTTCATCGGTTTTGTACTATTTTCTACAAGCATAGGTAGCTGATAACCGGCAATAAAAATGGCAATCGGACAAATATGGGAAGGTTTAATTGCAGCTTGACTTTGCCGGTCGGCTTCCACCTCCTGCAATTATACCATAATTACAAAGCGATGGCAACTAATTTTTTAGAAAAAAAGGCAAAAAAACGGTGTATCAAAAGCGAACACCAGTTGTATCGGAAACGAACGTCTTCGTACTTTAATCAGTCTTAAACCTTTGCTAACCAAAGCCTTTTACAACTGGCATATTTATCACTTAGGAGGCCATGGGTTTTTGAAGGAAAATTCCAGCGTCTGTAACCAAAGCCATTTGCGGATCGTTTAATCTTGACGGCTTACAAAATTTTAAAGCTTAAATAGTGGACAGAGTACTAGCAAAAAAGAAATGGGGAAAGAAGAGAATCCTGACGATCGTGGCCATACTGGGTGTGGTCTCACTTGCTGCAGCGAGCTATATTTTCACTTCAGGTAAGTCCCGTCTCAATGTGGATGTCGAAAGAATCACGATCAGCGAGGTAAAGAATGGGCCTTTCCTGGAGTTCATTCCTGTAAACGGCACAGTCCTCCCGATCACCACCATATTCCTGGACGCCCTCGAGGGTGGACGGGTGGAAGAGAAATATGTTGAGGACGGCGCCGTCATGAAGAAGGACGAACCCATCCTGCGCTTATCCAATACGGATCTTGAACTCAGCCTTGTGAACCAGGAGACCTCGGTATACGACCTGCTTACTCAGATGCAGATCTCGCAGAATGCGGCCCGTCAGAATACGATCAACAAGCTCAATAATATGACCGATGTTGAAAGCACCCTGAAGGAAGCGGAGCGTTTATATAAGTTGAACAAGCATCTATACGAACAGAAGGCGATCGGTCTCCAGGAATTCCAGCAATCCGAGAATAACTATAATTATCAGTTGCAGAAACAGAAGTTGACCGAGCAAATCCTGAGACAGGACTCATCATCTACAAAGCAGGAACGTGTACAGGCGCAACAGTCGTATGGACGGACACAGAATGCGCTGGCTGTTATGCGCAAGAAGGTCGGCGACCTGATCGTTCGTGCGCCGGTTGACGGACAGCTGACTTCGCTGGACGCCGAAATAGGGCAATCGAAGAATAAGGGCGAACGTCTTGGTCAATTGGACGTGTTGAGTGGCTTCAAGGTAAGGGTGGATGTCGACGAGCATTATCTTTCGAGGATATACACCGGTCTTATTGGAAAATTCAGTTTCGCCAACAAGGATTATAAATTAAAGATCAAGAAGGTCTATTCCCAAATAAGCAACGGCCGATTCCAGGTGGACATGGAGTTCGAAGGAGAGGTGCCAAAGGGTATCCGCCGCGGGCAGACGCTGCAGATAGGACTAGCATTGAGTGAAGAAACGATGGCGCTCCTGCTTCCGAAGGGCGGTTTCTTCCAGCAGACCGGCGGCAACTGGATATTCAAAGTGAATGAGAGCGGTACGGTGGCATACAAGGTAGACATCCAGTTGGGTATGAACAGTCCGGATTACTACCAGGTGCTGGGCGGATTGAAGCCGGGCGATAAGGTCATCACTTCAAGCTATGAGAATTACGGAACGATGCAGGAACTGGTCCTGAAAAAATAGAAATCATTAAACCTTTTATATGAAACCTAAACCATTTTACATCATCGCGCTTATTTGCTGCATGAGTATATTCTCATCGGCAAAGCAAAGCGGCAAGATCAGCAGCAAGTCCTGTAAAGAATCTGCTGTCAAGGGCATGAAGGAAACCAATGCGAAGGCAGAAGGCGCGGAAGCCGATGTCGTTTCGTTGAGCCCATTAAAGTTCAGTATATAATCGTATTCATCTTAAATAAAACACAATGATCAAGATCACCAACCTTGAAAAGATTTACAGAACAGAAGAAGTAGAGACCGTGGCGCTGAACAAATTGTCAATTGAGATCAAAGAAGGCGAATTTGTAGCCATCATGGGTCCCTCGGGTTGCGGCAAGTCTACCTTGCTGAACATACTGGGCCTGCTGGATGATCCTGATGCGGGTAGTTTTATTTTCAATGGCATCGAGGTAGCTAAGTTCAATGAGCGGAAGAGGGCAGACCTGCGCAAGCGCAATATTGGGTTTGTGTTCCAAAGCTTCAACCTCATCGATGAACTGACTGTCTTCGAAAACGTGGAGTTACCTCTTATATATACCGGGGTGAAGTCGGCAGACAGGAAGAAGAGGGTAGATGAAGTACTAGATAAGGTACAGATCATGCACCGCCGGAATCACTACCCACAGCAACTATCGGGTGGTCAGCAACAGCGTGTAGCCGTTGCGCGTGCCGTGGTCAATAACCCGAAGCTGATCCTTGCGGATGAGCCGACGGGAAACCTGGATTCCAGCAATGGTAATGAAGTAATGCAAATGCTTACCGATCTGAATGAGCAGGGCACTACCGTCATCATGGTTACGCACAGTGAGCATGATGCACGATACAGCCATCGTATCATCCGTATGCTGGATGGTCAGACGGTATTGGAAAATATTATGGTATAAGTAAATGCGGTCCGTCGGCCGGCGTGACATCTTCAGTCTAATAATAAAACAGTGCTATGATCAGGAACTATCTGAAGATTGCTTACCGCAATCTTAGCAAGTACAAGTTTATATCCTTCATCAACCTGTTTGGATTAACGATTGGGCTGACCTGCTGCTTCCTCATTCTCTCCTATGTTCTTCATGAACTGAGTTATGATAAGTACCATCCGAAGGCGGACCGGATCTATCGTGTAACGCGAACCTTCAATGTAGCCGAGACCGGCGCTGTGTCGCTGCGCCTCAGCTCCATTGCACCGCCGTTTGCACCTTATCTATTAATTGACTTCAAGGAAATAGAGAAACTCACTCGTCTTCTCGACAATAGTCCAGCGCCGATGAAGTACAAGGAAAAGACCTTCAACGAGCAGGGTGTGTGGTTTGCCGATGAGAATCTTTTCGATCTCTTTAAGGTAGATGTGGTAAGGGGCGATCCGAAGACGGCATTGCTCGAGCCATTTACCGTGATGATGACGGAAGGCGTTGCTAAAAAGTATTTTGGCGATGAGGACCCGATGAATAAGATGATCAGGATGAATAACCAGGTCAACCTGAAGGTGACCGGGATCTATAAATCCTTTCCATCCGCTACCCATTTGCATCCCGAGGTGATGGTCTCGTTCAATACGTTAAAAGATTCTTCGGTGTATGGCGCAGAGAACCTTCGTACGAACTGGGGCAACAATTCATTCCTGACCTACATTCTTCTACCGGAACATTATGATCCGAAGAAGATGGAGGCGCAATTCCCTGCGTTCCTCGACAGGAATATGCCGCAGGGAGGGAAGTTCAAGCAGTCGCAAGGCACATCGCTGAGTCTGCAGAAACTCACCGATATCCACCTTCGCTCGCACCTCGATTACGAGGCAGAACCTAATGGAGATATCAAGAGAGTATATATATTTTCCGCGATCGCATTGTTCATATTGCTGATCGCCTGTATCAACTACATGAATCTCTCTACCGCACGTTCCACACTGCGGGCGAAAGAGATAGGCATACGCAAG
>Ga0193753_10002456_pt1 | contig 14524 bp, 9 predicted proteins | sample H1c2metaG_FD_144925 | JGI IMG/M metagenome (GOLD analysis project Ga0193753, IMG submission 144925) | Soil microbial communities from a riparian zone of the East river system, Colorado, United States - H1c2 | ecosystem: Environmental > Terrestrial > Soil > Riparian zone | place: USA: East River... | reverse complement strand
TCGTGCGCTTCTGACCTCCACCATTACATCGCCAGTGGCTGTGGCCGCCGGTTTCAAGAAACCCTATGCAAACTTTCCCGACTCCGGCACTGTCATCCAGAGCCTTCGCCCCTATCCTCAGTACGGCGGCATCGGTACTCTCTGGGCCCCTCTTGGCGCCTCCTCGTACAATGCGTTCCAGGCCAAGCTGACTAAGCGCTTCTCTCACGGCCTGACGGCTATCGGAAGCTATGCTTTTTCGAAGACGCTCGACAGTTTCGAGGGGAATGGAAACATTTTTAATCGATCCGATTTCAAGGGGCTCTCCGTTCAAGACCGGCCGCAGATCCTGAGTATCAGCATTAACTACACGATCCCGGCGCAGGGCTTTACGAATCGCAACCGGCTGACTCGCGCCGTTCTGGCCGGGTGGACAATTGGCGCCATTAATCAATATTCCAGCGGTACACCTCTTCTGGCTCCCGCCTCGAACAACAGTCTCAGCACCTATCTGCCCGGCTTTGCGACACGGCAAATCCGCAACCCGGGCGTGCCGCTCTATCTAAAAGACATCAATTGCGGTTGCAACGACCCTACCAAGGATATCGTTCTGAACCCCGCCGCTTGGACCGATCAAGCCGCGGGCGTTTTCGGCAGCGGTACGGCGTATTACAGCGATTTCCGAGGTCAGCGCCGCCCCGTTGAATCGCTCAGCCTCGGCAAACAGTTCAGTTTCCGGGAACGATTTGTGCTCAGCATTCGTGCCGAGTTCTTCAATCCGTTCAACCGCAATGAATCGCTTTCGGACCCTGTTACCACCAGCCCCTCTAACCCGCCCACGCGCAACGCTCAGGGGTTGCTCACCGGCGGCTTCGGGTACATAAGCTATACGGCGATCGCGTCAAACAGTGTCGGAGGCACCATTCCATCTCCTCGCACCGGTCAAATCGTAGCGCGCTTCCAATTTTAGCTTCGCTGCTTAGCGCATGTTCTCTTAACGGCTTGATTGCCGGCCCGACTATCCAGTTCGAAGAGATCGCCCAGAAGGCGGGTTTGCGATTTGAATTGAAGAACGCCGCGGCCGGCCGGTTTCATCAAGTGGAACTGATGGGCGCGGGCGTTGCAGTCTTGGATTACAACAACGATGGCTGCATGGATGTGTACTTTACCAATGGGGCCGCCCTCCCTAGCCTTCGCAAGACGAGTCCCGCGTTCCGGAACCGCCTGTTCCGCAACAATTGCGACCTGACCTTCACGGACGTTACAGCCGAAGCCGGGCTCGCCGGTGAGGGTTATTCAATGGCTGCGGCAGCGGGCGATTTCGACAATGACGGCTTTACCGACCTGTTCGTGGCCGGGGTGAATCGCAACAGCCTGTATCGAAACCTCGGCAATGGCCGCTTCGTCGAAATGCCGGCGAGCGCCGGACTTACCGGTCATCACTGGTCTGTCTCCGCCGGATGGCTGGATTACGACAATGACGGCTACCTGGACCTTTTTGTCTCGAACTATGTGTATTGGAACCCCGCTACCGAACCCCGCTGCGGAACGGCCGAGCAGCAGTTCTACTGCCACCCCGGTGCTTACACTGGCTTACCGAACCAGTTATTTCACAACAATCACGACGGAACTTTTACCGATGTATCGGAGCGATCGGGAATCGCGAAGTGTATTGGTAAAGGAATGGGTGTCGCCTTCGCCGACATGGACGGCGACGGCTTCACGGACATCTTCGTTGCCAACGATTCCGTCCGGAATTTCCTCTTCCACAATCAGGGTGACGGAACATTCGCGGAAGTTGGGCTTGAGTCCGGCGTCGCCCTGCGCGATGACGGCAACCCGATAGCGGGAATGGGCACTGATTTCCGCGACTTCGATAACGACGGGCGGCCCGACCTGATCGTTTCCGGAATGATCAACGACGGCTTTCTTCTGTTCCGAAATCTTGGTGCGAAAGGCTTTGAAGATCGTGGGGCGTCAAGCGGTTTGCTAATGGCCACGCGTCAGTACACGGGTTGGGGATTGGGGATGTTCGATTTTGACAATGACGGCTGGAAAGATCTGTTTTTTGCGCTTGCCCACTTCAACCAGCTAGATCGCTACCTGGGTCGCGATTCCGCCCTGGCTAACCGAGTCTTTCGTAACCGTGCCGGTCGAAGCTTCGAAGATGTATCCGCCTTCGCCGGCGCAACGTTCCAGTTGCCCGCTTACAACCGCGGCGTCGCTTTCGCCGATTTCGATAATGATGGCCGCGTAGACGCCGTTGTCAGCGTCCTGAACGGCCCCGCCAAGTTGTTTCGCAATCTTACGCCCACCACTTTTCATTGGCTGGGGGTCAAACTGACCGGTACGCACAGCAACCGGCAAGGCCTAGGTGCAAAGATCACCCTTCAGTTGCCCGATGGCCGCACCCTCTACAACCACGCCACTACAAGTGTTGGATATGCCTCCTCGAGCGAACCCATCGTTCGCTTTGGAATGGGTGAAAATCAAATGGCGAAGAGGATGGAGATCCACTGGCCAGGTGGCGGCGTGCAGGAACTGTTGGATATACCCGCCGACCGCGTAGTAGAGGTGAAACAGAAATGATGATTTGGGCGGCCATGCTTTTGGTGGCTGCCGCGCAATCCTCCGGAACACCGGCGTACGAGCGCGCAAGCGCTCTCTTTCAGGAACGGAATCTTCCCGCTTCGCAAGCCGCTGTGGATGAGGCCTTGCGCTTAGATCCGCGTTTGGTGCCCGCTCTCACCTTAAAAGCCAAACTGGCAATGGCGGCGAAGCGCTTCGATATTGCACGCACTGTTTTGGAGCTAGCTCTCGCGATAGAACCAACTGCCGCCTATCCGCGGTTTCTCTATGGATTGCAGTTTTATCTATCGAATGAACTTCGGCCAGCCCTGACCCAGTTCCGCAAGGCGCGCGAGCTGAACCGTTCGGACGCGCGCGCAGCCCAATACTTGGGACTCACGCTCGAAAGTCTCGGTCAGCCGATGGAAGCGCTAACCCAATACGAACAGGCTGCGAAGTTAAATCCGAAAAGCCTGGACATTCTCCTGACTGGGGCTCGCCTGCTGCTCTCCCTGAATCGCTTGCCGGAATCCGCACAATGGATCGACCAAAGTCTGCAGTTCGATCCCCAGTCGCGAGACGCCCACTTCGAGAAAGCACGTCTGCTGCTCAGGAGCGGCGATCTCGCCCACGCCGCTGAACAGGGCGAATTAGCGCTTCACCTTCCGGCAGGTGACACTCTGGATAGCCAGATTCATTACTTGCTGATACGCGCTTACCGCGACAGCGATCCAGCCGCTGCCGCCCGTCACGCCGAAAGCTTGCGATAACACTCTACGGTCGACTCGCGACTTTTCTCGAAAATCCTGCCGTAAGAAATGCCGGCGGCTTCAGCAGCGGCACTTCGAAGATTTGCTCCAGCACCAAAAGGCCGGCGCCGATGATTCCCGCTTCGATTCCCAGCTTGCCAAATTCGTAGGAAAGCGCCTCTGCGCCGTGGCTCAACGCTTGGCGGCGCACCACCCTTTTGATCTGATCGAGCAAGGCTTCGCCGGCTAACCCCAGGCGCTGGTCCAGGATCACAATCTCAGGATTGAACAGATTCACCAGGTTTGCGATGCCCAAGCCGAGCGAGTTTCCCAAATCTTCGACAATCGCGGCGGCCATCTTGTCGCCCTTCGCCGCGCCTTCGAGGACCATCCATCCGGTGATCTTCTCTACTTCGCCTTCGGCCATTTCGAGACACTGCGAGTGGCCTCCTTCCCGGATGGCCCCGCGAATCCGGCCTTCGAGCGCGCTGATGCCCGCGATTGCTTCCAGGCACCCGAAACTTCCGCACTTGCAGGGTGGGCCGTTTTCTACGATGTGGGTGTGGCCAAATTCGCCGGCCGCCCAGCGATGTCCTTCGAGAAGATTTCCGCCGGAGACGATGCCGGCGCCGATGCCGGTTCCGTACTCGACGAAGATCATGTCGCGGCAGCCCGGATTGGTGGCCGATTTTCGCTCGGCAAGAGCCTTGTTCCGAGTATTGTTGCCCACGATCACCGGGAGCCCGAACTCCAACTCCAACCGCTCACGAAGATGGACGCCGCGCCAGAAATCAATGGTCGAGGCCACTACGGAAATCCCGGCCTTGGCGTCCACAATTCCCGGGTCTCCCACACCGATACCCTTCACGGAGTGCCACGAACCGCCATGGTTCTCGATGGCCTGCCGCGCACACCGTATCAGTTGGGCCGCCAAGGCATCCACGCCTCCGCTTAGATCGGTCTGCTCGCGTACCGGATGGCCGAGGATGCGCGGATGGAGATCGAGAACGGCGGCCACCACCGATTCCGCGTCAAAATCCAATGCCACAATGGCGCCCGCCCGCTCGTTGACGCGAAGCAGAGTCTGCTTTCGTCCCGTCGGATTATCTGACAGACCCGCCTCCTCGAGCGTGCCCTCATCCAGAAGTTCCCGTACCAGATGCGAGATCGTGGCCGGCCGCAGTTGCGCGAGCGATACGATTTCGACTCGAGAAAGCGGGCCATGGCGGCGCACGGCGGTGGCAATGATGGCCTTGTCGCGGGCACGCATGGTTGGAACCGTCTTCATCCCCGGCTCATTATAACGGAATGGCGACGATGCTTCCAAAATTGAATGAAGCAGCTTACTACCGGATAGCTATTGAAGCTATATATTTTCATAAACGTATATTTCTTGTTGACATTGTCACAGCCATGTCATATCCTTCGAAGAAATCGCCCCGAAGCGATCTCTCTGGAGGCGTAAGGCCAATGAGGCGTTTCTTCACCTTCTCCTGCAACGGCCGGATCTCGCTCGCGCTTTGCGCAGTCCCAGCCTTCTTCCTCTGTCTTTCTTCCGTTTCGCAAGCGCAGACGAGCCTTTCCACCATTCGCGGAACAGTGACAGATTCTTCCGGATCCGTAATTCCCGGCGTAGCCGTAACCGCTGACGAGACCTCCACCAACGAACAAGCGCGAAGCGTGAAGACGGACGCCAACGGCAACTACGAGATGCCGGACCTGAAATTGGGAACCTACCGCATCCGGGCATCCCTCACCGGCTTCAAGACCTTTGTCGCCGAGAACATCAACCTATCGAGCAATCAGACTTTGCGCGTAGACGCCATGCTCACCGTCGGCGACGCGGCCACCGAAATCACCGTGAGTGGCGCGGCGCCAGTGATCGAGACCGAAGAAGGAAAGATTTCCTCGGACTACCGCGCGGAGCAGTACCGCAACGCTCCTCTTCCCGGAAATGCCTATTCATCGCCACTGCCCGTCTTGGCTACCATGCCCAACGTACAGTCCAATGAGAACAGCTACAACGTCAGTTTTGCCGGGCAGACCGGAGCGCAACTCGATATGGGGATGGACGGAGTCAAGGAAGAGACGCTCAATACCCAGACGGTGAACATGGAGTCGGTAGAAGAAGTGAAGGTGGTCGTAGTGAACAACTCGGCGGAGTTCAGCCGGGTCGGCTACTACAACGTAGTCACTAAGCGCGGCTCCAATCAGTTTCACGGTGAAGCTTCGTATTACCACCGCAACTCGGCGCTTGGCGCGCGCGGATTCTTCGAGCCGCAGAAGGCTCACGTGATTTATCACACTTTCAACGGTTCGGTGTCCGGGCCAGTGATCAAGAACCGGACATTCTTCTACGCGCTATGGAATGGCGAGCGCGTGCCGGGCGGAGGCTTTCACCTCGACACGGTTCCCACTTCGGCTTTTAGGGGTGGCGATTTCTCTCAACTGCTGACGCTCGCAAGCCCCGTGAAGATCAAGGACCCGCTCACGGGTACGCCGTTTCCCGGAAATGTCATTCCGGCGGATCGGCTGAACGCTACTTCTTTGAAGGCGCAAAACGCCTATTTACCCTCACCCAATCTGGGCGCCGCGAATTCACTCGCCAACAATTTCGGTTTTACTTGGCCCTATCCGGACGACCAGTTTCACGCCGATGTCCTGACCACTCGCGTCGATCATCGCTTCTCGGACAAAAACTCGCTGTACGGCCGCTTCTCCGCTTATCTGCCGCGCTACATCCTGGCGGGCAACTATCCGGACACCTTCTGGACGCGGCTGCGGCAGAGCTATTCCTGGGCGATTGTGGACACGCATGTATTCACGCCCAATCTCGTCAACACATTCACGTTCGGCGGCAACCGCGATCGCGTTTCCGACGGCGATCCGATCGGCAAGTACACTCCGCTGCATGGAAACGATGTGGTGTCTTCGCTGGGAATCACGGGCGTGAATTCTGCCGGGCTTTCGGCCATGGGCTTTCCCGTGATGAGCATCACCGGTTACCCGGCGCTTTCCGTGCAGCCGGGCGGTATCACCACGGACACCCGGAATTTCTCGGGCGTCGACTCGGTGAGTTGGGCTTTCGGCCGCCACATTCTCAAAGCCGGCGGCGAGATCCGAACGTTCCGCAATTTCAATGGCAAGGTTCCGAGCGGCGCTTATGGCAATTTCACGTTTAACGGATCGTTGACCGGAAACGCGTACGCGGATTTCCTCCTCGGCCTGCCCTACAGCAGCCAACGCCTGACACCGCTGACCAACCGGGTGTCGCATGCGCAAGAGATGGGTTACTACGTGACCGATACCTTCAAAGTGACTAGCAATCTGACGTTGGATTTCGGCTTGCGCTGGGACTACTTCTTCTCGCCGACCTATGCCGACGGCCTCGAATACAACTGGGACCCTTCCACCGGTAACGTAGTGGTTCCCCAAGCCGCGATGTCCAAAGTGAGCGCGCTCTATCCTTCCACTATCAAGATCGTCGCGGGACAAGTGGCGCCAAACCCCAGCAGGACAAACTTTGCGCCGCGGGTCAGCGCCGCTTACCGGTTAGACAACAAGACCGTTCTGCGCGGCGGCTACGGGATTTTCACCGAGACTCTGGGGCCGTTCGCGCTTCTGCAGAGTGGCGGACCGTTCCAGATAGGCGAAACTTTCTTCAACAACGGCTCCACGCTCTTTTCATTCCCCAACCCGTTTCCAGCCGGCACAGGCCAGGTCCCCGCTCAAAGCATAAGTGGCTATCCATTGAACACGACGAACGGACGCATTCAGCAGTTCAACGTAACCCTCGAGCGCCAGATCAAGGACATCGGCATCCGGCTTTCCTACGTCGGCTCGCGCAATCGGGGCATGAACTACGGGCTCGGCAGCTTCAACCTGGGCAGCCTCACGAGCGGAGCGATTCCCAGCACTCTGGAACTGGACAAACCACAACCGAGCCTCATCCCATTCACCAATGCCCGTAGGCCATACCCGCAATTTGTTTCCACCACCTACGACCGCCGCAACGGCGAATCAAACTACAATGCTCTCAGCCTGGAAGTGCGAAGGCGAGTGGGGCAAGTGAGCTTCGACGGAAGCTGGACCTGGGCGACGAACATGGCGAACTATCTAAATCTGGAAAACCCGTATGCGCCGCTGAGTTGGAATCGGGACGCCAATCCGGAGCACCGCGTTGCCGTGAATGCGGTCTGGAATCTCCCCGTCGGCAAGAACAAGCCATATCTCGCCAACGCCAATCGCTTTGCCGATGCCGTGCTCGGTGGCTGGCAATTATATTGGACCGGGTTCTTTCAGACCGGCCATTACTTCACTCCCACTTATTCCGGGTCCGATTCTTCCAACACCAATACGTTCGGCGGCTTACCGAACCGCATCGCAAATGGGAACTATTCAACGGGAAACCGAGCGCTCAACAACTGGTTTGACGCGTCTGCATTCACCATTCCCGTTGCCGGGAGTTACGGGAACAGCGGAGTGAATATCCTCGAAGGCCCAGGGTTGAACGTGCAGAATCTTGCCTTGAGTAAGCATTTCAGAATTACCGAACGAATCAACTTCAGCCTGCAGGGAATGGCTTCGAATCTGCTGAACCACCCGAATTTTACGTCGCCACCCAGCAACATTTCGGTGCCTGGACAAGTGGGTGTGATTGGCAGCCAGTCAGGCTTCTTCAGCGTGGAAAAGAGCGGCCCGCGCATGATCGAACTGCGTGTCAGGGTGGACTTTTAGAAGTGCACAACGCAAACGTTTCGCGGGCGGCGGGCTTGGCGGCTTTGGTTTTCTGCGCTAGTCCGCTGCTCGCCGCGGAGAGTCATGCCGCTCTGCTGCCGCGGCCTCAAAAGCTGAGCTACGGCAAAGGCTCGGTTCCTCTGCGCAGACTGAGAGTAATTGTTCCATCGCAGGCTGGAGAGGCGGAGTTGTTCGCGGCCCGGACGCTCGAAAAGGGTCTGGCCGCGATCACCGGTCCTTCAAGCGATGGCAGTGTTCCGGTGAAGCTCATCCGCGAAGGAGAAGACAGTCCGCTGCCGGGGGTGGACGACCGCTCCGGGCCGGGTACGCGCGAATCGTATCGCCTGAAAATCCAAGCGTCCGGAGTAGAGTTGCGATCGCCAGGCACCGCCGGCCTTTTTTATGGCGTCCAAACCCTTCTGCAACTTGTCGAAGGCGCCGGCGCTTCCGCCGTTCTGCCGGAGGCAACTATCGAAGACTGGCCGGAACTCCCTTATCGCGGGTTCATGATGGATACCGCTCATGGACCTCTGCCAACCGAAGAAGAAATCGAGCGCCAGATCGATTTCCTCGCCCGCTGGAAAGTAAACCAATACTACTTCTACGCGGAAACCAACGTGGAGTTGAAAGGCTATCCGCTTTTGAACGCGGGGGCGCGCTACTCGCACGAGCAGATCCGGCGGATTGTCGCCTACGCCAAAGAGCGGCATGTGGATGTGGTGCCCACATTCGAATTCTGCGGACACTTGCACGACATGTTCCGGCTCGAGACCTACGCCGGTCTCGCGGCGATTCCGCATGGAGGCGATCTTCTTCCCACTAATCCGGAAGGCCGGCGGATTCTCGCGGACTGGATTGGGCAATTGAGCGCGCTCTTCCCCAGCCCTTGGTTTCATATGGGACTGGACGAGCCATGGGAACTGGAAATAGCGAGTGCCAGTCAAGGCATGTCCCCTGGGCGGCTCTACATAGATCACTTAAAAGCGATGGCGGCGCTGGTCGGCCAGCACGGCAAGCGCCCCATGTTCTGGGCCGATGTAACCACCGGCGCGAAGATCTTCGAGCGCTATCCGGAACTCTTCGAGGAGTTGCCCAAGAACACGATCGCGGTCCCTTGGCTTTATGATGCGCAGGCAGATTTCAAGAGCAACACGGAACCGTTTGAGCAACGGCATGTTCCGTTCGTGGTCACGACAGGCGTGGATTGTTGGGACAACATCGTCCCCAACTTCCGTGGCACGTTCGCCAATATCGACGGATTCGTGGAGCAAGGCAAGAAGAACCATGCCCTCGGGATGATCAATAGCGGCTGGACGGACGCGGCGCAAGTGCTCTACAGGACAGCGCTGCCCGCGATGGCGTATGGAGGAGTGGCAGCCTGGCAAACGAATCCCATCGATCGGACAGAGTTCTTCAAAGACTACTCGTTAAAGATGTACGCGCCGCAAGTCGCCCGCGAGGTTGCGCCGGCCCTCGAAGCTCTGGCGGAAAGTCAGCAGTTGGCGCTCAAGGCTCTTGGTGGACAAACGATCTTTCGGTTGTGGGAGGATCCATTGCTTCCCAGGCATGTCAAGCACTATGCCGCGCACACCGATGAGATCCACCGGCTGCGGCTATCCGCCGAGCAGGCGCAGGCACATCTCGAGACCGCTAAGGATCTCGGCGGAGACGGAGCCACGCTCGACAGCCTGTATGTGGGCGCGAGGATGCTGGCCTACGCGGGTATGAAGGCAGGTTATGCGATCGAGATACAGGCCAGTTTTGAAAAATTGGGCAGCCATCCAACCCGCAAGGACGCGGGACTCTGGCTTGGCCGGCAGGCCGCCGGGCGCAATCACAGCGCCGCCGCCGACCTGATGGATCAAGGCGGCCAGTTGCGTGAGCTGTACCGAAAAGCATGGCTCGCCGAATACGAGCCCTATCGTCTGAATACCGCGCTGGGGCGCTGGGACGCCGAATACGAATATTGGCGCGCCTTTCAACAACGCGTATGGGAAGGACTGGAAGGGTTCCAGGATGGCGATACGCTGCCGCCCCTTGAATATTTCCGGCCAAGAAAATAGCAATGAAAGATTTTCGGATTGACGGGATTGTCCCGATTGTTCCAACGCCCTTTTTCGCGGACGAGCGGCCCGATTGGGAAAGCTTGCGCGGGCTAATCGCCTTCGCCCATGCGGGAGGGGCCAGCGCGGTTTGCCTGCCTGCCTACGCGAGCGAGTTCTACAAGCTGAGCGAGGAGGAGCGCCGCACGGCAATTGCCAAGGCCGTGGAATACGCGGCCGGACGCATTCCGGTGATTGCGCAGGTGAACTTCGCCGCTCCGCACTTGGCTGTCGAAGCTGCGCGCGCGGCACAAGAAATCGGTGCGTCGGCGATCTGCACGGCGGCTCCTCGCATGATGGCGCTGGGCAACAAGGATCTGTTCCGCTACTTTGCTCACATCCTGGAATCCATCGATCTGCCGTACGTGATCCAGGACTTCAATCCTGGAGGGCCGACGGCGAGTGCGCGCTTTGTGGCGGACTTGCATCGCGCCTTTCCGCACTTTCGCTACATCAAGCTGGAAGAGCCTATGATGGCCGCGCGCGTACGGGAAATTCGCGAAATCACCGGTGGAGAAGTAGGCGTGCTCGAAGGCTGGGGCGGCATGTATCTGCTGGAGTTGGTCGCCGCCGGAATCGCGGGAGTCATGCCTGGGCTGGGAGTTTCGGACGTATTGGGTCTCGCGTTCCGGCAGGCCAAGTCGGGAGATCTTCCGGCCGCCTATCAGACGTTCGCGCACGTGCTGCCGCAAATTGTATTCAGCCTTCAGAGCATGGAGTTGTTTCATCACGCCGAGAAGCGGCTGCTCAAGGCGCGCGGCGTGCTGGAGTCCGTTTTCGTCCGCCAATCCAACCGGGAGCTAGACCAAGACGAGGAGCGCCACATCGATTTCTTAAACGGGCAGTTTCTAAATTCGCTGGACCGGCTCGGGTTGGCGCGAAGCCCAAGCGCGCGATGACGGACGAGCCATGCGCTATTTCCTGATTTTGGCGCTGGTCAATCTGATGTGGGCATTTCAGTTTTCCGGCGCAAAGATCGCGACGGAGCGGCTTGGACCCGTAACCGTAACATTGATTCCGCTGGCGCTTTCCACGCTGCTGCTGGCGCCCTTTGCGCTCGCGCACGGACGGCGCAGAAGACGGACGGGCGGGGCGAGTCTGCGCGCTGGCTTGTGGAGCTTCCTGCTGCTCGGAACCATCGGCACGGTGGCTTCGCAACTCGGATTGACCTGGGGCGTGGAACGGTCCCTGGCGTCAAACGCGGCATTGTTGACATTGATCATTCCGGTTTTCACGGCGATCCTCGCTTCCCTGCTGCTCGGCGAAAAGATGAATGCCCTACGTTGGATCTCGTTCGTCCTGGCCATACTCGGCGCGCTCCTGGTCTCGGATATCAACTGGCATTCGGTCCGCATTTTCGAAGGGAAATATCTGCTGGGCAACCTGCTGATCCTCGCGAGTTGCTTCGGCAGCGCTTTCATCAACTCATACAGCAAGAAGGTGATGGAATTATTCAGTGCCGCGGAGGTTCTGGTCTACACGTTTCTGGTTGCCGACATCGTCTTGCTGGCCATCTCGCTCGTTCGCGAGCCAGGCGCATTCTCTAAGCTTGGGTCCATCGGCTCCGCGGCCTGGCTCAGCCTGCTCGCCATCGCGGTATTCAGCCTCAGTCTGTCGATGCTGCTGTTCTTCTGGGTGATCGAGAGAGTGGATGTGACACAAGCTTCGCTCTCTATCTATATGCTGCCGGTGCTGGGCGTGATTCTTTCCGCGATTCTCCTCAAGGAGAAAATTACGTGGCAACTACTGGCGGGCGCGCTGCTAGTGTTCTTGAGCAGTTTTCTGGTGACGGCTCTGGATGAACGAAAAAAACGCGGACAGGTCGAAATCGATGTGATCGCTCGCAATAGTTTAGAAAATACATGACTGACAATTCTCAAATCGTAGCTACCCGTGGTGACTCGGCGGGAGTGATTGGACTGGGCCTGATGGGAACCAGTATCGCCGCGGCGCTTCTCTCCGCCGGACACCGGCTCACCAGCCTGACTTACGATGCCAAACAGCGCAGCGGCGCTCACGAACTGGTGGGCGAACGTCTGCGCGAGATGAAGCAAGAAGGAATCTTGCGCGACGATCCCGAGGAACTGCTGGCGGGATTTCGCGTAACCGACAAATTCGAAGATCTGGCGGATTGCTCCGTCGTTATCGAATCGATCATCGAGGACATGCCCGCCAAGCTAACCACGCTGCGCAAAGTGGAAGAAGCTGTGTCGCCGGAAACACTCGTCGGCAGCAACACCTCGGCGATTCCGGTGACCCTACTGCAGGAAGGCGCTCTTCATCCGGGCCGGATCGTCGGTATCCATTGGGCGGAACCGGCGCATGTCACGCGTTTCATGGAGATCATCTGTGGCAATCAGACGCTCCCGGAATATGCGGAGCGGGCGATGAAGCTCGCGCGCGGCTGGGGAAAAGAGCCTACACTGGTGCGCCGCGACATTCGGGGATTTATCACCAACCGGATCATGTACGCCATACTTCGCGAGGCTTTCTTTCTTGTGGACAATGGCTACGCCACGCCGGCCGACGTGGATCGTTCCATGCGTAACGACATGGGTTACTGGATGACATTTGCGGGTCCATTTCGTTTTATGGACTTGACCGGGATTCCCGCCTACGGCGCGGTGATGAAGGATCTGTTTCCTGAACTGAACTGCGAGACGGAAGTGCCGCAAACGATGAAGAAACTCTTGCAAGACGGCGCGCTAGGCGTATCGAACGGCAAGGGGTTCTATAACTACACGCCCGAACAAGCGAAGCGCTGGGAAGCGCTGTTTCTGAAGTTCAACTACGAGATTCGGGCGTTGGCGCACAAATATCCCGAAAACGTCGGCGACTAGTCATGGACTCGATTGCTCTGCTCGGCGGAACGATCGTTGACGGTACAGGCGGGCCAGCCTACCGTGGCGACCTGCTTGTGCGCGAGGGCCGAATCGAAGCGATTACGCGGTTCGAAGAGCCGCCGGACGCGCGGATTTACGATTGCAGCGGCTTGGTGGTCGCTCCCGGATTTATCGACGCCCACAGCCACTCGGATCTGCAAGTCCTCGAGCCGCGCATGGAAAAAGTGCAGCAAGGGGTGACGACGGAGTTGGTGGGAAATTGCGGCTTCTCTCCTTATCCGGCTTCGGACTCCCCGCAGCAGTTGCGCGACTTCGCCAACGGCATTTTTTGCGGCGGCGAGAGCTGGGGATGGCCGCGAGCAACGGACTACCTGGCCGAGACGCGGCGATCGTCGCTGGGTTTTTTCTTCGCCCTCTTCTGGACGGCATTCCGGCTCGGCATCCGGAATACGCCAGGAGGTGTGCTTTTCGGATCACGTGGAGTCTCTAGTCGGGCATGGAAGCCTTCGCATTTGGAGAAACGGACCGCGGCAGGGCCCGCTTGAGGCGAGCGCACTGGACTCCATGTGCGGAAGACTCGCCGAGTCGCTGCAGGAAGGCGCGTGCGGAATGTCTTCCGGGCTGATGTACGCTCCCGGTTCGAGTGCGCCCATGGAAGAACTGGAAGCGTTGTGCCGGGTGGTCGAGCGCGAAGGCAAGATTTACGCGACTCACATGCGCAACTATTCGGATAAGTTGATCGAAGCGGTCGACGAGCAACTGCAACTGGCCTCGCGCACGGGATGCCGGCTGCAGATCTCCCACTTCCAAGCCGTTGGAGCGCGCAACTGGCATCTACAAGCGCAGGCGTTGGAGCGAATCGAAGCGGCTCGGGTGAAAGGCGTGGACGTTGGCTTGGACTGCTATCCGTATGTGCGCGGCAGCACCGTACTCACCCAGGTGCTCCCCCAATGGGCGCTGGACGGCGGGACGGACGCGTTCCTCGCACGGCTGCGAGATCCTATCGAGCGGAAGACAATCGCGCGGGAAACCGAAGCCGATTTGGCGCAGGGCTGGGAGAATATTTTCATCTCCGCCGTAGGCTCGCTCGAAAATCGTCCGCTGGTGGGTTCCTCGATAGTCGACGCCGCCGAGCTCCGCGGCTGTGAGCCGGTGGAGGCTGCTTTCGATCTGCTGCAGGAAGAGAACGGGCAGGTCAACATTCTCGAGATCAACCAGAGCGAGGAAAATCTACGCCAGGTTCTCACGCATGCCGAGAGCAACATCATTAGCGACGGCTTCTATGTAAAGGGGAATCCGCATCCCCGGCTGTACGGAACGTTCCCCTTTTTACTAGGCGAGATCGCGCGCGATCGGAAATGGCTGACGCTCGCGGAGGCCATCTACAAGATCACCGCGCTTCCCGCGATGCGTCTGAACATGCGGGATCGCGGCCGGCTCGCTCCGGGATTCCATGCCGACGTTACCGTGTTCGACCCCGCGGCCATCGACGGCCCGGCTAACTATGAGAACCCCACGCTTCCGCCGGCCGGTATAGCGCACGTCT
>Ga0193753_10002455_pt1 | contig 14525 bp, 10 predicted proteins | sample H1c2metaG_FD_144925 | JGI IMG/M metagenome (GOLD analysis project Ga0193753, IMG submission 144925) | Soil microbial communities from a riparian zone of the East river system, Colorado, United States - H1c2 | ecosystem: Environmental > Terrestrial > Soil > Riparian zone | place: USA: East... | reverse complement strand
GTTGATCCTCATGGTGTCAGGCCGCGGCCGATGAACTCAAACGACTTGTTTTCGAAGGTGATGATTTGTCCGTCCGTGATTAGTTGGGCGATGCCGCGGCCTGACACCATGAGGATCAACGTGGCAACAATGGGTGGCACTTTGAAAATGCCGACGAGCGCGCCGTTCCACATTCCTGCGGCGATGGCGATGGCCAGAGAAATCCCGATTACGACGGGAACGCCGAGCGCCGTTTTCGTCAACAACAGCGCCGCCGTGGCGCCCGCGATGGCCATGACCGCGCCGACCGACAAATCCACGCCGCCCGTGGCAATGACGAGCGTCATGCCCAGCGAGAGCAACATGACTGGCGCGGCTCGGTTCAGGATATCGATGACGCTGCCGTAGAGCCGGCCGTCGCGGATGGTGAAGTTAAAGAAACCCGTCGTGAAAACAGCATTGAACAGCAGCGCCAGCGCGAGCGCGATGACTGGCCATTTGAGTTTGTGCCAGATGCTCATGCGGAAGCACGCGACGGTCGCGCCAAGCGCCGGATGACGATTCTCCCTCTCCCCTCAACGGGGAGAGGGCTGGGGTGAGGGGTGAGAACGGCAAAGCGATTACGAGAACGAATAGGATTACGATTATGAGAAGCAGACAGCCTCGCGGCTCTTGCTCCTAATCCTGTTCCCAATCGTAATTCCCTGGCGTTACCGCCCGTCACCCTCAATCCCTCTCCCCGTTGAGGGGAGAGGGAGACACGCAAGATGGCGTGTGGGCAATTCACAGCACCACCTCCGTCTTCGCAATGGCGTGCATGATATTGTGCTCGGTGATTTCTTCGCCGCGCAATTCGGCCACCTTGCGGCGATCGCGCAGCACGACCACGCGATGGCTGTTGCGCACGGTTTCTTCCAGGTCGGATGAGATGAACAAGATCGCCATGCCTTCGGTGGTGAGCTTCTGCATCAACTTTTCTATTTCCAGCTTCGCGCCCACGTCGATGCCGCGCGTCGGTTCGTCGAGCAATAACAGACGCGGATTGGAGGCGAGCCAGCGCGCGAGAATCACCTTTTGCTGATTGCCGCCGCTGAGCAGCCGAATCGGTTGCTCGGCGCTCGGCGTCTTGATGTTGAGCGCCTGGATGAATTGATTGGCCAGCTCGAGTTGCCGCGCGCGCGAAACGCACCGCGCCCAACCGCGGCTGACTTGCAAAGCGAGCACGATGTTTTCGCGCACGGACAAATTCGGAATGATCGCCTCGGCCTTACGGTCTTCGGGGCAGAAGCCAAGTCGATGGCACATGGCGTCGCGTGGAGAACGCAACGATTCGCGATTTCCATCGAGGAACATTTCACCGGCATCTGGCCGATCCACGGCGAACACGAGCCGCGCGGTTTCCGTGCGTCCGGAGCCGAGCAAGCCGGCGAGGCCGAGAATCTCTCCTTCGTGCAACGCGAGATCGATGGGCTGCAACGCGCCGCGCCGCCCGATGCCGCGCAATTCCAGCAACGGCTTTTTTGCCGTGCTGGCTTCCATTCGCATCCCCTCGCGTTTGAAATCCGCTTCGCTCAATTCCTTGCCCATCATCTTCGAGATCAGTTCGAGGCGCGGGAGCTTCGCGGCTTCGTATTCACCGACGAACTGGCCGTTGCGCAGCACGGTGATGCGATCGCTCACGGCATAGACCTGATCGAGAAAGTGCGTCACGAACACGATGCCCAGGCCCTGCGCTTTGAGCTGACGGAGAATTCCAAAGAGCCGTTCGACTTCACCTTCGTCCAGGCTCGATGTCGGTTCGTCGAGAATGAGCAGCTTCGCTTCGACATCCAGCGCGCGCGCGATGGCGACGAGTTGTTGAATGGCGATGGAGTAACTCGCGACGGGTTCCGCGACGTCGATGCGAATGCCGAGCCGTGCGATGGTTTTCTCGGCGCGTGCGCGAATTTGTTTCCAGTTGATGAACCCGAAGCGTGTTGGCTGACGGCCGAGGCAAATATTTTCCGCGACGGAAAGGTACGGAACCAAATTAACTTCCTGGTAAACCGTCGAGATGCCGAGAGCTTCGGCTTCCTGCGGCGAGTGAGGATCAACGAAATTGCCATCAAGCAACATTTCACCACTGTCGCGCCGGTAAACGCCGGTGAGCACCTTGATGAGTGTCGATTTTCCCGCGCCGTTCTCGCCCATGAGCGCATGGACCTCGCCGCGCCGCACTGTAAAATCCACGCCCGCCAGTGCCTTCACGCCGGGGAAATTTTTGGCAATTCCCCGCGCGCGAAACAACTCACAGCTGGACAACGTTGAACCGGCTTCGTTTGTCATTGCGGCGCGCGGACGCTATCGCAACGTGCGGACGCTTTGCAACCGGCAGAGCTGCGAGAGGGATGAATGCAAAATTTTGCTGGCTGGAATATGTTCAACCCGCGTGACGGTCTAAGGTGGGTCGCGTCGTTCCGCGCGCGCCAGCCGCAGCGAGAATTCCAGAGCATGGCGCGCTCTTCTCCGTTCGCGGCGCGCGCGGAGCGATGCGACCTACCATCAAAGCAGATCTTCCGTCTCGAGGAAGCCCTGCAACTGGCGGATGCGCGTCGGGTGCCGCATCTTGCGCAGCGCCTTGGCTTCGATCTGGCGAATGCGTTCGCGAGTCACTTTGAATTGCTTCCCGACTTCTTCCAGCGTGCGCGAGTAGCCGTCGCCCAGACCGAAACGCAGTTCGAGAACTTTGCGCTCGCGCTCGGTGAGGCTCGTCAGTACGTCTTGCAGCTTGTCCTTGAGCAACGCGTAACTGGTCATGTCGGACGGGTTCTCCGCCGCCTTGTCCTCAATGAAGTCGCCGAAGTTCGTATCCTCACTGTCGCCCACCGGTGACTGCAACGAGATCGGTTGCTGCGCCATCTTCAGCACCGCGCGCACGCGCTCGACTGGCATCTGCATCTCATCCGCGATTTCCTCGGGCGTGGCTTCGCGTCCGAAGTCCTGGATCAACTGCTTTTGCACGCGCATTAGCTTGTTGATCGTTTCGATCATGTGAACCGGGATGCGAATGGTGCGCGCCTGATCCGCGATGGAACGCGTAATCGCCTGACGAATCCACCATGTGGCGTAAGTGGAAAACTTATAGCCGCGGCGATACTCAAACTTCTCCACCGCTTTCATCAGACCCATGTTCCCTTCCTGAATCAGATCGAGGAAGGAGAGGCCGCGGTTGGTGTATTTCTTGGCGATGGAAATCACGAGGCGCAGGTTGGCCTCCACCATTTCGGTTTTTGCCTGCAACGCCTTGGCGGCGAAATGTTTTAACTGCGCGTAAGCGTTGAGGTAGCCGGCGAAAGGCATGCGCACGAATTCCTCGAGCGCTTTGATCTTCCGCTGTTCGCTTTCGATGATTTGCTGCTGCGCGGACGACTTGCGTTGCTTCTCGAAGTCGTCGATGGCCCGTAGGCTTACCTGGATCTTGTCGTGGATGTTTTCCGCCACGAGCGCCATTTCTTCGATGACCTTCTGCTTGTAATAAAATTTCGGGAACGTGCCCTGCAACTTGTGGTCCAGCTTGTCGAATTCCTTGCGTGGCTTTTCCCGCTTGGCCTTTGGCGTGTTCTGCCAGGCGGCATACTTTTCATCCACGGACTGGTCGAGATCGCGAACGTTCTTCACGAGGCGGCGCAAATCCTTCAGATGGTTTTCGCGGCCCTCGATTTTCTTGTCCACGATCACACGGTCGAAGCGTTCTTTGGGCGGCTCCGAAATCAATTTCTCCGCCAGCGCAATGTGCTCTTTGCCGGAAAAACCGAAGCCGTAAATGATGCGCTTGACCTCGTTTTCCGCGTCTTCGATGCGCTTGGAAATTTCCACTTCCTGTTCGCGCGTGAGCAGGGGCACCTGACCCATCTGCTTGAGATACATACGGACCGGATCATCGAGAATGTCGAGGCGCGACTTGTCTTCCTCTTCCTCCGGCTCCGGCTGCTTAACGCGATCCACCTCGGCCTGATCGACGATCTCGATCTCGAGGTTGCGCAGCTTCATGTAAATCTCGTCGAGGTCTTCCGGGGTAACGACATTCTCCGGGAGCGCGTCGTTGATGTCGCCGTAAGTGAGGTAACCCTGTTCCTGCGCGAGACGAACCAACTCCTTGATCTTCTCCGTCAGTTCCACGCCGGACTGGCTCTTCACCTGGCCGATCGCCTGCAACTGCGCTTCGCCTTCCGCGGTCGGGGGACTCGAGGCCTTGCCATTCGGCGAGCCTGGCGCGGCAACGGAGCCGGATTTGGAGAGGCGATCCTTCTTCGAAGCGGGGTTGGAGCCAGGAGTTTTCCGGGGCGCGGATTTCGTCGCAGACATTTTCGATTTGGTTTTTGGCATACATTCAGGACCGAAAAATCCGGCCCCAGAAATGAGCCGTGAAATATGTTAAGCATGCATTGCTGCGTCAAGCGATGAAAGAGAAGCACGACGAATGAGGACGCACCTCAATTTTTTGAGAGGCGATGGGCGAGCACCAGGCGGCGAGTTCTAAACACCAAGCACCAGCGAATTACCAATCTCCAAACACCAATCGATTTTCGGCGCAGCCAGCATCATCTCTGGATGTTCCGATTTGACCAAGTGCCCGGGTCGGTTTCCGCAGCTTGAGATTCGAAGTTTCTCTGGCGCTGGTGTTTGGAGCATTTCACACCTGAGCATGCTCATGTTTCGGACATGTTACCATTACCGGCGTCACGTTCTTGTGAATTTTCATCGTCACGTGAAAACTTCCGCCAAGCCCAAACCCAAATTAGCCCGATCGCGTACGTGCTATGAATACAACATGCTGCTTCTTCCGTTTCACCATTGTTCTCGTTGCCATCCTGAGCGCGGCGGGGGGAGCGAGTGCGGCCCACTTCACCACGACTGTGCAACAGGCGGGCGGCGCGCATTGGTCGCAGGCCATCTGGCAGCCGGGCGCGGTGACGCCGGCGGCCGGAAATACTTATGAGTGTCTGGCGGGAGCGCCGAGCCGTCTTCGCAATCCACCCACGGCCGGCATCCAAACTTTCCCCGGAGATTCATTGCAGTTGAACACCAATTCAGAGATTCGCGCCAAGCAGGCCGGCGCTATTCTGGATTTCCCGGGAGTGGTTGGCAGTCCCGGTCTTATCCTGAACGGCGGCAACATGGATGCGGGCGACAACACAATCTTCAGTCTCACCGGCGTGATCGTCATCCAGAGTCCCTCCTCGTTCACTTGCGGCGATAGCGGCGGGAACAACAGTCGTGGCTGGTTGATCGGAGCGGAGATCCGGGGCAGCGCCAGCATCGACGTGTCCAAATATTTTGGCGGCGGAGCGAATGCCATCGAACTGACCGGAGTGAACAATTCATTTACCGGCACCTGGATTTTTCGAAGCGGCGGCTTCAAGGCCACCGGCTCAGGATCGCTGGGCAACAGCAGCATCGTCCTCTCACCGACGAACGGCACGGTGAATCCCGTTGTCCTCGAAGTGATGTACGACGTGAACAGCTCTGGCTCACTGACGATTACCAATGGCGGGAGAATGATCCTGCATCAGAACTGCGCCTGGTCCGGAGTGATCATCAATGGCACATCGCTGTCGATCGGGACACATCCGTTTTCGGAATTAGAAGTGAGTTTTCCGGGAGTCTTCACGGCGGGTGGCTCCGGTAGCATTGCGGTGACACCTCCCGCGCCACCGTCAGCGCCCTCGAACGTTGCCGCCGCCGCCGGCGATGCACAGGTAAGTCTTTCGTGGAGTCCAGCCGTCAACGCTTCGGGGTACAACATCTTCCGGTCGAGCGACAGCGGCGGCCCGTACACTTTGATCGGCACGACTGGCGCGAACGGTTTTGTGGATAGTCCGCTGGTAAATGGCGCCACGTACTATTACGTGATTGCCGCCACGAACTCCCTTGGTTCGAGCACGAATTCCCTTGAGGTCGTCGCTATCCCGAACGTTGTCGTGGTTGGCGTTACTGCCACTGGCGGGACCAATCAGGTCGAAGTCAGTTGGATGGCGCTGGCCAATGCCGAGAGCTATTCCGTGCTGCGCTCAAGTTCCGCGGCCGGCCCATTCAGCGCTGTAGCCAGCGGCCTGGCGGGCAGGAGCTACCTGGATACGACGGCGCAAAGCGGAAGCACTTACTTTTATCGAATCTCCGCTGCGCTCATCGGCGGCGGCGTTAGTGGTCAATCCGCCACCGTTTCGGCGACGACCGCCCCGACGGCCGCGCCGGTCCTGACCTCAACGCTCTTTGCGGCGACGGTGATTCGTGTCGGTTGGATGGCGGTTCCGGGTGCCGCGCAATATCTGCTGGAACGTTCCACCGATGGGATCAATTTTTCGTTGTTGGCCACGCTGTCGCAAGCGAGTTACACGAACAGCGGTCTGGCCGTCAGCAACACTTACTACTACCGCGCGCAGGCAACGAATGCGGGCGGGGCCTCACCTCACTCGAACGTGGCCTCCAGCATGACTCCCGTTTTCGGCATCAACGTCAACTTCTCGCAAGGTTTTGCGCCCATTCCCCCAGTTCCTCCCGGTTATCTCCAAGACACCGGCGGAATTTTCACTCTTCAGTCCAGTGGGTTCAGCTTTGGCTGGGACAGGAACATCGGCGTGGATGGCCGCTATCGTGCGACGGCCATTGCGGCCGATCTTCGCTACGACACGTTCATGCACTTGATGAAGATTCTGCCCAGTGCCATCTGGGAAATCGAACTGCCCAACGGTCCTTACGAGGTCCACATCGTATCCATCGACACGGGCGGAGCGGTCGATTCGACTTACCAGTTCAATATTGAAGGAGTCATTACGACGTCCGCTGCTTCGGTTGCCTTTCAGGCTTCCGAGTTCACGAACACGTGCGTGGTGACGGACGGGCGGTTGACCCTGACGAGTGGACCGAGTGCGGTGAACAACAAGATCGCTTTCATCGACATCTATGCCTTTGCGCCCTTGCCGCCGATCATCAGCGCGCCGCCGCAAAACCAAACCGTCGAGCAAGGCCGCCCCATCTCCTTGTCGGTGTCTTTCGGCCAAGGCTCCACGCCGCTCGTGTATCAGTGGTACTACAACAACGATCCGATTTCCGATGGCACGAATGCGACGGTCAATTTCCCTCACGTGCAACCGGCCAACCAGGGCGATTACTTTCTTGTCGTGACCAATTACGCCGGCGCCGCGACGAGTTCCGTGGCGACGATCACGGTCACGCCCGACACGGTTCCGCCTTACATCATTTCTGCGGGCAGTGTTGATGGCCTAACGATCGGCATTTGCTTCAACGAGGAACTGGACACAATCGCCCCCAACGCGCATGACCCCAGCAATTATTCCGTCAACGAAGGCGCGAACACCGTCACCAATGCGATCGTGAGTCTGGATGGGCGCTCGGTCCTGCTTCAATTCGAAGGCACGGTCACGAACGGTTACGCCGTCGCCGCCTTCTCCATGCCCGATTACGCAATCAACCTCGGCGACTCCAGCACCAACGGTTTGATCCTCGGCTTCGCGGCGCAAGACATTGGCGGTCCGCTGCGACCCGGATCGAATTTCACGTGCGATAACGAGACCATTGAGATCATTGGTGGCGGCGTGGACTACTGGGGAACGGCGGACCAGGCGTACATCGTCACGACCAATGTGTCGGGCAACTTCGACGCGCGTGTTCAGGTCACGTCGTTGCGCGGGTCGAACGCGATTACCAAGGGACTGCTCATTGCCCGCGAGACGACGAACGCTGACAGCGCCGGCATCCATATTTCCGTGAACCCGCCGACGGGCCGCAATCAGGTGGAAATGGGAATTCGCTCTGTGCTCGCGGGCGCGACGGCTGGGGTCGGCACGAACTTCGTTCCGGCTGGTGTTCCCAATGCCTGGATGCGCCTCACTCGCGTCGGCAATCTTTTCACGGGTTACCGCAGTTCCAATGGCGTGGACTGGGTGCAATTGGGCCAAACCAATCAGGTTTTTGCGGAAAACCTGGCCGTGGGATTCGGCGTCAGCGCCCACGACACCAATTTGTGGGCGACCGGCACGTTCAAGAATTTTGCGGTCGGTTCACCCTTTCCTGGAACGTTTCCACAAATCGTCGCGGCCCAATTCACCGCCGGCGTTTTTTCCGCCTCATTCACCAGTACCAACGGTACGATCTACGAAGTTCAATACAGCCACAGCATCGCCATCTCGAAGCCATGCATCGGCTTCGAGGCCTGTCCCGACCCGCCGGTGCAGGAACCGTGGTTCACATTGACGAACATCGTCGGCGACGGCGCGCTGAAGACGTTCATCGACTCAGCGCCCGCGGTGGATCGGCGCTTCTACCGTCTCTTGCTGCACTGAGCGGCGAGTGAAGGAATCGTTTGCGAAGCAGCGACTTGGCGATGGTAACCGTGGCTTTCAAGCCACGGTTCGGAACGCCTACGGTTCATGCGTCGCTCCGCGACGCGGGCCATCGCGCACGCCGGACCGTGGGATAAAATCCCACGGCTACCATCACCTCATCGCTCCGCGATGCCATCTCGATGATCCAGCGCCTCTGTATCGTCGTCCATCGTCGTTCATCTGCGGTTAAAACTGGATGGCTCAAAGCCGCACGCCAAACAATCGCAGGAGCAGACGCGTCCGTTCGAGGCTGGCCTTGGGACCGGTCGTGAGTTCGCGCGTGGCAACCGTGAACATGACGCCGACGAACCATCTCTCCACGTCGGCTTCGGTTTTCAAATTCCTGCCGACCTGTTCCTTGATGCCGAGGTTGATGACCTCATTATTTCGCGGGTCCCTTTCGTCCGTGATTCTGATTCTGCCAATCGTGAGGTAAAGCGTGTCGATGCCGCCGAAATCAATGCCGGGAACGTTGCTCTTCCCTTTTTGCCCGGAGGATTTCTTCTTCGTCTCCTTCTCCATCAACTCGATGTTCGTCTTGCCGCTTTTATTTCTCACGATGTGAACTTCCGTCAGATTCAGCCGTACCGTTTTGAAACGCAGCTTGCCGTCGCGAATATCACCCGGCACGTACTCGATGCGCAGTTCCGGCATCTCCAGGAAGGTCCCGCCGCCGAAGTCGGCTGTGTTGTAGATCTTCAGTCCCTCCATGCTGACCGTCGGGGTGGCGAGGCCGACATCCATCTTTTCGATCTTTGCGTCCATGCCGGTGTTGGCGCGCAGGTTCCGCTCCGCGAGCGACTTGGCGATTTCATCCTTGAGCAGCACACCGATGACGGCGAGCACGAGGACGAGAAAGAAGAGCGTGACGAAAAGGCGAATGGCCCAGCGGAAAAAAGTTTTCATGGTCGTGCGCCGTCAGTTGTCAATCGACAGCCCCGGCAAGTCCAACGGATTTTGTTCCCGGCTTAATCGTAATCTTCGGCGTGAAAGGTAGGGCGCGTCGCTCCGCGCGCGCCGGCCCGGAGCCAGAATCCCCGACGAGAGTGCGTTCCTCTTCGGTCGCGGCGCGCGCGGACCGACGCGCCCCACCAGCAATAGTCAGACCGGAATATCCTCCGGGCGCACTTCCAAACACTCATCCTGATCCTCCCAAATCACGGCCGGGTAAAATTCCAGCAACTGCACGGCGAGTTTGCGCCCCGCGAAGGCGAGCAACTCCTCCGCTTCTTCCGCTGCGTCCTCCAGTTTGTCCTGATACTGCTTCGCGGGTTTCTGCTTCGCTTCGTCCCAGTGCGCGACCGCATGAACCGGCGCATATTCGTCAGCCCACTTCGCCAATTCGACTCGAAGGGCTTCGGGCAAATCATCGAACTCCACGGCTGTTCCGCCGCAATGCGTGCAGCCGAGGCCCGACTCTTTCACGTCTCGTGTAAGCAGCGGCACAAGCGGGGCTCGGCAGCACGCCGCCTCCGTGTAAGCCGCTGGAATGGTGGCGAGCCGTTGCACGGACAAGCCGCGATCGTTCGCCGTTTGGGCCGCAAGCCGATACGCGCCGAGCAACGGATGTGAGAGCCGCCACGCGGAGCCTTCCATCTGCCCGAGTGTTTGTGCAACCCAGCGCGCGAGTTTCAGATCATCGAATTCTTTGAACACCTTGGCGTATTCGAGCCAAAGTTTGTCCAGTGGTGATTCCGGGTGTACCGCCATCCACGCCAAGATGCGGGAAGGCTGGCGCTTCGTCGAGAGCCGACCGCTTTCGGCTTTCCGCTGCGGGCTTTCCCATTTAAGAAATGCCCGTGCCGCCCGCGTTGAAGCCAAAACTTTCTACCTCCGTCCACGACCTCGCGGGCGTCGGTCCGGAGCGCGCGGCTCAATTGGAGCGGTTGAAAATTTTCACCGTGGAAGATCTGCTGTTGCACCGCCCGCATCGCTACGAAGATCGACGGCACTTCATTTCCATCGCCGAGTTGAAGTTGAAAGAGCCGGCCACAGTGCGGGGAAAAATTGTCGCGCAAGGGCTGAAACATTACTCCCAGCGCCGCAAATCGATCTTTGAATTCGTGCTCGATGACGGCACAGCGCGCTTGCACTGCCGCTGGTGGAACCTGTCGTTCATGGGAAAATATTTTCACGTGGGCGACGAAGTGATGGTTTTCGGCAAACCGCTTTCGCTCAAGCCGCGCACCATCGATCATCCCGATACCGAAGTCCTGGACCCAGGCGAGGATCCTTCCATCCATCTCGACCGCATCGTTCCAATTTATCCGCTCACGGATGGTTTGCCGCAGCGCTGGCTGCGCTCGCTGATGTGGCGCGCACTGGAAGAACACGAATCGCAGATCGAGGAGTCTCGGCTGGAACTGTTGAAACTCATTGGCGAAAAATATCCCACGCGCGCCAATGCCGTTCACATGCTGCATTTCCCGGAGGAACGCCACGACGCCGACGTCGCGCGACAACGGCTGGCGTTCGATGAACTGTTCGCGCTGCAACTGGAAATTCAGCGCCGCCGCCGCGCCCTGGAGGCGAATGCGCAGGCGCTGCCTTGCGGCGGGACGAATCAACTCATGCGGCCGTTTCTCGCGGCGCTCGGTTTCAAACTCACGGCGGCGCAGACGCGTGTGCTGCGCGAAGTGCGGACGGACATGAGCGGTGCCGCGCCGATGCGCCGCTTGTTGCAAGGCGATGTCGGCTCCGGCAAGACCGCCGTCGCCGCGTGCAGCGCGCTAATGGCGCTGGAGAGCGGTTTCAACGTCGCGCTGATGGCGCCGACAGAAATTCTCGCGGAGCAACACTTTCAGAATTTCACGCGCTGGCTGATGCCGCTCGGCGTGCGCGTGGAGTTGCAAACAGGAGCGAGAAAGACAGTTGAGAGTTCAGAGTTGAGAGTTGGAGATCAAAATTCTCAACTCTTCATCGGCACGCACGCGCTTATCACTTCCGGTTTTCAGATTCCAAGGCTCGGACTCGTGATCATCGATGAACAGCACAAGTTTGGCGTCGCGCAACGCGAGCAACTTGTGCGGAAGGGGCGTTATCCGCACCTGCTCGTCATGACGGCCACGCCGATCCCGCGCACTTTGGGGCTGACGCTTTACGGCGATCTGGATTCTTCGGTCATCGACGAGTTGCCGGCGAACCGCGGGCGCATTCGGACGTTTGTCCGCAGTTCGGAACAGTTGTCCAAAGTCCACGAGTTCATTTGCGGCAAGTTGAAGGAAGGGCGCCAGGCTTACGTGGTTTACTCGCGCGTGGATTCACCGGACACGGAGGCTGGCATCAAAGCAGTCACGGAAGAGTTCAAACGGCTGCAAAAGGAATTCGCACCTTACCAGGTTGCCTTGCTCCACGGACGGTTGCACGCGCGCGACAAGGAATCGGTCATGGAAGCGTTTCGCGCGAATCGCGTCCAGGTGCTGCTCGCGACATCCGTGATCGAAGTGGGCATCGACGTGCCGAACGCGACGGTGATGGCGATCGAGAACGCCGAGCAGTTTGGTTTAGCGCAGTTGCACCAGTTGCGCGGGCGAGTGGGTCGTGGCGCGCACGAGTCATTCTGCATTCTGGTCGCGAATTTGAAAACCGAGGAAGCGGCGCAACGCATGCGTGTGCTGGAAAAGACGACGGACGGTTTCGAGATTGCGGACGCCGATCTGAAGCTGCGCGGGCCGGGCGAGTTGCTCGGTGCTGCGCAAAGCGGACTGCCGTCCTTTCGGTTTGCTGATTTGGTGGAAGACCGTTCGCTGGTGGAATGCGCCCGAGAATATGCCAGGCAACTGGGGAAGGACGTCAGCTTCGAAAAAGCGCCGGCGGGAAATCCGGCGACGTCCGCAAAAGCACCGGCGTGACGGCGCAACGTGCTGCCGGTTTGCAACCGGCAGTCCGGCTTCGCTCCCAACGCGCAGAGAAGCATTCACACCTTCCGAACGGAGCGCGCCTCTACCGGTTAAAAACTGGCAGCATGTTGCCAGAGTTCCATTCAGTCCTTGCTCTCTGCAATTTTAACGCTTGTCATCCGGGGAACCTCTAGTAAATTGCGCCCGACGAGAGAGTTCTCTTGCCTGCTAGGGTGTCGAAACGGGGCGATGGGTTCCAAAGGAGAACCGCTCAATCTGAATCGAAGGGGTCGGGAAAACTTCCTGTGGGTGCAGGAAGAGCAACGACTGGGAGGACGAACTCAACACAACACTTATGAAAAAACTGTTTAGCTTGGCTATGGCAGCGGTCATCGCGCTGGTCATCGTTGGCTGCAAGCCGGCCGAAGAAAAAGCGCCTGACGCTGGAGCCGCGACCAACGCCGTTCCGAAGTAAGGATTCGTTCCGTCCTTTGGGATGGAACTTTAGAACCCAAACAGACAAGCAGGCCCCCGCATGAAGAAAGCGTTTACGTTTTTGTTCGCGGTGGCCTGTTTGTGCTTCGTCGGCTGCAAGGAAGAAAAGAAGTCGCCGCCGTCTTCTTCTGGCAATCCGCTCACGGCGCCGGTGGACTATATCGGGGCGGTGGGCAAAGCGCAGCAGTCCGCGAAAAAAAGTCTCGCAACGCTGGGTCTTGATCAGGCCATCCAGGCGTTCTCCGCTGAGCAGGGCCGTTTTCCGACCAACCTCAATGAACTGGTCGCGAAGGGTTCCATTGGCCAGGTGCCGGCCGCGCCGCACGGCATGAAGTTCGATTACGATCCCAAGTCCGGCGCTCTCAAAGTGGTGCCGGAATAGTCGCGCCGCTTTCTTCCCGTTCCTCGTCTCCACGTTGGCCCGTGTCACCCGGAGGAGATTCATTCTCGCGACCCGGCGCTGGAGAAAAATTCTGTCTCGCCTTGCGCGCCGTTGCGCTTGGGCGCGGCGCGGTTAGTCAGTTTCCGTTGGCCGTCGGGATTCCTTCTTCGCGGCGTGATGAGACTTGTCGGATAACATGCGCTGCTTGGCACCCTGGCTGCGCCCGCGTTTCTGACGGCGCAGTTTCTCGATGCGCGCGCGTTCCGCGTCGGCCCGGCTTTTTTGGCGCGCTTCAATTTTGTCGAGGAGCAGCTTGCGCGCGAGGAAACGGTTCAGTCCTTGTTGGCGCGTGCTTTGACATTTCACCTGCACGCCGCTGGGCCGATGCACCAACATCACGCACGTGGAAGTCTTGTTGACGTTTTGCCCGCCGTGCCCGCCCGAGCGCACGAACGTTTCGTCGATGTCGGTTTCGCGCACGCCCATTGCCGTCATGCGCTGCGTAAGCTGATCTTCTTTTTCCAGACTGACGGGAAACACGCCCATGCGGCAGCTTGGCGCGAACGGTTTCGTTTTTCCAATGCGAACAATGCGGACGTGAGGGCTGTCAACGTGCTGCCAGTTTGTAGCTGGCAGGGGCCGCGTGAAGACGGGGCGCCAGTAGTCTTTTACGATCGCTTGAAAGCGTGAGTTGCTTCTGCCGGTTGCAAACCGGCAGCACGTTGTGTGAGCACGGGCATTTCGCCGGCGCTGAAGCAGTGAGTCACTGCGTCAGCACATTGTAGAAGCGCGTCTTGTTCGCGGCTGGCGGCGTGTCGGTGTAGTTCGCCGTGGCCGCAGTCGCGGTGATGGGCGCGCCGAGTGGAGTCCACGTGCTGTCCGTGAGCGCGTCCTTGTAGCACACCTGGTAAACCGTCCCGCTCACGCTGTTCCAACTCACGGTCATGCTGCCGCTGTTCGAGCGCAGCTTCACCATGGTCGCGTTGGTGTCGGTCGCCGAGCCGACGGTCAGCGGGATCGTCATCGAATTATTGTCCTCCACGATTTCGCCAATGCGATTCACGTCATCGACGATCGCGAGCAACGTGTGATTGCCCGCCGTCGCGGTCCAATAGGGAGAACCGGTTGCGCCGTAATTCGCGATGAGAATCATCGCTTCGCCCGGCAGCAATTGTGGTGTTGTGACCCACGACGTCACCGGACCACCATCCAAATAAAAACCCACGCCCACGATCGTGCCGGCGGGCGTCGCCAACGTTCCCTGATTTTTGATGGTGGCGCTGAACAAGACTGGCTGGCCCGGCGCGGCGTTCATCGGCGTCGCGCTGACGCTGAGCACCACCAGGTCGGCGAGATTTACGGGGGACTGCAAATCGTTGTCTGCGATGGCCACCGTGGCGCTGGCGGTGCCGAGGGAATAAGTCGCGGCTGAACTGATCGTGAGCA
>Ga0193753_10002454_pt1 | contig 14527 bp, 13 predicted proteins | sample H1c2metaG_FD_144925 | JGI IMG/M metagenome (GOLD analysis project Ga0193753, IMG submission 144925) | Soil microbial communities from a riparian zone of the East river system, Colorado, United States - H1c2 | ecosystem: Environmental > Terrestrial > Soil > Riparian zone | place: USA: East... | reverse complement strand
TGCGCCGGCCGACCAGGCGGAGCGCGACCAACCGCCGCCGGCGCATGGCGCTTCGCGAGCGGCTGCCAGATCGCGCTCGGCTGCGCGCCGCGTGCGGGACCGCCGCGCGCGCCGCGAAGCCCGGCGCGATCACCCTCGGTGTCATCGCGCTGGCCGCCGCGGCGATCTTCCTCGGCTACCGCTGGCTGACCGGCTCGTCGCGCTTCGCGCTCGCCGGGGTCGAGGTGCGCGGCGTTCACCAGCTCGCCGAGGCCGACGTCGCCCTCGCGGTGCGCCCCTCGCTGGGCGAGAACCTGTTCCGGCTGCCGCTCGACGCGATCGAGCGCCGCCTGCGCGCCGAGCCGTGGGTGGCCGACGTGTCGGTGCGCCGCCGCCTGCCCGATCAGCTGGTGGTCGACATCGACGAGCACCACGCCGCCGCGGTCATCGACCTCGATGGCCTGTACCTGGCCGACGCCAGCGGCCACGTGTTCAAGCGGGCCGACGTCGCCCGCGGTGAGGCCAACGGCCTGCCGGTGGTGACCGGCGTCGCGCGCGATGTCTATCGCCGCCGCCCCGACGAGGCGCAGGAGATCATCCGCGCCGCGCTCGCCGCCGCCGCCACCTACGCGGCCGGTCCTGACCGCCCGGCGCTCGGCGAGGTGCACCGCGATCCGGACCGCGGGCTCACCCTGTACACGCGCCGGCCGGTGGTCGCGCTCCACCTGGGCCGCCCGGCCGGCCCCGACGAGCTGCGCCGCCGCCTCTCCCTGTTCGACGCCGCCTGGGCCGCGCTCGCGCCGGCCGAGCGCGCGGCGCTGCAAGCCATCCATCTCGATCGCGACGGGGCGCCGGTCCGCGTCACGGTCGCGTTCGCCGAGCCGAGGTGAGAAATCCAATGGCCAGAGTGAAGAAGGACGAGATCATCGTCGGGCTCGACATCGGGACCACCAAGATCGCCGCCATCGTCGGCGAGGTGACCGAGGAGGGGATCGACATCATCGGGATCGGCACGGCGCGCTCGCGCGGCCTGCGCAAGGGCGTGGTCATCAACATCGACGCCACGGTGCACGACATCCAGCAGGCGGTCCGCGAGGCCGAGCACATGGCCGGCTGCGACATCTCGACGGTGTACGCCGGGATCGCCGGCGGCCACATCCGCGGGCTCAACTCGCACGGGATCGTGGCGGTCAAGGACAAGGAAGTGCGCGAGGCGGACGTCCAGCGGGTCATCGAGGCGGCCAAGGCGGTCGCCATCCCGATGGACCGCGAGGTGCTCCACGTCCTGCCCCAGCAGTACATCATCGACGAGCAGGACGGGGTCCGCGACCCGCTCGGCATGTCCGGGGTGCGGCTCGAGGCCAAGGTCCACATCGCGACCACCTCGGTGACCAGCGCGCAGAACGTGGTGAAGTGCGCGAACCGGTGCGGCCTTCAGGTCGCCGACATCGTGCTCGAGCCGCTCGCCTCGGCCGAGGCGGTGGTCGAGGACGACGAGAAGGAGCTCGGCGTCGCCATGATCGACATCGGCGGCGGCACCACCGACATCGTCATCTTCTGCGACGGCGCCATCGTGCACACCGCGGTCCTGCCGCTGGGCGGCAGCCACCTGACCGGCGACATCGCGGTCGGCCTGCGCACGCCGCTCGAGTCGGCCGAGAAGATCAAGAAGAAGTACGGCTGCGCGCTGCCGGACGTGATCGAGCCGGACGAGACCATGGAGGTGCCGTCGGTGGGCGGGCGCGAGCCGCGCCGGCTGTCGCGCCGGGTCCTGGTCGAGATCGTCCGCATGCGGCTCGAGGAGATGTTCGAGCACGTGAAGCGCGAGATCGCCCGCAGCGGCTACCTCGACAACATCGCGGCCGGCATCGTGATGACCGGCGGCACCACGCTCATGCCCGGCCTGCCCGAGCTCCTCGAGTCGGTGCTCGACCTGCCGGCCCGGCGCGGGGCGCCGCGCGGCATCGGCGGGCTGGTCGACGTGGTTCGCTCGCCCGAGTACTCGACCGGGGTCGGCCTGGTGCTGTATGGCGCGCGCGGGGCCGAGATGGTCTCGCGCGAGACGGTTCCGGCGCAGGGCAGCGGGATGATCCGCCGCGTGCGCAGCTGGCTCGGGGAAATGTTCTGACCCGAGCTCGACAGTCAAGAAACTTGCCCACCGCGCGGCCGCTCATCCATAACGGCTAGCAGGGGAGGAAAGCCCGATGGCGCTACTCGAATTCGAAGAGCTCTCTCACGCCAAGATCCTTGTCTTCGGGACCGGAGGTGGCGGCGCTCTCTCACGCCAAGATCCTTGTCTTCGGGACTGGAGGTGGCGGCGGCAACGCCGTCAACACCATGATCGCCGGCAACCTCGATGGCGTCGAGTTCGTGGCCGCCAACACCGACATGCAGGCCCTCCAGGCCAACATGGCGCCGGTCAAGATCCAGCTGGGTGATCACCTGACCAAGGGCCTGGGGGCGGGGGCCAACCCCGAGGTCGGGCGCAAGAGCGCCGAGGAGAGCGTCCAGCTCATCGCCGAGACGATGAGCGGCGCGGACATGGTCTTCGTCACCGCCGGCATGGGCGGTGGCACCGGCACCGGTGCCGCCCCGGTCATCGCGCAGATCGCGCGCGAGGCGGGCGCGCTCACCGTCGGCGTGGTGACCAAGCCGTTCGGGTTCGAGGGGCGCCGCCGCTCGCGCCAGGCCGAGGAGGGCATCGCGCGGCTCGAGGAGGCGGTCGACACCCTGATCGTCATCCCCAACAACCGCCTGCTCGAGGTGGTCGGCGCCAACACCAGCATGATCGACGCCTTCCGCAAGGCGGACGAGGTGCTGCTCAACGCGGTGCAGGGCATCAGCGATCTCATGACCGTGCCCGGCCTCATCAACGTGGACTTCGCCGACGTCCGCACCATCATGAGCAAGCAGGGCCGCGCGCTCATGGGCAGCGGGGTCGGCACCGGCAAGCGCCGCGCCGCCGAGGCGGCCGAGATGGCGATCTCGTCGCCGCTGCTCGAGGACGTCAGCATCCAGGGCGCGACCGGCATCCTCATCAACATCACCGGCGGACCGGACCTCGGCCTGCACGAGGTCAACGAGGCCTCCAGCCTGATCCAGCAGGCCGCCCACGAGGACGCCAACATCATCTTCGGCTCGGTCATCGATCCGAACATCGGCGACGAGGTCCGCATCACGGTGATCGCGACCGGGTTCGACCGCAGCCTCATGCAGCAGGAGCGCGAGCGCGGCGCGTCGCGCGGGCGGGGCGAGCGCGCGGTGGCCGGCCCGCCGATCGCGTCGCCGTACGAGACTCGCGCGTCGATCACCCGCGTCGCGCGTCGATCACCCGCGAGTACGGGCCGCCATCGGTGACGCCGCACGGGCGCCCGCGGCACGGCGCGGCGCCGGCCCCGATGGGTCACTCCGGCTCGTCGCCGTACGCGCCGGCCCCGGCCGCGCAGCACAGCGCCTACCAGTACTACCGGCGGGCCCAGGAGGGCGAGCAGGCCGCGGTGCCCGAGACCAGCGACGTGGACCGCGCGCTGGCCGAGCTGGCCCGCGAGCCGTACGCCGAGCTCACCATCGAGGGCGGGCGTCCGTTCCCCCACGGCACCGGCCCGACCACGCAGCACGACACCGGGCCGCTGGCCGATCCGAGCCGCCGCAAGGTCGAGTTCCCCAAGGTCCACCCGTCGCTCCGCCACGTCCTGGCCGAGGTCGAGGTCGACAGCGAGCTCGACGTCCCGACCTTCCTGCGCCGCGCCAGCGAGTAGTCGCGCCGGATCACGGCAGGGTCAGATAGAGCGCCGGGAGGGCATGGCCTTCCCGGCGTTCTCGCGTCCGGAGCTCACGCATCGTAGTGCCACACGAGGATCACGTGCGCGACGCGCAGCTCGCCCTCGTGCTCGACCAGGAACACCGTGACGCTCGAGTAGCCGCGCTCGGCCCGGAAGCGATAGCGGTACTCGGCGCGCGGCGCCTTGCCCGCCGCCCCGACGTCGTCGCCGAGGCAGCCGAGCTCGCGCTGGCCGAGCGCCACCCGGCGGGTGTCGAGCGACGCCCACGCCGACGCGCGCTCCAGCTCCTCCTCGGGCGGCAGCTCGTAGTTGCCGGCGTTCACCTTCACCACGCGAAGCCCGGCGCGGATCGTCTCCGCCACCTCGCTCCAGTAGCCGTTGCGGTCGGTGAAGTGCGGCGGCGCGCTGCCCATCCGCGCGCGCGCCAGCCCGGTCAGCGTCCCCTGCTCGTGATCGGAGACGCGGAACAGCGGCGCCGCGCAGACCCCCGGCTGACCCCAGAAGCGCAGGCCGTGGACCGGATCGGCCACGTCGACCAGTCGGTCGGCGCGGTCGTTGCGCATCGCGCCGGCGAGCCGGTCGAGCACGGCGATCGCGGCGCGGTGTCGCTTCACCCTCCGGATGCCGCCCTCGGCCGGCGGCGGCTCCGTCGCGCGCGGCACGGACGAGCCGCATGCCGCCGTGGCGAGGAGCGCGAGGACCACGAGGAGCAGCGACCCGCTCGATCTCGATCTCACGCGCGCCATCGTACCCGGCTCTCGCGGAGCGAGGCTGGATTCGGCTACCGAACTGTGTTCCAGTGACGCCCCATGGCAGCGTCGGGCGAGGGCAAAAGCGCGACGGGCGCGTCCGGCGCAGCGAACGCGGGCGGCGCGCCGGTCCAGCGCTGGGGCAGCCGGATCGGCGTCATCCTCGCCGTGTCGGGATCGGCGGTCGGGATCGGCAACTACCTCCGCTTCCCCGGCCTCGCCGCGCAGTACGGCGGCGGCGCATTCATGATCCCGTACTTCTGCGCGCTCCTGTTTCTGGCGATGCCGGTCGGGTGGGCGGAGTGGTCGATGGCGCGCTACGGCGGTCGCAAGGGCTTCCACTCGGCGCCGGGGATCATGGGCGTGGTGGGCAAGGGACGGCTCGCGCGCTACCTCGGCAGCCTCGGCGTCCTCATCTCGCTCATCGCCTTCATGTACTACATCCTGGTCGAGGCCTGGTGCCTGCGCTACGCGTGGGAGTACCTGGTCGGCAGCTACGACCTGGGCGCCGATCCGTCGGCCTACGCGCAGCGCTCGATGGACGTCTTCAACGCGTACGTCGGCATGTCGCGCGACGGGGCCCTCCTGTCGGGCGGCGTCAGCGCGACCGTGGTCTTCTGGGTCATCGTCTTCCTGCTCAACCTCGGCCTCATCCTGCGCGGGCTGCAGGGCGGCATCGAGAAGTTCTGCAGCTACGCGCTGCCGACCATGGCGATCCTGTCGATCGTGGTGCTGGTCCGGGTGCTCACCCTCGGCACGCCGGATCCGTCCCACCCCGAGCTCAACGTGGTGACCGGGCTCGGCTACATGTGGAACCCGGACTTCTCCAAGCTGGGCGACTTCACCACCTGGCTTGCCGCCGCCGGGCAGATCTTCTTCACTCTGTCGGTCGGGTTCGGCGTCATCCTCAACTACGCCTCGTACCTGCGCAAGAAGGACGACGTGGTGCTGTCGGGGCTGACCGCCGCGGCCGCCAACGAGGTCTCCGAGGTCGGGTTCGGCGGGCTCATCACCATCCCGGCCAGCTACGTGTTCCTCGGCAGCACGATGGTCATCGGCTCCACCTTCGCGCTCGGCTTCAACACGCTGCCGGTCGTGTTCGAGCACATGGGCTCGGCCGGGCGCGCGGTCGGCTTCTCCTGGTTCTTCCTGCTCTTCCTGGCCGCGGTGGCCAGCTCGATCTCGATGCTGCAGCCGGCCAAGGCGTTCTTCGAGGAGGCGCTGGGTCTCTCGCACCGTCGCTCCACCCTCATGACCGGCGCGCTGTGCGCGGTCGGCTCGCTGTGGGTGATCTGGTTCAGCCAGGACGCGACCGCGATGGCGACGATGGACTTCTGGGTCGGCAACTTCGCCATCTTCGTGTTCGCGACCGTGCAGATCATCTGCTTCGGCTGGGTGTTCGGCGTCGATCGCGGCCTGGAGGAGGCGCACCACGGCGCGCTCATGCGCATCCCGCGCATCTTCCGCTTCATCATGAAGTACGTGGCGCCGCTCTATCTCCTCATCGTCCTGGTCGGCTTCTGCTGGCAGAACCTGCCCGCCTCGGCCCGCTCGCTGGCCGAGAGCCCGGTCGCGGTGGAGACGCTGCTGCTGGTCGCCGGGCTCCTGGTGCTGCTCCTGGTGCTGGTCCGGGTCGGCGAGCGGCGCTGGCGGGCGGCCGGCATGGACCTCGACGGCGAGCGCCCGCCGGAGGACGACGAATGACCGCCGGCGGCTGGTTCTTCATGATCGCGTCCTTGACCGGCGTGTGGGCCGCGGCGATCTGGTCGTTCTATCGCCTGGTCAAGGCGCCGCCCGAGGTCCGCGACGACCGCGAAGGCGGAGGGCCCAGCCCGCCGCCACCGTCGGCCTGAGCGCAGACCTCGCTCAGGCCGCGTCGCCGAGATACGCCGAGCGGACCCGCGGATCCGACAGCAGCTCTGCGGCCGGGCCGGCCATCGAGATCGTCCCGGTCTCCAGCACGTAGCCGCGGTGGGCCGCCTTGAGCGCCATGCGCGCGTTTTGCTCGACCAGGAGGATCGTGCGGTCTCCAGCACGTAGCCGCGGTGGGCCGCCTTGAGCGCCATGCGCGCGTTCTGCTCGACCAGGAGGATCGTGGTGCCGCTGGCGTTGAGCTCGCGGATGACCTCGAAGATGCGGGAGACCACCAGCGGCGCGAGCCCGAGCGACGGCTCGTCGAGGAGGAGGAGCTTGGGCCGCGCCATCATCGCGCGCCCGATCGCCAGCATCTGCTGCTCGCCGCCCGACAGGGTGCCGCCCGGCTGGCGGCGGCGCTCGCCCAGGATCGGGAACAGCTCGAACACGCGCTTCTGATCGGCGGCCACGCCGGGCGGGTCGCGCCGGGTGAACGCGCCCATCTCGAGGTTCTCGGCCACGGTCAGGCGCGGGAAGATCTTCCGCCCCTCGGGCGACTGGACCAGGCCGAGCGCGACGATCTCGTGCGGCGGCAGCCCGCCGATGTCGCGCCCGCCGAACCGGATCGTTCCGGTCCGCGCGCGCACGCAGCCGGAGATGGTCATGAGCGTGGTGGTCTTGCCGGCCCCGTTGGCGCCGATGAGCGTGACGATCTCGCCGCCCTCGACCGACAGGCTGATGCCGTGCAGCGCCTCGATGTTGCCGTAGCCGGCGCGCAGGTCGGCGAGCTCGAGCATCAGTCGATCTGCTCCTGGCCCAGGTAGGCCTCGATCACCTTGGGGTGGTTGCGGATCTCCTCCGGCGCGCCCTCGGCGATCTTCTGGCCGTAGACCAGGACCGCGATGCGATCGGAGATCCCCATGACCACGCGCATGTGGTGCTCGATGAGCAGGACGGTGATGCCGCGGTCGCGGATGTCCTTGATGAGCTGCATGAGCGAGCGGGTCTCGGCCGGGTTCATGCCGGCGGCCGGCTCGTCGAGCAGGAGCAGGGTGGGGCGGGTGGCCAGCGCGCGCGCGATCTCGAGCCGCCGCTGTGCCCCGTAGGGGAGATTGCGGGCCCGATCGCCGGTCCGCCCGGCCAGGCCGACGAACTCGAGCAGGCGCAGCGCCTCGGTGCGGCCGGTCTGCTCGATCTCGACGCCGGTGCGCGAGAAGGTGCCGCGCCGCGCGACCGCGACCACCGCCCACGCCGCGCCGGCGATCGAGCCGACCAGGAGCACGCCGGTCAGGGCCGACGGCAGGAGCCCGAAGCGAAGCGCCAGCCACATGAGCGCGTAGCCGCCGGCGACGCCGGCCACCGGTCCGACGTCGCGCAGCCACGCGCCGAGCGTGCGAGCGCCGCGCACCAGGTGGCGGTCCATGCCGACCAGCACGTTCTCGAGCACGGTCATGTCCTGGAACAGCCGGATGTTCTGGAAGGTGCGGGCGATGCCGCGGCTGGCCACCGACGACGGCGTGCGGCGGGTCTGTCGCCACACCGCCCAGGCGCCAGCCGCGCCCAGCGCGAGCCCGAAGAACAGCGCGATGAGGCGCCGGCGCACCGCGTCGGCGGCGAGGGCGTCGTCCTGGAACAGCCGGATGTTCTGGAAGGTGCGGGCGATGCCGCGGCTGGCCACCGACGACGGCGTGCGGCGGGTCTGTCGCCACACCGCCCAGGCACCAGCCGCGCCGAGCGCGAGGCCGAAGAACAGCGCGATGAGGCGCCGGCGCACCGCGTCGGCGGCGAGGGCGTCGAGAGTGCGGGCGGCGGCCAGGCGCTCGAGCGCGACCTCGCGGGTCGGCGCGCGATCCAGCACCTCGCCGTCCTCCGAGCGGATCGCGAACCCGCCGCTCTCCTCGACGACGGTGGAGCCGTCAGCCGGCGCCGATGCCATGGCCGGGATCGCGGTGCGCTTCTTCTCCGCGTCCTCGCGCGAGCGCGACGAGCCGAACGGGCTCGACCCGTCGAAGCTGGTCACGTAGAAGCGGCCCATGCGGGTCTCGATGCGCGGCCGCCCGGACAGGAACGCGCCGAGGTCCTCGACCGCGTGGCGGAGCTCGAAGCCCTGGCTCGGGCCGCGGTAGTTGGCCCGCACCACCGCCGCCCACAGCTGGTTGATGTCGGCCACCCACAGGAACAGGACCAACCCGGTGACCAGGCCGGTCAGCGCCCAGCGGACGAAGTCGGCGCGGGTCGGCGAGGCGCGCAGGTCGCGCCCTTCCAGACGCACGGTGCCCGAGGTCGGCTCGTAGATGCCGGTGATGGCGTTGAACAGCGACGTCTTGCCGGCGCCGTTGGGCCCGATGACGGCGAAGATCTGGCCCTTGTCGACCGCGAGGTCGACCGCGTTCACCGCGGTGAGACCGCGGAAGCGCAGGGTCAGCTTGTCGATCTCGAGGAGCGGGCCGCCGGCCGGTGGCGCGCTGGCCGGCTCGCCGGTGTCAGCGGCGTCGGTGGCGGCGGCAGGTCCCTCGCCGGCGGTCACGGCTCCTCCTGCTTGTGGTGCAGCTCGGCCTTGACCCGCGACGACGGCCACAGCCCCTCGGGCCGGAGCCGCATCATGAGGACCAGCGCCAGGCCGAAGATCAGCCACCGCCAGTTGGTGAAGCTGGTGAGCACGTGCCCGCTGCCGCCGCCGGCCAGGTGGCGCTGGATGAGGTTGGTCAGCAGCGGCGACAGCACGTTGTCGAACGTGAGCAGCACCGCGGCGCCGAGCAGGACGCCGCGCAGCGAGCCGAGCCCGCCGATGATCACGCAGCACAGCACCATGATCGAGTAGGTGAAGTCGTAGGTGTTCGGCTCGGCGGTGGTGGTCAGGTTGGTCGCGTACAGCGCCCCGGCCAGCCCGGCGATCGCCGCGCCGGCAGCGAACGCGATCAGCTTGGTGCGGGCCGGGTTGATCCCCATGCACGCGGTGGCCAGCTCGTCCTCGCGCAGCGCCACGAACTCGCGGCCCTGCCTGGTCCGCTCGAGGGTGCGGAACACGATCACCAGCCCGGCCAGCAGCAGCAGCGCGACGTAGTACATGGCCAGGAAGTGCATGCGTCCGGTCGCGTCGCCGGCCGCGGCCGAGGTCAGCCAGTCCGGCAGCCAGGGCGACGGCAGCGGGTTCAAACCGCGCGATCCGTCGGTGATGTTCTCCAGGTTGAGCAGGACCACGCGGGTCACCTCGCCGAACCCGAGCGTGACGATGGCCAGGTAGTCGCCGCGCAGGCGGATGGTCGGCGCCCCCAGCGCCAGCCCGGCCGTCCCGGCCAGCGCCGGCGCTGCCACCAGCGCGCCCCAGAAGCCGATCTGGAACGGGTACTTGCCGACGGTGAGGATGCCGGTCGAGAACGCGCCGATCGCGAAGAACGCGGCGATGCCGAGCTGGAGCAGCCCGGCGTAGCCGACCTGGAGGTTGAGCGCGAGGGCGAGGATGCGTAGCCGACCTGGAGGTTGAGCGCGAGGGCGAGGATGGCGAAGATGAAGATGTTGACCAGCTGGCGGTCGAGCCGGAGCGAGGTGTCGAACACCGCCTGGACCAGCTGGTCGAGCACCGGGAAGAACGGGTAGAGGAGGAGCAGCGGGACGATCACCACCTCGAGCCGCAGCCAGGCCGGGCGCCGCCGCCCGCTCCCCGCCGCCGCGCCCTTCTTCTGCCCCGCCATCACACCTTCTCGCGCGCGGTCGACCCGAACAGCCCCTGCGGCCGGAAGACCAGGATGGCGATGAGGATCCCGAACAGCACCGCCTGCTGCCACTGCGCGCCGACGTACTGGTCGGACAGCGCGCGCAGCAGCCCGATGACCAGGCCGCCGAGCACGGCGCCCGGGATGTTGCCGATCCCGCCCAGCACCGCGGCGGTGAACGCGTACAGGCCGTTCTGGTAGCCCATCTGGAAGTGGATGGTGTTGATGTAGAGCCCGTAGATGACCGCGGCGAACCCGGCCAGCGCGCCGCCCATGAGGAAGGTCGCGCCGATGACCCGGTCCACGTCGATGCCCATGAGGCGCGCCGCGGTCGGGTTCTGCGCGGTGGCGCGCATCGCCTTGCCCAGGCGGGTGCGGGTCACGAACAGGAACAGGCCGAGCATGACCGCCAGCGAGCTCAGCACCACCACCAGGTCCTTCACCGTGATGCGGAGCGAGCTGTCGCCGAGCAGGTTGGTTCCGGGCAGGAGGTCGGGGAAGCCCTTGGGCGCGGCCGCCGCGGTGCCGTGGCCGAACACGTCCATCGGCAGCCCGCCCCAGAACAGGCCCAGGTTCATGAACATGAACGACACGCCGATCGCCGAGACCAGCGGGGCCAGCTTGGGCGCGCCGCGCAGCGGGCGATAGACCAGGCGATCGACCACCCAGTTCAGGCCGCCGGCGAACACCACGCAGATGACGATGATGCCGGGAATGGCGATCGCGAGCGACGCGCCGCTCGAGGCCGCGTCGAGCCCGAGCATCCCGACCAGCGTGAGCGCCAGGAACGACGCCAGCATGAACAGGTCGCCGTGGGCGAAGTTGATGAGCTCCAGGATCCCGTAGACCATGGTGTAGCCCAGGGCGATCAGGGCGAACACCATCCCGTTGACGAGCCCGAGGATGATCTGCTGGGCGAAGGTCTCCACGGCGTTACCGGCGGGGGAGGGCGGGGGCTATTCGTTGGACAGGAGGGTCTTGAACTCGAACTTACCCTCCTTGACCTCGTTGCCGCTCATCACCGCCATGGTGGTGTCGCCGTTCTTGTCGAACGAGAACGGGCCGAGCGCCGAGTCCTCGGTCTTGTACGCCTCGACCGCGGCGCGGATCGCCTCGCGGTCCTTGCTGCCGGCCTTGGCGATCGCGGCGATCGCGACCTGGGCCGCGACGTAGCCGTACACGCCGTACGCCTCCGGGTCCTTGCCGTAGGCGGCCCGGTAGTTCTTGACGAAGGTGGCGCCCAGGCCGGTCAGCTTGTCGGGCGGGACCCCGCCGAAGGTGATGAAGGTGCGCCCGTTCAGGTTCTCGGCCCCGGATGCCTGGATGAACGCGCTGTCGAAGCAGCCGTCCGGCGCCATCAGCTTGGCGGTCAGCCCGACCGCGAGCATGTCCTTGGCCACCTGGCCGGCGTTGTTCTGGGTGGTGCCGCCGAAGTAGACGAAGTCCGGGTTGGTCGCCTTGATCTTCGTCATCACCGACTTGTACTCCTGCGCGCGCGGGTCGATGCCCTCGCGGCCGACCACGCGCAGGCCGATGTCGCCGGCGGTCTGCTCGAACACGTCGGCGATCCCGCGGCCGTACAGGTCGCGCGCGTCGAGCACGTAGACCGTCTTGGCGCCCAGCTGCTTCATCCATCGCGCGCCCATCGCGCCCTGGAGGTCGTCGGCCGGGACCACCCGGAAGAAGCCGAGCTTGCCGCTCGGCCGGTAGATGTCCGGCTCGTTCGACTCGCCCATGCCCGGCTTGGTCAGGCCCGAGTAGGTGTTGCCCGGGGAGATCATGACCAGGCCGGCCCGGTTGAGCACCGGCATCGAGATCTTGGCCGCGCCGGAGTTGTAGGTCCCGATGTACGCCATGACGTTCGGGTCCTTCACCGCCTTGTCGGCGTTGGCGGCCTCGACCTCCGGATCCCAGTCGCCCTTCTTGGCCGACGCGTCGTCCCAGTCCTCGTAGACGATGGTGAACGCGCCGGCCTTGTTCTTGGCCTCGGCCAGGGCCAGGCGGATGCCGTTGACCATCGCGCCCGAGACCGCGTTGCCGCTGCCGGTGCGGGGCAGGCTGGAGACGATCTTGATCGTCCCGCTGCTGGCGCCGCCGCCGCTGCCGCCGGCCTCGCCCGACCCGCCGCCGCCGGCGCCCTTGTCCTTGTCGCTCCCCTTGCACGCGCCGAGCGGGATCGCAAGCGCGAGCGCCATCGAGATCGCAGCGAGGTTCTTCATCGCGAGCAATCTAGTTCTCCTGGCGACTGCAGGTCAATCCGTGCGGCCCGGCGCTGCCGGTCTGCGCCTCAGCGGACCGCGCGACCACCCAGGATCCACGCGGCTCCCGCCCAGCCCAGCCATCCGGCGGCGAGACAGCCGAACAGGGTGACGGCGACGTTGAGCCCGGCCAGGACCCAGGCCCGCTCCTGCACCAGACGCAGCGTGTCGAAGTTGAAGGTCGAGTAGGTGGTGAACCCGCCCATGACGCCGGTGGTCAGGCCCAGCTGCGCGGCGGGGCCGATCGAGACGGTGTGGAGGCCGATCCACATGAGCGCGCCGAGCAGGAACGAGCCGATCAGGTTCACCGCCAGGGTGCCGAACGGGAAGACCGGCCCGAGCGCCCTCAGCAGCCAGCTCGACAGGAGGTAGCGCGCGACGCTGCCGACCATGCCGCCGAACCCGACCCAGAGGATGCGCGAGAGGGCCGTCACCGCCGCATCATCGTCCGGCGCCGGCGCGACCGCAAATGGCGTGCTCGGCTCGAGGTCAGCCGCGGGGCAGGGCGGCGCGCATGACGTCGACCGGGGCGGGCCGGCCGGTCCACAGGGCAAAGGCGCGGGCGCCCTGGTGGACCAGCATGGCGCCGCCGTCCATCGCGGGCAGGCCGCGGGCGCGCGCCGCCGCGACCAGGGTGCTGCCCGGTGGGCCGTAGCTGAGCGCGCAGACCGCGGCGGCGGGCGGCAGGAGGTCGATCGACACCTCGGCCGGGAACGATTGATCGCGGCCGAGCCCGACCGGCGTGCAGTCGACCAGCACGTCGCAGGTCGGCAGCAGCGCGGCCAGCTCGGCGTCGGTCCACCGGCGCGCCGCGCACCAGTCGACCGCCGCGGGCGCGCGCGCCACCACGTCGACGGTGAGGGCGCCGGCGCCGGCCAGGGCCACCGCGACCGCGCGGGCGGCGCCGCCGGCGCCGAGCAGGACGGCGCGGGCGCCGCGCGGATCGCGGCCGAGCTCGGCGAGCGCGTCGAGGAAGCCGCCGGCGTCGGTGTTGTGCCCGGTGATCCGGCGATCGGCGAACGCCAGGCAGTTGACGGCCCCGATGCGGGCCGCCTCCGGATCGACGTCGTCGCACAGCGCGAGCACGGCCTGCTTGTGCGGGACGGTCACGCTGGCGCCGAGGACGCCGAGCGCGGCCAGGCCGCGCACCGCGGCGGGTAGCTCGGGCGGCGGGACCGCCAGGGCCACGAACACCGCGTCGATGGCGAGCGCGGCGAACGCGGCGTTGTGCAGGGCCGGCGAGGCGGAGTGGGCGACCGGCCAGCCGAGCACGGCGCCGACCCGGGTGGCCCCGCCGATCCGGATCACGTCCGCACCACCACCCGATCGCCGCCCTTGAGCTGGGCGGCGCGCAGCGCGCTGGTCGCGTCGCGCATCAGGCGGGCGAAGCTGACCGGCTTGTTGGGCCGGAGCGCGGCGATGCCGATCGACACGGCCGGGCGCCAGCTGCGCCCGATCCCGTCGGACACGTCGCCCTTCGCGGCCACCGCGGCGGCGATGCGGCGGCCGACCTGGGTGGCGCCGTCGAGGTCGGTGAAGGGCAGGAAGATGAGCATGCGGTCCTCGGTCAGATCGACCGGCATGTCGATGTCGCGCACGATCCCCGCGATGGTGGTGGCGACCAGGCTGCGAAGCCGGCGCCCGATCGTGGCCGGCGGCGGCTCCGCCTCGCGCCAGGCGTCCAGCGCGACCAGACAGGCGGCGAGGGTGTAGCCGTATCGCTTGGCCCGCTTCAGCTCCATCAGCAGCACGTGCTCGAAGAACTCGATGTGGAAGAAGCCGGTCGCCAGGTCGGACTGCCCGAACCGCTGCAGGCGCTCGCGCAGCAGCTCCTCGCTGCCGCGAAGCGCGGTCACTCGATCGCGCAGCGCGGCGATCCGCTCGGCCGCCTGCATGGCGGCGGCGATGCCGTCCCGGGTGTGCGGCCGGAGCGCGAACAGATCGGCGCCGACCTCGGCGGCGCGCGCCCGCGCGCTGGCCCCGGGCCCGGGCAGCGCGGCGACCACGACCGGCCGATCGGCGAGCTTGGCGCAGGCGGCGACCAGGGCGGACCGCTCCGGCATCCCGGCCACGATGGCGCGAGGCGGGTCGCTGCGCAGCCGGGCGACGATCGCGGTCTCCTCCTGCTCCGGCGCCACCTGATAGCCGAGCTGGACGAGGAGCCTGCGCACCCGGCTCTGCGTCGATCGAGT
>Ga0193753_10002452_pt1 | contig 14534 bp, 16 predicted proteins | sample H1c2metaG_FD_144925 | JGI IMG/M metagenome (GOLD analysis project Ga0193753, IMG submission 144925) | Soil microbial communities from a riparian zone of the East river system, Colorado, United States - H1c2 | ecosystem: Environmental > Terrestrial > Soil > Riparian zone | place: USA: East... | reverse complement strand
CGCGACCGGCTCCAGCGCGTACTCGTCGAGGCGCTCGTTGAACCAGAACACCTTGCGGTTCAGGTGCTCCCATGGATCGTTCTCCGTGGTGGAGCCAGGCGTTGCGCACCCGCCCAGCCACAGCGCCGCGACGACGGCCAGCGCGAGCCGGCCGGGCGCGCGCGGCGACAGCGACGCGGGCCACGCACCGGGAACGCGCCGTGGCGCGCGCGGCGACCCGGCAGCGCGCAGCGCGACGGACGCGGGAATGCCGCTCACTTCTCGTCTCCGACGCCGGTGTTGTGGATCAGCTTGCCGATGAGGCGCTCGAGCAGCACGGCCGATTCCGTGAACGAGACCCGGTCGCCGTCCTTCAGCGTCTCCTCCTCGCCGCCGAGCTGCAACAGCACGTAGCGGTCCCCGAGGATGCCGGAGGTCATGATGGACGCGCTCGTGTCCACCGGATAATGCCGCACCGCCTCGATCGCGAGCGCGACCCTCGCTCGGCCGCCGGCGTCCAGCGTGATGTCGCGCACCTCGCCCACCTTCACGCCGGAGATCTCCACCGGCGCGCGCACCTTGAGACCGCCGATCTCGTCGAAGCCGGCGTAGACCGTGATCTCGGGCGGGCGCGTCAGCCGCACGCCGCCGATGCTGAGCGAGAGGTACGCGATGCCGGCGAGGCCCGCCAGCACGAACAGGCCGACGACGAAGTCACGCAGCGCGGAGCGTTCCATGAGCTCACAGACTCCAGAGAGCGGTGACGACGTAATCGAGCAGCAGCACCGTGACCGAGGCCGTGACCACCGTGGACGTGGTGGCCGCGCTCACGCCCGCCGAGTTGGGCCGCGCCGTGAAGCCGCGCCACGTGGAGACGAGCCCCACCACCAGGCCGAACACGACCGCCTTCACGAGGCTGCCGACGACGTCGTCGCGGAAGTCCACGTTGGCGATCAGGTTGCTCGTGTAGCGGCCTCCGTCCACGCCCATGAGCGTGACGCCGATGAGGTAGCCGCCGCCCATGCCGCACAGGATGAACAGCGCCGAGAGCAGCGGCATCACGGCCACCATCGCGATCAGCCGCGGCACGACGACGAGGTGCATCGGGTCCACGGCCATCATGCGCAGGCCGTCGAGCTGCTCGGTGGCGACCATGGTGCCGATCTCCGCGGTCGTCGCGGAGCCCGCGCGCCCCGTGAACAGCAGCGCCGTGAGCACCGGCCCGAGCTCGCGCAGCAGCGACAGACCGACGACCGCGCCCAGCGAGTCCGTCGCGCCGAAGCGCGCCAGCGTGTTGTATCCCTGGAGCGACAGCACGGCGCCCACCGCCGCGCCCCTCACGCAGCCGATCACGAGCGACAGCACGCCGAGCTTCCAGACCTCGTCCACGAGCAGCCCGAAGCGCACCGGCGGGCGCAGCAGTGCCGCCAGGGCGCGGCCCGCGAAGGCCGTGAGCGTTCCGAGCTGCTCGACGAACCGGAGCGCCGCGAAGCCGAGGTCGCGGACCGGCAGGGTGGGGTCGATCACGCGCGGGACCCCTCGACGCCGCCGCTCGCGAGCACGGCCTCGTCCACGTCCTCGCTGATGAGGTTCGCGACGAGCGGGTCGCGGCTGGCGGCCAGCTCCGCCGGCGGGCCCTGGATCGCCGCCTTGCGCAGCAGCACGACCACGTGATCGGCCATGCGCAGCGTGGAGGGCACGTCGTGCGAGATCACGATCATGGTCATGCCGAGGCTGCGGTTCAGGCCGCGCAGCAGGTTCTCGATGCGGCGCGCGGAGATCGTGTCCAGGCCGGAGAAGGGCTCGTCGCAGAGCAGGTAGCGCGGGTCGCGGATGATGGCGCGCGCCAGCGCCACGCGCTTGAGCATGCCGCCCGAGAGCTGGCCGGGCAGCAGCAGGTCCTCGCCCTCCGAGAGGCCGACGGACGCGAGCTTGGCGTGCACGCGTTCCCGGATCGCGGCCTCGCCCAGCGCGGTGTGCTCGCGCAGCGGGAAGGCGAGGTTGTCGAACACCGTGAACGAGTCGAGCAGCGCGCCGGCCTGGAACATCATGCCGACCTGCTCGCGCACCGCGTACAGGGCGCGCTCCGGGAGGCGCGTCACGTCCTGCCCGCCCACCCGCACGGCGCCGGCCTGCGGGCGCATGAGCCCGCCGACCAGCCGCAGCAGCGTGCTCTTGCCCGAGCCGCTGCCGCCCAGGATCACGGAGATCTTCCCGGCGGGGAAGCGGCACGAGAGGTCGTCGAAGATGCGGCGGCTCCCGAAGGCCATGCGCACGTGCTCGAAGAGCACGTCGCCGCCCTGACCGGGTTGCGCGTGCTGCGCGCCGTCCTGACCGTCCACAGACATGCCTGTTGCCGCTCCGTGCCTGAAGGCGACGGTTATAACGTCGCGCCCTGCCGCCGCACGAACGCGGCGCGCCCCCGGGACGGCGTGATTCAGCCCGGCGTCCCGGGTTCCGCGTCCGTGCGCACGACCACCGTGCCGGCGACGTAATCCGGCAGCGAGCGGCCGTTCCGTCCCGCGAACATGGTCAGCAGCTCGGCCACGATCCACAGCGTGCCCAGCCAGCTCAGGCCGATGTGCTCCAGCACGCGGTCGGCCTGCAGCGCGGGATCGCGCCCCGCCAGCAGGTCCGGCATGCCCAGGACGAGGAACACCGGGAGCTGCAACACGGGCAGGATGTCGCGCAGCACGCACTGGCGCAGGCTCGGAAGCCGCGTCTCGCTCACATCCAGCAGGCGCAGGCCGCGCAGGCGCTTGCCGAGCGTCTGCCCCCAGCGCGCGTGCGCCGCGATGCCGTACGCCACGATCAGGACGCGCAGCGCGACGTACCACAGCACGAACAGCACCACGTGCGGGTGCCGCTCGCGGATCCACGCGTGTGCGCTCCAGGGGAGCTGCAGCACGAGGATGTCGATGAGCCCGGCGACGATGCGGCGCCGCAGCGTGCGGTAGCGCAGCGCGCCCGGCCCTGTGCTGCTGCTCACGGGGAACCGGTCTCCGCTTCGGTGTCGCACGCTGTCCCGCCGACGGCCACCGCGGCCGGTCGCGCAGGGCCACGATACCGACCCGCGGTTATCATCCGCCGGATGGACCTCCCGCCCTTCGTGCTGGTGCTCGGCATGCATCGCAGCGGCACGAGCTGCCTCGCGGGTGCGCTGGAGCGCTGCGGCGTGTACCTCGGCGAGGTCGCGCGCTCGGACCGCCACAACGCCAAGGGCAATCTGGAGCTGGACGCGGCGCGCCTGCTCGACGACAGCATCCTGGAAACGTGCGGCGGCGCCTGGGACCGCCCGCCCGCGCAGGTCGTGGCGAGCGCCGAGCAGCGGGCGGCGATGTCCTCCCTCGTGGCCGAGCTGGCGCGGCGGCGCCCGTGCGGGCTGAAGGATCCGCGCATGCTGCTCACGCTGGCCGCGTGGCTGGAGGCCGTGGGGCCGTCGGCGACGCCCATCGGCACGTACCGGCACCCGGCGGCGGTGGCGCACTCGCTCGCGCGGCGCAACGCGATGCCGGAGCCGGCCGCGCGCGCGCTGTGGCTGCGCTACAACCGCGAGCTCGTGGCGGCGCACCGGCGGCGGCCCTTCCCCGTCATCGCCTTCGACCTGCGCGACCCGCAGGCCTACTGCGAGACCGTCGCCCAGGTCGCGGAGCGCGCCGGCCTGCGGCCCGACCGCCCGCGGCTGCTCGACTTCGTGAGCGCGGAGCTGGACCACGCGCCCGAGGCCGGCGGCGAGATCGCGCCCGACTGCCGCGAGGTGCACGCGTACCTGGAGGCCGTGCGCGAGCCGTGGGCCAGCGCGCGGCCCGCGCCGGCGCCGGGCGGGCCCGCGCGCAGCGGCCGCACGCTGCTGCACCTCGTCTGCGGGCCGCCGGCCGCCGGCAAGTCCGCGTGGATCGCGCGCCACGGCCACGGCTACGAGGCCGTGCTGCTCCCGGACAAGGGCGCGCTCGCCTCGGTGCGCGCCGGCGCGGCCTATCTCGTGCACTACAACCTGCTGCGGCCGTGGGCCAAGCTGCGCGTGCCCGAGGGCGCGCGCTGGTGGACCGTCGCGCGGCAGTTCCGGCGCCGCCTGCGCAGCGCGGTGAGCAGCCCGTTCGTCCTCGACCGGCGGCTGGGCGAATTCCTGGAGCGCTCCGCGGACGTGCGCGCCACGCTGCTCGTCGCGCCGCGCGAGGTGCTGCTCGCGCGGCTGGCGGCGCGGCGCGCCACGGCCTCCGCGGAAGCGGCGGCCTCCGACGAGGACTGGGAGGCCGTGCTGGCCGCCGTGGACCTCGGCGAGGCCTACCGCGAGTGCGCGCGCTTCCTGCGCTCGCGCGGCGTCACGGTGGACTTCGTGGACGCGACGGACCCCGCGTGGCCCGCCTCCGCGGACGAGGCCGCCCTGCTCGCGCGCCTCGCGCGCTGACGCTCGGGAAAACAGCCGCTCCGTCCGGCGCGCTGCGCCGCGCGCTGCGCCGCCCACTGCGCATCAGGCGCGCGCGTGCAGCTCGGCCGGAGTCGCGCGGCGGTAGCCCAGCAGCTCCTGCACCGCGAGTCCGTGCGGACCGAGGATGCGCTCGTAGGTCGCGAGCTGCGCCGGCGTCCAGGCGCGCCACGCCTCGCGCGAGGGCCTGATCTCCACGCCGCGCGCGAGCGGCATGCCCAGGAAGGCCTCCATGCGGCGCAGGATGCCCTCCGGGTCCGCCATGAGCGACTCGTACGAGAAGTGCAGGTAGCCGCTCCCGGGCTCCGTGAGCAGGTTCTGCAGCGTGAACGGGATGGTGCGCGCGAGGCGCACGCAGCACTTCTCGAACTGCGGGAGCGCGCTCCACGCGCCGAGATCGCCGCGGGGCGTCCAGCGCGGCAGCTCGTCGTCGGGGGCGTACCAGCCCACGCTCACCATGGACTGCACGGTGTCGCGGCCATCGCGCGAGATCTCGATGAAGCGCGCCTTCGGGAACACGCGGCGGATGGGCTCCAGCGCCCATTGGCCGTGCGGGATCTTCTCGGCGTACACGTGGCCGGCGGGCAGCTTGCGCACCTCGGCCTTGCGCGTCGCACGGAAGAAGCGCAGGAAGCGCGCCTCGGAGAAGGCGCCGGTGTACAGCAGGTTGAAGATGTGCTGGCGGCCGAGCCGGCGCAGGCGGCTCTTCACCTCGCGCTCCTTGAGGCAGTGGATGCGCTCGCCCTGGATCAGGTCCGTCAGCAGCGTGGTGCCGCAGCGGCCCGTGCCGATGACGAAGAGGGAGGGCTCGTCCCAGCGGAAGGAGAGGCTCATGCGGTCGTTCCGGAAGAGGGCGGCGTGCGGGCCGTCGCGGCGAGCGCGGAGCGGTGGCGCGGCCGCGCCCGCGCCGGCCTGCAGCGGCGCCAGGCCGGGACGTCGTGCAGGGGCGGCCCAGACTAGCCGCGCGGCGCGGGAGGGACAACGCCGCCGCGGAGGGGGACGGCGGCTCAGCGCGCGAGCGCGCCGCGGCGCCACCAGCCCGGCGTGTCGAGGCCCGGCGCGCTCAGCGGCTCGTGGCACAGCCGCGAGCGGAACGAGAACTCCTCGTACAGCTCCATGAGGTGCGTGTTGCCGGCGCGCGGGTCGCGGCGCATGTAGTCCTCGACCTTGGCCACGCGCGCCGCGCGGTCCTTGAGGATGAAGTCGAAGTGGAAGAAGTGCCCCGCGCGCGACTTGCGGCCGGGGCCCCGGCCGGCGCGCGGGAAGTGGTGGTGCACGAGCTGGTCCGCCTCGAAGCGGAAGGGCGCCTGGTTGCGGAACAGCCGCAGGCACCAGTCGGGATAGTGCACGGCGGAATCCACGTGCCGCCACGGCGGACCGGACAGGACCCAGTAGCGCGGCAGCTTGTAGTGCGTGAAGCGCGTGCTCGCGACCAGGCCGGGCAGCGCGGCGCGCAGGCGGTCGCCGAGCAGCTCGTCCTGGTCCAGGTTCAGGATCCACTCGCCGCGCGCCGCCTCGAACACCGCGTTCTTCTGCGAGCCGAAGTCCGTGAACGCGCGCTGGATCAGGCGCACCTTGGGGTGCGCCGCCAGCAGCTCCGCGGTGCCGTCGGTGCTGAAGCTGTCCACCACCACGATCTCGTCCGCGACGTCCTCGACGTTGGCCAGGACGTGCCGCAGGAACCACGCGAGGTTGAAGGTGATGAGGCACACGGACAGGCGCGGGCGGGCCATGGCTTGGGGATCCTCGCACGCCGCTCAGGAGGAGAGGAAAACTTGTCCATCTGCGCGCCGGTCCAGGCCGTTGCGCTTGCGGATCCACGCGGCGTTGCCCGGGCCCCACGCCTCGTCCACGCGCACCGCCAGCGCACGGCAGGTGCAGCCGCCGGGCATCGTGCAGCCGTCCTTGAGCGGCGGGCCCTTGAAGTCCTTCTCAGGGACCCAGCAGGTGCCGTCCAGCTCGCGCGCCTTGCCGCAGCGCTCGGCGGCCGAGCCGGCGTGCCAGGTGTAGTAGGCCACCGAGGCCTCCTTGCCGAACTTGCGCGAGAACCAGCTCATGACGTGCTCCGTGGCGCCCCTCCATGCGGGACGGCAACTTGCGCGAGGAGCGTAGCGACGGCACGGCGCCGGGGCGAGCGCCTCGCCGCGCCGGCGCGAAAAGCCGCCCGTGCGCGGAAGCCGGGCGAGGCACGCGGCCCCGGATGCGGTTCAATGGCCTTCGTCCGGCAGCGGCAGGCGCCGGGTCCATCCGGAAGACCGCGCATGTCCGAGTTCAGGGACCTTCACGAGGCGACGGCCAGCGTGCGCGAGCGCCTCGCTCCGCCGGACGCGGCCGTCGCGCCGCTGCCGCCGCGCGCGATCTTCGTCGTCGGCATGCCGCGCTCGGGGACGACGCTGCTCACGCGGCTGCTCGACGGGCACCCGCAGCTCTTCGTGATGCGCCACGAGACGCACGCCTCGCGCTGCGTCGGCGCAGCCGATCCGGCCGCGGCGCTTCTCGCCGGCTCCGCCTACGGCCGCCGGGGTCCGCAGCTCGCGGAGGACCGCGCGTTCTTCGAGGCGCTGCTCCGCGCGCGGCTCGCGGCTGGCCCCGCGGACCTGGCCACGCTGCTGGCGGGCATCGCCGGCACGGAGTTCGCCTGGCGCGGCGCGCCGCAGGGCTGCGAGGCGTGGGTCGAGAAGACGCCCAACCACGTGCGCCACGTGCCGGAGCTGCTCGCGGCCTTCGGGCCCGGCACGCGCTGCATCGGCATGGTGCGCGACCCGCGCGCGGTGGCGGCGAGCCGCCGCGAGCGCTTCCACCGCACGTCGCGCAGCCACGCGCGCCACACGGCGCGGCGCTGGGCCACGGTGGATGCGCTCACGCGCGAGTACCTCGCCCGCGACCGCCGCTTCCTGTGCGTGACCTACGAGTCGCTGGTCAGCGACGTGGAGACCGTCATGCGCCGCGTCGCGCAGCACCTCCACCTGCGCTGGGACGACGCCCTGCTGCGGCCGACGCACGCCGGTTCGGCGTGGGATGGCAACTCGAGCTTCGGCGGCGCCGGCCGCGGCGTGAACACGGACTCGATCGCGCGCTGGCGCGACGAGCTGTCGCTGCGCGAGGTGGCGCAGTGCGAGGCCTCGCTGCTGCCGCGCATGCTCGCCTGGGGCTACCAGCCGGCGACGGCCGTCCGCCGCGGCCCCAGGCTGGAGCGCGCGCTGGTCGAGCTCGCCGCCGCCTGGCACGTGCGCCGGCTGCGCCGCACCTGGCCCCGGATCGCCGCTGCGCCCTAGATCCGGGAGCGAGGGGCGCGCCCGGCCTCAGACCCGCGCCATGACGCAGTCCATCTCCCCCACGATGAGCGACGCGCCGTCCCTGTAGATGGGAAAGAGGCCGGTCAGCTCGAAGCCGGCGCGCCGGTAGACGGAGAGCGCCTCGACGTAATCGGGCATGCCCTCGTAGAGCCGCTCCACCGCCAGCTCGGACTGCAGCGCGGCCACCGAGGGCAGGCAGCCTTCCGCGCCGGCGAAGACCTCGAGGTCGTAGCCCTGCGTGTCCATCTTGAGCAGCACGCGCGCCGGCCGCGGAGCGGGGAGCTCCGCGAAGACCGCGTCGAGGCGCCTCACCGCCACCTCCTCGCGCTGCGCTGCCGCGATGCGCGCCGGAAGACGCCGGACGCCCGCGGCCGACGGCTCGCGGAAGGAAGAGAGCTTGGAGGCGGCCGAGACGTTGATCGTCTGGCGGCCCTCCGCGCGGCCCAGCGCGGCGTGGACGCACGACCAGGCCGCATCGCCCTGCGCCTGGCGGACCAGCTCCTCGAAGGTCGCGCGCACGGGCTCGAACGAGACGATGCGCCCGCGGAAGCCCGACGCGCGCAGCAGCCGGCCGTACTGCCCCGTGTTCGCGCCCACGTCCAGCACGCAGTCGATGGCGAGCTTCCCGAGCACGTTGGGCAGGTGGCTGTGCAGGCTGCCGTGGTTCTTCTCCTTGCGGATCAGGTCGTAGCCGAGGCGCTCCGCGATCCGGTACTTGAGCTTCATGATCCGCGCCGCAGCCCGGAGCCGTCCGCCGCGGCGCCCGTGCGGCCGGCCGGCGAGCCCGCGCGCCAGGCCGGCGCTCCCGCGGCCCCGGCGGGCGCGTCCGCCGTCACGTAGCGCTGGATGAAGCGGTCCTCGACCACGGAGCACTTGCGGTCGTAGTAGTCGAACATCTCCTCGGCGCTGTCGAAGCTGCCGACGAAGCGCTTGGTGAAGCGCCCGCCCTCCGCGCGCCCCTTCTGCGCCTTGGCCATGAACTCCTGGCGCGACTTGGTGAAGTAGTGGTTGATCTGGATCGTCTCGGCGCCGTGGCGGCACCAGGCGTCGTCCACCGTCCGGCCGCGCTCGTTCACGCAGTGGAAGCCGGGCGCGTAGTCGAAGGCGTGCGGGTTGCGCGCGGCGCGCGCGCGGGTCGGCCGCACGATGCTCTTGATCTGCGTGTTGGCCTTGAACGAAGGCTTGCTGCGCCACACGTAGGAGGCGATGACGCCGCCGGGCGGCGGCACCGCGTGGCCCGAGCTGCCGTACACGAGCCAGTTCACGCCGAAGCCCCCCTCGCCCTCGCGGCTCGCGAGCAGCGTGCGCACGTCGGGAGCGGCGCGCGGCACGAGGAACTCGTCCACGTCGAAGAAGGCGACCCACACGCTGCTCTCGGCGTCGCGCCGCAGGCAGTCCTCGTAGGCCAGCATCTGCTTGCGCGCGCCGGCCGGCGCGCGGCGCACCTCCACCGTGCCGCGCGCGACGTGCCCGGCCAGCAGCTCGGCCAGCGGCTGGTCGCCCGGGTCGCCGTCGTCGTAGATGAAGAAGTGCTCCACGCCCACGCGCAGGTGGTAGTCGATCCACTCCTCGAGATACGCGTGCTCCTGCTTGGCGATGCAGCAGGCGGACAGGTAGTTCACGCGAGCACGACGGCCGTGCCGGTGGCGAACAGGTAGACCCTCGCATCCAGCCGCAGCAGTTGATGTTCGATCGTCACGCCGACGATTGCATTCGCGCCGAGCGCTTCAGCGGCGGCTTCGAGCTTGCGGCACGCGAGCTGCGAGGCGCCTTGCAAGGACTTCGGCTTGACGTCGTTCGCATCCTTCGCCTGCACAATCTCGTCCTTGCCCGAGATGAGACTGCCCATTTCTTCGAGCCACGTCGGGTGCGTCAGCACGGCGGAACTTGTGACGATGCCGCGGTACTCGAGGATGGTTCGGCCCTCGACGGTCGGCGTGGTGGTCGTGATCACGAACTGCGCTTGACGCCGTGGTGGGCGAGGTGCTCGATGAGGTCCAGCTTGGAGAGCAGGGTCACGAGCTTGCCCTCGTCGTCGAGCACGATCGCCGTCTCGCCGCGCAGGAAGCACTCGGCCAGCCTGGTGGCCTCGTCGTGCAGGCGCACGGTGGAGACCTTGCGGCACATGACCTCCGCGATGACGGTCTCCATCGTGCAGCGGTCGTCGAAGAGCGCGCCCAGCACGTCCGTCTCGGTGAGGATGCCGACGAGCTCGCCGCCGGCCGAGAGCACCGGCAGCTGGCTGATGCCGTGCGACTTCATCGAGCCGACCGCCTCGCCGACCGCCGCGGCCTCGCGCACCGTGAAGAGCTTGCGCGACGGCATGCCGCACACGAGGTCGCCGATCTCGCCCTGCGCCCACGGCTCCTCGGCGAAGCGGTTCTCGGCCATCCACTTGTCGTCGACGAACTTGGTCATGTAGTTGCGCACGCCGTCCGCGAGGATGGTGAGCACGCGCTGGCCGGGCTTCATCTTCTTGGCGTACTCGAGCGTGGCCCAGACCGCGCTGCCGGAGCTGCCGCCGACCAGCAGGCCCTCGCGGCGGATGAGCCGGCGCGCCATGCGGAAGCTGGGGCCGTCCTCGGTCTTGATCCACTCGTCCACGAGGTCGCGCCACATGACGTCGGGCACGAAGTCGTAGCCGATGCCCTCCACCTTGTAGGTGCCGATGAAGTCGTCGGGCAGGCCCGCGATGATGGAGCCCTTGGGGTCCACGCCGACGATGCGGCAGTTGGGCATCTCCTCCTTGAGCCGCTTGGCGATGCCCGAGAGCGTGCCGCCAGTACCGGCCGTCGCGACAAAGGCGTCCAGCTTGCCGTCGCAGGCCTCGATGATCTCGGCCGCCGTGTCCTTGTAGTGGATGCCGGGGTTGTCGGGGTTCTTGTACTGGTCGAGGATGCGCGAGCGCGGGATCAGCCGGTTGAGGCTGCGCGCCACGCCGATGTGGCTCTCCGGCGCGTCGTGCGCCGCCTCCGTCGGCGTGCGGTGGATCTCCGCGCCCAGCGCCTCCAGCACCACCTGCTTCTCGCGGCTCATCTTCTCCGGCAGCGTGATGATGAGCCGGTAGCCCTTGACCGCCGCCGCGAGCGCGATGCCGATGCCGGTGTTGCCCGACGTGGCCTCGATGAGCGTGTCGCCGGGGCGGATCTCGCCGCGCCGCTCGGCCTCCTCCAGCATGTACACGCCGATGCGGTCCTTCACGGAGCCGCCCGGGTTCAGGTACTCGCACTTGGCGAGCACCTCCACGGGCAGGCCGCGCGAGACGTGCTTGAGGCGCACCACGGGGGTGCTCCCCACGCAGGACAGGATGTTGTCGTGAATCTGGCCCACGGGGCGGCACCTCCGGAAGTGACCGGGGCGCGCCGCGCACCGGGCCGGCGATTGTAAGGTGCGCGTGAAGGCCGGCGACAGCGCGCTCTGTCCGCAGGGGAACAGGGCGACTCCAGAGAGTGGTGCACTCCGGCCGACGAATCGGGCATGACCCACGTGTCCCCGTCTGCCGTGTCCCCGACGTCCGGCGAGTCCGCGACCGCGCCGCACGCCGGGGAGCCGGCCCTGCGCGCGATCTTCCCCGCGCTCGCGCAGCTCCTCGGCGCGGACGATTTCGGAGCGCTGGCTCGCGCGGCCTGCGTCGCGGCCGACGCCGCTGCCGCGACCGGCTCGTGCGCTGCAGTCGACCCGTCCCGTGAGGACCTGCCCCGTGTGCAGCCCGGAGCGCTCGTCCATGGCCTGCTCGTGCGCCGCGGGGCATGCGCCGACGACCGCATCCCGAGCCGGCTCGCCGCCGACATCGCGGCGCTGGAATGGACCATCCATGCAGTCGCCGGCCGTGCGCCGACGCAGGACTCCGATCGCCGCGCCAGTCCCCTCGAGCTGCACGCGAGCGACGGCGGCGAGCCCCGCCAGAGCGCCTGGCGCGACGCGGTGCTCGCGCCGCTGCGGGCCTTCGACATCGTGCCGGTCGCGTTCCGGCTCGAGAGCTGGGTGCGACGCGTGCACGAGGGACGGCGCACGGCATCGCTCCCGTCGCGCGGCGAGCAGCACATCGTCGTGTCCGCGCGTCGTCCGCTCCAGGCGCCGGCGGAACCCGCGACGGCGGGCGCGGACAGCGGCCCCGCCGGCCTCGCTCCCGACGAGCTGCCCGATCCGCGCCTCATCCCGCTGGATCCGGTCTGGTGGTTCGCGCTGCCGCCCGGCCAGGGCGAGCTGCTCTGCAGCCTCGCGCTGGGCACGCCGGCCGGCGCCGCCGTGCGCCGAGCCCTCGCGCGCGGCTGGCTCGACGACGAGGCCGCAGGCCTGGCGCTGGTCGAGGCATGGTTGCGCGAAGGCCTGTTCACGGACGTGCGGCACCCGACGCACGCGAGCTGAACGCCGCGCGCTGGCGCGGAGCCTGCACGCGGGGCGCCGTGGCTTGCCGCGCACCGGGCACCGGGCACCGGGCACCGGGCACCGGGCTCCGCGCACCGCGCACCGGGCGCCGCGCACAGGGCGCCGTGAACGGACGGCCGGCGGGTATCGTCGCGGCCCGTGGACGGCACGGTGCTCGCGATCTTCGCCTTCGTGTACCTCGGGATGCTGCTCGGGCACATTCCCGGCCTGAAGCTGGACCGCACCGGCGTGGCGCTGCTGGGCGCGCTGCTGCTCGTCGTGACGGGCAGGGTCAGCGTGGGCGCGGCGCGCGACGCGATCGACATCCCCACGATGTCCCTGCTCTTCGGGCTCATGGTCGTGTCCGCGCAGTTCCGGCTGGGCGGGTTCTACGCGGCGCTCACGCGGCGCATCGGCCTGGCGCGCCTCTCGCCCGACGCGCTGCTGGCGCTGGTCATCGCCGTCGCGGGCGTGCTCTCCGCGCTGCTGGTGAACGACATCATCTGCCTGGCGATGGCGCCCATCCTCATCGAGGGCTGCGCGCGCCGGCGGCTCGCGCCGATGCCCTTCCTGCTCGCGCTGGCCTGCGCCTCCAACGTCGGCTCGGCGGCCACGCTCATCGGCAACCCGCAGAACATGCTCATCGGCCAGACGCTGCGGCTCTCGTTCGCGGGCTACCTGGCGGACGCGGCGCTGCCCTCGGCGCTCGGGCTGGCGGTGGTGTGGCTCGTCGTGCGCTGGCGCGTCGCGGGCCGCTGGACCGTGTCCGGGAGCGGCGTGCCCGACGTGGAGGCGCCGGCGCTCGACCGCTGGCAGACGGCCAAGGGCGTGCTCGTGATGGCGGCGCTCGTCGTGACCTTCCTCATCGGCCGCTGGCCGCGCGAGGTGCTCGCGCTCGGCGCCGCCGCGCTGCTGCTGCTCTCGCGGCGGCTGGCCAGCTCGCGCGTGCTCGGTCTCGTCGACTGGCCGCTGCTCACGCTCTTCGCCGGGCTGTTCGTGGTGAACCACGCGCTGGCGGAGACCGGCGCGCTCGCGCACGCCACCGGAGCGCTGGCCGCCCGTGGCGTGGACCTCTCGCAGCCGGCCTGGCTCTTCGCCGCGAGCGCCGTGCTCTCCAACCTCGTGAGCAACGTGCCCGCGGTCATGCTGCTGCTGCCGTCGGCGGCGCACCCGCTCTCCGGCCCGCTGCTCGCGCTGGCCAGCACGCTCGCGGGCAACCTCTTCCTGGTCGGCAGCATCGCGAACCTGATCGTGGTGGAGCAGGCCGGGCGGCTGGGCGTGCGCATCACGTGGAAGGACCACCTGCGCATCGGCGTGCCGGTGACGCTGGTCACGCTCACGATCGCGGCGCTGTGGCTGTGGCTGCGCGCGGGGATGATCGCGGGGTGAGGGCCACCCGCCGTCAGTGCACTGATGGAGCGCTCATTCCGGCAGTCTGAGCCTTCGCCTCAAGGCCGCAAGGAGTTCCTCGGCTGGCATGGCTCCCCGCTGTGCGTCGTGTACACGGAGCACGACCACCAGCGCCTCCTCGACCGTGAAGCAGGATCAGGTATTGTCCGGCGAGGAGTCTCCGCATGGCCGGGCCGTTCGCGCGGCGCCCGTAGTGGAGCCCTGATCCATGATCCATCGCGAGATGGCTTCCAGGTCGTCGAACGCCGAAGTCGCGATGTGAACCTCGTACGTCATGCTCTGCGTCGGGACTTGAGCTTCTTGCGCAGCGCCGCCTCGGCATCCGCAACGGACATCGTCCGCCCGGCCTTCATGTCCGCGAGACCGCGTCGAATGCCGGCCCGCGTCTCGGCCTCGGCCACGAGCTCCATCAGGCGCTCGAAGTCGGCGACGCCGACGAGCACGACCTTCGCGTGGCCGTCCACCGTCAGCACCTGCGGACGGCCGGACTTCTCCAGCCTCTCGAGGAGCTCGTTCGTGCGGCGCTTGAAGTCGGTCACGGTGTGGATGTCGCTGGGCTGGATCATGGCGGGGCCTCCGGAGTGAGCATCAATAACGCACCGTTAATGATGCTAGCACTCCACGGCCCGCGCGAGCGGATCCGGCTCACGGTGGGGAGCGACGGCCGCTTTCAGCAGGGGAAGTTCCAGCGTCCTCGCGGCACGCGCCGATCAGGCACGACGCACCCGCCAGGCACAGCGCGCTCAGGAGCCTCACGACGCGCGTCGCGCGAGCCCCGCGGCCGCAGCTCGCGGAACGGCGCGAGTGGTGCCGCGCGCGGACTTCGGAGCGCGCGCCCTGCCGGCGCCGCGCTGCTCGAGCTCCAGCAGGCGCGCCTTCAGCTCCAGGCAGCCGCCGAAGCCGCCGAGCTTGCCGCCGGCGGCGATCGTGCGGTGGCAGGGCACGAAGAGCGGCACCGGATTGCTGCCGTTGGCCGAGCCGCAGGCGCGGCTCGCCCGCGGATGGCCGGCGCGCGCGGCCAGCTCGCCGTAGCTGATCGTGCCGCCGTACGGCAC
>Ga0193753_10002451_pt1 | contig 14539 bp, 13 predicted proteins | sample H1c2metaG_FD_144925 | JGI IMG/M metagenome (GOLD analysis project Ga0193753, IMG submission 144925) | Soil microbial communities from a riparian zone of the East river system, Colorado, United States - H1c2 | ecosystem: Environmental > Terrestrial > Soil > Riparian zone | place: USA: East... | reverse complement strand
GCCTTGATGCCGGCTCCTCGCTCGACCTTGGTGACCCGGAGCGTCGCCTTGTAGTCCGTCTTGATGCCTCCGCCGAAGTCAGAATTCTCGGTCTCGATCTTCTCGATGACTCCGGTGACGACGTGGTCGGCCTCGGCGCGGGTCTCCGGCGGCCTTTCGGCGAGAGCCGAACCCGCGGCGAGGGCCAAGATCAGGACGAATGAAGCAAGGGCGATGTACCTACGCATGGTCGACTCTCCCTGTACCGATGGCTCGAGGCCCGATGATAGGCCTCGACACGCCGCGCGGTGAGACGCTACCGACGAAACACGTCCCGGAAGGATCTGAATATGTCGCGGAGCGCGACTCGCGCGGACCGTGAGGATCGAGACGGGCTACCGCCGTCCGCCCCGCTCGGCCAGCGACGCGAGCCACCTGTCCGCCGCGACCCGGGAGCAGCTGCGTGCATGGGCCGAGTCGACCCTGCCCGCGCGACATTCGGCCGGCCGGAGGAGATCGCGCAGGTCATCCTCTCTCATCACCAGTCCGTACAGGACCGGCCACGACCTGGTCATCGACGGCGGACTCACCATTCACTCGAGACGGAGGCGGCATGGGCAAGAGCGAGAACAGCAACGGTGGCCACAGGGACCTGCGAGGCCAGCGCGTGGTCGTTGTCGGCGGCACCAGCGGCATGGGCCTGGGAGCGGTCAGCGCGGCCGCCGACGCGGGCGCCGAGGTGGTGGTCGCCGGCCGACGACCCGTGGCCGAGCGCGCGCCGGTCCACCCGGAGGGGCGCCGGATCGAGCACGCGGTCGTGGACGCCGGCGACGAGGTGTCCGTGCGGGCCATGTTCGACGCGATCGGCGAGCTCGACCACCTGCTGGTCACCCCGTCGCCGGCTCCCGGATCGTGGGGCGCCTTCCTCGACCAGGACCTGGCGGCCGCGCGCGGCTACATGGACGGGAAGTTCTTCGCCGCCTGGGCGTGCGCCCGCCACGCGGCCCCGAAGCTGCGCGCCGGCGGCTCGATCACGTTCCTGACCGGCGTGGCGGCGGTGCGCCCGCGGGCCGGGCTGGCGATTGTGACGGCGGCGTTCGCGGCGGTCGAGGCGCTGGCGAGGGCTCTGGCCCTGGACCTGGCACCCGTCCGGGTCAACGCGATCCGGCCCGGCTTCGTCGACAGCGACATGTGGAGCTTCCTCGATGCCGCGGCTCGCGAGGCGCTCCGCAAGAAGGTGCGGGAGGCCTTCCCGGTCCGTCGAACCGGCGCGATCGAGGACATCGGGCAGGCCGCGGTGTTTCTGATGACCAACCCGTACGTGACCGGCGCGATCCTCGAGGTGACCGGCGGCGAGCAGCTGGTCGACGCGTTCTGATCGCGTCCTGGCGCGGCTCCGGCTGGTGATGCTGTAGCCGCTCCCCTCACCTCGCAATTTCGACCCCCGAGCTGAGACGTCGAGCGCGCCGGTGTTACGTTCCCGAAGCGGTCGCCGGGCCGCGTGTGGAAGGAGACAACGATGTTCGACACCGGCAACACCGGATTCATGCTTCTGGCGACGAGCCTGGTCATGCTGATGACGCCAGGCCTGGCCTTCTTCTACGGCGGGCTCGTCGATCGCAAGAACGTCCTCGCGATCATGATGCAGAGCTACGTCTCGATGGGCGTGACGACGATCATCTGGTGGGCGGTCGGCTACTCGCTCTGCTTCAGCGGCGACTTCCACGGTGTCATCGGAAACCTGGATCATGCGTTCCTGCGCGGGATCGATCAGTCCACGCCATTCCCCGGCCCGGCCAAGATCCCGATGTTCGTCTTCGTCGCCTATCAGATGATGTTCGCGATCATCACGCCGGCCCTCATCACCGGCGCGTTCGCGAATCGCATCCGTTTCGGGGCGTACCTCCTGTTTCTGGTCGCCTGGCTGCTGGTGGTCTACTTCCCGTTCGTCCACATGGTCTGGGGCGGCGGGCTGCTCCAGAAGTGGGGCGTGCTCGATTTCGCCGGCGGCATCGTCGTGCACGCCACCGCGGGGATGGCCGCGCTCGCCTCCGTCTTCTACGTCGGGCGACGCCGCGTCTCGGGTGGTGGAATGCACAGCGTTCCACTGGTCGCCCTCGGCACCGGGCTCCTGTGGTTCGGCTGGTACGGCTTCAACGCCGGCAGCGAGCTCCAGGTCGATGCCGTCACCGGCCAGGCCTTCCTCAACACCGACATCGCAGCCTCCTTCGCGGGTCCGGTCTGGATGTTGATGGCGTGGCGATACGAGAGGCACCTCAAGTTCAGCGGCCTCCTCACGGGGGCAGTTGCCGGCCTGGCGACCATCACTCCATGCGCGGGCTACGTCACGGCGACCACCGCGGCGATCATCGGCACCGCATCGGGCGTCGTCTGTTACCTGGCCGTCAGCCTCAAGAACCGGCTCAAGTGGGACGACGCCCTCGACGTCTGGGGCGTCCATGGCGTCGGCGGCGTACTGGGCACCCTCGCGCTCGGGCTGTTCGCGAGCAAGGCCGTCAACCCTGCCGGCGCCGATGGCCTCTTTGCCGGAGGGAGTGCGTTCTTCGGCAAGCAGGCCGTCGCGGTACTCGGCGCCTCGGTGTGGGCGTTCTTCTTCACCTACGGGATGCTGTTCGTGATCGACAAGATCACGCCGGTCAAGTTGACCGAGGCCGAAGAGGCTCAAGGCCTCGACACAGTCCTGCACAGCGAGCAGGCCTACGATCTCGCCTCGCCGTAGAACCGGGCGAGGCAAGACCAAGGACGATCACCGGCGGCCTGCCCCACGTGGCCGACCTGTTTCGAGGCCCGCAAGCCCAAGCACCACGCCGTCATCTCCGAGATCGACGGCGTGGTGTCGTTCGGCAAGCACGACATCGTGCGCGCCCTGGGCAAGCACCTCTTGGTGCGCGGTGCTTGGTGCCGGCCATCGCTGCTATCATCGCGGCCTGGTTCGCGATCTCCGCACGACCGGCGGCCGGATGGAACGACTCGACGGGAGCCTGACGTCATGACAACCGCACTCGTCGTCGGTGACATCCAGCGCGGCATCACCGGCGCCTACCCGTTCGCGCGGCAGGTCGTTCCACCACTGACCGACCTCCTGCCGCGCGCCAGAGCCGCCGGCGTGCTGGTGGTGTTCGTACGTATCGCGTTCCGCGTCAACCGGGCGGATCTCCCGCCGGGCAACGCGCTGTTCTCCGCCTTCTTCGAAGCGGGGGATCTCTTCCACGAAGGGACGGCCGGAACCGAGGTCGACCTACCGGTGCACGACGAGGACGTCCTCGTGCTGAAACGCCGGGCAAGCGCCTTCGCCGGGACAGATCTGGATCTCGTGCTGCGAGCTCAGGCGGTCGACACCATCGCCGTTGCCGGAGTGGCCACCAGCGCAATGGTCGCCGCGACCTGTTACGACGCAGCCGATCGGGGTTATCGGGTCACCGTGCTGCGCGATGGCTGCGCGGACAGCGACCCCACCGTCCACGAATTCTTCATGGACAAGGTCTTTCCCAGCCGTGCGTTCGAAGTCGTGCTGTGTGCCGGGTGGCGCCCTTGATCTGACCCATGAGTCGCCCGTCCTCTTCGTCCAAGGGGCCTCCCTGATCGTGACGATCCCCACGAGCCGGCCGACGCGTCCTCCACCGGAGCGGGCGTCGAGCGCAGAGCCTTGCCGGCTTCTTCCTCCGCTGGAGTGCTGACAGGCGCGACCGGCTGGGGTCCACTTCGATCGGGGGTGGCGACGATCGCCGCCGGAGAGGGGGGGCATGCGGATCGGAATGGTGATGCTCGCGCTGGTGGCGCTCGGACGACCGGCGCTCGCGGAGCCCGGTCACGAGGGACCTGTCCTGGGCGGCGCCTTCGCCATCACGGACCAGGGCGTTGCCGGCGAGGTCGTGGCCGGCTACGCCCATCGCTGGATCGCGGCTGCGGTGTGGGCGCGCACTCTCTCGGACTTCCTCACCGAGCACACGGACGAGCAGAAGGCGCTCGGGGTCGCGGTGCGTGCGTGGAGCGTCTGGAGCGGATGGGCCGGCGGCGGCGAGCGCTTCTACCTGGAGGCCCGCGTCGGCGCGAACCGGCGGACCCTGGCCGACTTCGAGGGCGACCTCCATCGCGGCGGGGGGCCCATCGTGGGGCTGGCGGCCGGCTTCGAGCTGGTCCGCTTCGCGCGCTTCACGATCGACCTCCGCGGCGGAGGTGACTACACGAGCGTGTACGAGTTCGAGGGCATGCGGTGGTGGGCCGGGCTGGCAGCGACCTTCTACTGACCGCCCGACGAGTCCACACCCGACGCCCGTCACTTGAGGCGCGCACGAGAGACCTGCGCCGGGGTCGGGTTCGTCGTCGGGGTCGCCGAGCACTTCGAGCCGCGGGTCGCCCCGTCCACCGCGTCGAGCGGATCCGCGAGGGCAGCCCGCGCCCGATCTTCCTCCGCTGATGTTCCGGGAAGATCCGGGAACGTCGTCGTTCTCCTGGGGTGGCCCGGACACAGGAGAAGGCGATGTTCATGATCGCGGATCGTTCACGGGGGCTGGCGCTCGTCGCCGCCCTGGGCGCGCTTCCCGCGCTCGGAGGCTGCGAGGAGGAGGGCGCCGGGCCGCCCGCGCTGGAGGAGGTGCCGATCACGAACGGCACGCCGGTGAGCCGCGACGCCCGACCCTATGCGGCGTTCGTCAACGTCACCCGTCAGTCCGGCTACCAGGTCGCATGCACCGGCGTCCTCATCGGGCCGAGCCACGTGCTCACCTCGGCCGAGTGCACGGCCTGCTTTGCGTCCGGAACCGTCGGGATCCTGGGCGAGCAACAGCCCATCCAGCTGCCCGGGCAGCCCCCGCTCACGACGCACGCGATCGCGTCGGTCGCCATGCAGACCGGCGCGCTCAGCGAGGAGCTCGATTGCATGCCGGATGACGACCTGCAGCTCGAGAACGACATCTGGGACGCCCTCGTCCCGGGCGCAGCGCTGGCAGTCGTGCAGCTCTCGACCCCGTCGTCGAAACCGGTGCCCAGCTTGCTCCTCACGCCGCCGTACGGTTTCAACGCGGCCCAGGCCCTCTGGGAGCAGCCCCTGCCGATCATCGGACGGGGTGACTCGACCATCCCGAGTACCAACCTGATGCGCGAGGGGGCGGCGAAAGTCTGGGACTATGCGCCTGGCTTGACATCCTGGCTCGTGGACGACGTATGCAAGGGCGACCTCGTCGACCCGTTTGTGATCGAGACCACCGCCGAGGCGGACTCGCTGGAAGCCGGAGACGCGGGGGCGCCGATCTTCGCTTCGATGGGAGGGGAGAAGGTCATCGGAGTCGCGACGGGGTGGCAAAAGTTCGCCCCCCTCTACACCGTTCCGAATGCCACGTTCATCCGCCAGCAGCTCGGATCGTCGGTCGCCGAGGTCGATGCCGACGAAGACGGATTCCCCGACGGGACAGACAACTGTCCGGTCGATGCGAACCCCGATCAACTCGATCTCGACCTCGACGGCGTGGGCGACCTGTGTGACAACTGCTCGCCCTCGCACTCCTACGACTCTTTCCACGGCCACTACCCCACCTGGTACGCCGAGGACTTCAATCCCGACCAGGCCGACTCGAATCGCGAGGCCGAGATCGACCAGATCCTGACCGAGCACCCCGAGTATGGCGACGAAGTGCCCAACGTCAGCGTGCAGGACTACTCGGACGGGTGGGGACCCTACGTCTACTGCGACTACGGAGTGGTCGGCTCCCGCCGCAAACATCTGCGCGGCGACGTCTGCGATGGAATCCCGACCGCCGTTCTCGAGACGACCTACGTGGACGCCACCGCTGCCATCGACACCGATTCGCCCGGCGGCGCGTGCGACGTCAACGGGTACGCGATCGGCTTCTGCAGCTACGAGCGGCCGGGCGGCCTCGAGTACACGCCGATCGCGACCGCCGACAACGCGGCCACCGGCGAGATCGGCTCGCGCTTCTGCGCATGCCCGGAGGACCGCGACACGCCGCTCGAGCGGCGGCTGAACTGCGCCGCGAGCACCACCTACAACTGCACCATCGACGGGGCGCAGTTCGACAGCGCGTCCTCGCCGTGGAAGCAGCTGACCGTCGCAGGCGCCGACCCGGTGTCCGCGAATTTCGGCCCCGAAGGCACCAAGCCGACGGTCACGCAGCCGTGGAACTTCCTCGCCGACCTGGCGGCGCTGACCGGCCAGCCCCTGCCGCCGCCGCCGTGGTCGCTGGACGAGGACGGCAATATCCAGGGCGTCCCGCCGCTCGCCGGCATCATGTGGAGCCATCTCTCGAGCTACGGCGGCCAGCCCACGTCGACGCTCTACTATGGCACCCCCGGGCGCAACTACGGCGAGATCGCGAACTACTACGATCGCGCGGCGACCACCGTCAAGCGCGTCGTCCACTGGCACCGGATCCCGCAGTACAAGCCGGCCTGGTGGTGGGAGTACTGCGCCCGGTGCAGGCAGGTGGAGCAGCCCTGGCTGTGGGTGATCGATCCGCTCAAGGAGCAGGTCCTCGGCCTCGGCGAGGAGGTCTCCCAGGATCTCTCCCACGTGGTCGACGCGGTCGCGATGCAGCTCATGGCCGGTGACGGCATGCAGATCGGCGCGGCCGAGCCGCTCGCCCGCCTGGAGGGCACCACCCTGCGCGAGGTCCTGGTGAGCAGCTCGCTCGCGGTCACCGGCGCGATCCACGTGGGTGATCAGCAGATCAAGGGCGAGCAATTCGGCGGCCAGGGCCTGCGCGCCGCCGCCCCCGCGGCGACCGCGGACCAGGCGCGCGTCGGCATGCCGGCGAACACGGTCATGACGCTGTCGGCCAGGCGCGGCGAGCTGTTCGCGCTCCGCTGGGACGCGGGCCGGCAGACCGCCTCGATGCAGACGTGGACCCGCGCCACCGGCTGGAGGTCGTCCGCGCTCGGCGGCGCCCGCCTCGGCGAGCCGCTCGCGGTCACCTTCCGGATCGAGGACGGAGGGCTGTATGCCCTCGATCGGCTCGCAGGCGCGATCCGCCTGGTCCGGATCGATCTCGCCACCGGCGCCGCTCAGCTGCTCGAGGAGCGGCTGATCTCCGACCCCGTGCTGGCCGCCGCGATCAGCATGACCGCCTCGTCGAATCTCCTGGTGTCGGCGTCGATGGAGCGCGGCGGGAGCCGGTTCGCTCACCTCGTGATCGATCCGGCGGGTGGCGTGCGCCTCGTGTCCCGCGCCGAGCACCGCGACCAGATGGTCGGTGAGGTGCGCGAGCGGGCGAGCGGCAACGTCGGCTTCCTGACCGAGGTCGACCGCGAGCTCGAGCCGCGCATCGTGAGACCGGGCGAGTTCGAGGTCGCCGAGAACCCGGCCGCGCGCCCGATCTTCTAGCGCGACTGGCGGAGCACGGCTGGCGGTCCGAACCAGGTGGTCAGGGCGTCACGAAGTCCGTGGTCCGTGCCGTCTCCGACCCACGCGACGTGTCCGTCGGGTCGGATCAACACGGCAGTGGGAGCAGCGACCGCGCCGAGCACCGGGAGCTCCCACACACCGGCGTATCGAGCGTCGACCCGCTGAACCCGGCCCGCCCATGGAGCGATGTCGAGGGTGCCGGGCTCACCGAGATTGAGGAGGACCGGTCGGGCATCGTGCAGCAGGGTGAACACCCGCCGTGGGCCGCTTTCGGTGACCAGCTCGAGATCGGGCATGCGGCGCCCGAGCAGCGGGTGTCCCGTGCCGAGGTCGTAGTGAATGTCCAGACCGGACATCATCGCAGCGTACCGCTTGCGGGGCTCGTCCATCTCGAGCAGCTCGGACATCGTCTCGCGCAACGCCGCCGTCCGGTCGTCGCCGCGGTTGAGCGCCGTCTGCGCCATGCTGGTCTTGAGCACGCGCGCACCGATCGGGTGCCGCTCGGCCTGATAGGTATCGAGCAGGCTCTCCGGAGATGTGCCGTTGACCACCTGGGCCAGCTTCCATCCCAGGTTCACGGCGTCCTGGACACCGATGTTGAGCCCTTGTCCGCCAGCCGGGGAATGCACGTGCGCCGCGTCACCGGCCAGGAGCACCCGTCTCTCCCGGTAGGACGCCGCCTGCCGGGCCATGTCGGTGAACCTCGAGAGGTAGGTGACGTTGTGAACACCGTAGTCGGTGCCGTAGACGGCGACGAGCGCCTCGCGTAGGTCGCCCAGGGTCGGCTCGTCGCCTCGCCTGACGTGCTGCTCGCTCGACACCATCCGCACGCGCTTCCCGTCCTCGAGTTTCGCGAGGCCATGGAAGCCCTTGTCATCACGGCGCATGCCCCACTCCGGCTCGCCAGTCATCTCGGCCTCGGCAATCAAGTAGCTGGTGGACGGATCCCACCCCGGGAAGTCGATACCGGCCTTCTTGCGGATCAGGCTGCGACCGCCGTCGCATCCGACGAGGTACTTCGCTCGCAACGTACGGCCGTCGGACAGCTCGACATCGACGCCGGTGTCATCCTGGGAAAAGTCGGTCACCTCCCGTTCGCGATGGATCGGCACCGTCAGCTCGTCGACCCAGGCGGCGAGGATGCGCTCGATGCCTTCCTGCCGCAGCGCGAGCCCGTAGTTGTGGCGAGTCGGAAAATCACTGATGTCGAGAGGGTTCATCGCGAAGCCCGCGAGCTGCATGACCTTCCCCTCCGTGAGGAAGCGATCCGCGATTCCACGCTGATCGAGCACCTCGATGGTGCGGGAATGCAGTCCGCCTGCGCGCGCGCCCACGAGGTCCTGGTTGGCGCGCCGCTCGACGATGGCGACGTCGACCCGCGCCAGCGCGAGCTCGGCGGCCAGCATCATCCCCGTCGGACCTCCTCCAGCGATCACCACGGCATGCTTTGTCACGTTGGTCATGGTCGAGGACTCTGCAGCATGACCCGGGGCTTGCCGCAAGCCCCCGTCTCTGGCATAGGTTATGAGTGGAAGGGGATGGGAGTGGCGCGCCTCCTCTCGTTTGGTGCGTGCCCCCGCAAAGCCACCGCCGTCGCCTCCCAGAACTCGCCGGGAACGACCTCATCAACCCGGCCTGCCGCGGACAGCTCCGCCTGCAGGAAGTCCATGGCCCCGGGACACCGCAGGAGTGGAGCGAATGACCGCGGAGGCTGCTGCATTTGTGTGTTCGCATGTCTTTCAGCACGAACGTCCTGTACTGCTCGTCGTTCGTGCTGAGGGAGATTGGCAGCTGCTCTGCGGAGATGGCCACGATGAGGGCGAGACCCCGCGAGTTGTGGGGTTGAACCATTTCCTGGACTCGGATCCGAGTCTGAGAGCCTTGCTCGATTTGCCCCCCGAGTGGGAGGCCAAGCGCGCTGCGCAAGGAGGCGCCTGGGAACGTCGCCCGATCACCTGACTGGTTGCCGCAGGAATCCAGCTACGGAACCAGGGGAGCTGATACGCGAGGCAGAATGGGCTGTCGAGCGCACGAGTTCCTCAGGGCACTCCACATTGGTCACTCGACGAAGTGTCTTTGCCTGAAGCAGCTCCTCGGCCTGGGTCCTGGCTGGAGATTTCTGCAGCGGGCGGAGCGGCCGCGCGGTGCCGGTCTCAGCCCGGGTGCGCCGAGGTTTGCCGGGCAGGCGGGAGGATCGGGCCGACTAGAGTCGGCGCATGAAGACCGGACGCGGCGTGGTGCTCGCGGTGCTCGTGGTCGCGAGCGGATGTATGCGGCGCGGCAGCTACCAGGTCGAGACCTACCGCGGCGCGCGCTCCGACATCGGGGCGCGGTGCGCGGCCGACTGCGGCCGGGCGGGCGACGCCGAGCGCTACACCGCGTGCCTGGCGGCGTGCCCGGGGGTGCGGTTCTACGAGGGTTACCGCTGCCCGCTTCGGGGGCCCGGGCCCGACTGCCTGGACGAGTGCCACGCCACCACCACCGGACAGGCCGAGTTCGGCATCTGCGAGGCGGCGTGCCGGGCCCGGCCGGCGCCGGAGCCGGCGGTCGCCTGCCGGGATTCGACCCGGTTCGACGGGGCGCTGCTCGCGCGCACCCTCCTGGGCGCGACCGTCGGCGGCCTGGTCCTCTGGTGGGCCTTCTGGCAGCTCGCCCCGTACTACTTCGTCGATCGATCCTAGTCGGCTCGCCGGCACCAGACGACCACGACGGAGCCGTCTACTCTGGCGGTCACACCGGACCCACAGTTGAGTACTGACCGCGCCGCCGCGGGATCACCTCCGCGTTGCGAAGTGCACGTGAGGTCGACGGCACGAACGGCTCGAGCTCGTCGATCACGATGCGCACGACCTCGCGCACGGGTGCCAGCGCCGCCGCCGCGTCCCGCGGTGCCAGCTTCCACGGCGCGGCGCGATCGAGGTAGCGATTCGCCGCGTCGACGGTCTCGATGATCGCGGCGGCGGCCTCGTCGATCGCGAACGCGTCGAGCGCGGCGTCGATGCGCCCGGGCAATGCCGAGGCGTCGAGCTCGGACGACACGTGTGGCGCCGTGCCGACCTTCGCCGCGAGCGTCGCCGTCCGATGCGCGAGGTTGCCGATCCGATTCGCGAGGTCGGTGTCATGGCAGGCGAGGATCGCGTCGATCGAGACATCGGAGTCGGCGCGCGCCCGACACTGTCGGGCGTAGAACCACCGCAGCGCATCGACGCCGCAGCGCTCGACGACCGGCACGACATCGAAGCCTTCGCCGGATTTCGCGATCTTCTTGCCGTCCAGGGTGAGGTAGCCGTGCACGAACAGGCGCTCGGGCAGTGGCAGCTCGGCGGCGAGCAGGAACGCGAGCCAGTAGACGGCGTGAAAGCGTGTGATGCCCTTGCCGATCACGTGCGTGCGTTCTCGCCACGAGTGCCAGTCGCCGGGCACGAGGTAGTTCGCGAGGGCGTCGAACCAGACGTAGATGACCTGCGCCGGATCGTCGGGGACCGGAATCCCCCAGCCGCCCGACCGCGCAGCATCGCGCGAGACGCTGATATCGCGGACGGCGCCGGCCAGGAACGCGAGTGTCTCGGCACGGGCGGAGTCGGGAAGGATCTGCACGCGACCCGATTCGATCGCGTCGCGAATGCGCCCTCCATGGCGCGAGAGCCGAAAGAACCAGTTCTCCTCGGCGACCTCCTCGAGCGGGGTCGCGTGCTCGTCGCAGGCGTCGACAAACGCCTCGCAGCCGATGCAGTAGCGGCCGCGCCAGCTCGCGCGGTAGAGGTCGGCGCTGCACGCGCGCCACAATCGAACGACCGCATCGCGATGCCGCGCATCGGTCGACGTGCGCACGAAGTCGTCGGGCGTGAGGTCGAGCACCGCGGCGAGCTCGCGGAAAGCGCCCGCATTGCGATCGACGAGCGCGCGCGTCGAGATGCCCTCGCGCGCGGCCGCGACGACATTCTTGAGGCTGTGCTCGTCGGTGCCGGTGGTGAAGGTGACGGCGTGCCCGCGTCGCCTGCGATGGCGCGCGATGATGTCGGCGAGCACGAGCTCGTACGCGAACCCGAGATGCGGACGAGCGTTGACGTAGGGAATGGCAGTGCTGATGAACGTGGACGTGGTCATGGCGATCCTCCTTGCCGGAGGCCGCCCTCGCGCGTTCGCACAATGCAGCTGCCACGAGGGCAGCCGCAGGCGCGTCAGTAGACCTGTGCGCGAACGAATGCCCGATGCTGTTGCTCGGGCATCGACATTCGAAGCGCGCACGTCATGACCGGCAGCATAGCAACGCCGATCGAAGAGCGCGCGCGCGAATTCGCGGCTGCTCGCATTCGCGCGTGATGTCGCTCTTGTAGAACCGCTCGAGCTTCGCCGTTTGCTTCGGAATCGTGGCGGTGACGAACGGCCGCGCCGCCGCGCTGGTCGGCGATGGGACGTCGCCACCGGGTTGAGTCGTCCTACCTCTTGTTACCCGAAAGCCAGCGCTCGCGGAGGGAGCGCATGGTCTCGTCGTCGAGGTCTTTCAGCAGGTCGCCGAGGGTGCAGGTGTAGGAAAAGCGGGACAGGCACAGCCAGCCGTCGATCTGCGCCTGTTGCGCGTCGTCGCTCGCCGACGAATCGCCGAACGCCGGGGATCGGGCGACGCGCTTGGCGCATTCCACCGTCTGACATGCGCACGCCTGCTGCCGGAACCGCTGCTTCTCGGCCAGGTCCTCGCGGCGCTGCGCCGCGAGGGCGTTCCCCGCGGTCTGGATCATGGCGGCGACGCAGAACAGGCCGGCGAGGAGGGCGAGGGCGAGGACGGCGCGGCGGCTGCGGATCGGAGGCAGGACCATCGCGGAGGAAACGGAAGCGGCGGCGCCGGGTATTCCCGAAGCCCCACCATGCGGAGCTGGCGCTGGAGGCGCTGCGCGATCTGACGCGGCAGGCTCGGGTCGTTCGGCCGCTGCAGAAGGTCCTGCGCTGGGGCTTCTAATCATGGCGATCGATGCGCAGCACATCGCCGGTATTCCCGTCCTTCCCCCCGCCACCGGGCGGTGAAGGGTTGACCCTCTCCCGTGCGACCGGCGAGCGCCAGAGACTCCCGCAGCCTCCTATCCCCGACCCCTCGTCCCCTTCGACCGCGCCCATCTGACCTGCAATCGGGGCGCAGCGAGATTGTGTGTGAGCTCTGCCGCGCAGTCGCGGTCAAAGCCCTTCTGTTGAGAAGCGGTAGGGGCGTTGAAAATTCCATCAAGGCTGTCGCGTCAGAGACAGCCTCGGGATGAGACCTCGCTGGGCACGCGTCGATCCGCACAGTGGCGCAACCCAGTTCGGCGGATTCGCACGCACGGCACGAGCGCTCGTGGGCGCTCATGGATTGCCGCTTGCCGAGATCGAACAAGCGGCGACCGGAGCGGCGGCGTGATCCGGGCGATACCTGGGTTCGTCGGCTGTCGCGCATACTGGCGAGCGCCGTGTCTGGGGATCCCGGCCAGCGCTGTGATCGATTTGCGCGCCGCTTCGAGGTGGCCTTTCTGGTGGCGTTCGCAGTCATCGGGCTTGTGGCGAAGGGCATCGACTACGCCATGCACACCAGATCCGAGCGATTGATCTTCCCGGTCACGTCGATGTCGATGTTCGCCCACCCGCCCCGCCTGAACGGGCGCATGCAGGAGCGCATCGAACGCGTGCGGGGAGGCGACTGAGTGTCGCGTGCCGACCTTCGTCCTCGTGCCCGCTCCGCACCGATGGAGGCGCGTACGTGGCTGGCGGATGGGCGCGCCGAGCTCGAGCGCGGGCGGCTGCTCCTGTGGTTCTTCTACATCTGGGCGCTGACCAAGGCGTTCAGCGCGATCGAGGTCGCCCAGTCGGTCGCCGGTGGAGCGATCGTCTGGGCACCCAAGGCCGGCATCGGCATCCTGTCCTGGCTCTCGGCCGACATCTTCTCGGTCGCGGTCCTCGTGGCCACAGCGTGCAGCGTCGTCGGCGCGGCGGTGAGCGCCGTTCGTCCCGGCCTGCGCGCGGCGCGCGCGCTCTTCTTCGTCGGCCATCTCTTCCTCATGGCGGTCGCGTTTGACCTGCGCGGCAAGATCGATCACAGCGAGCACACCACGCTGTGGGTCGCCTTCATCGTCATCTTCCTCCCGTCGTTTCGCCGCGCGGCCGAAGATGAACAGGCCCGGCGCGCCTTCAATCGGATCATGTGGACGGCGGGGGCCGCGGTGTTGCTCACCTATACCCTCGCCGGCATCAACAAGGTGATCGCCGGCATCGGCGATCTGCTGGGCGGGCGCCCGTCGTGGCTCGCCCCCGACGGGCTGGTCTACCTCATCGCCAACGCCCGGCGCCCCGACGGCGCGTTCCTGTCCGACTTCCTCATCGGCCATCCATGGATGACCTACGGCGTCCAGCTCGGCGTGCTCTACCTCGAAGGCTTCGCGCTGGTGGTGGCGTTTCGGCCGCGCCTCCTTCGCCCCTGGGGCATCGCCCTCCTCGGCATGCACCTGGCCATCGAGGCGACCATGGGCATCTCCTTCAGCAGCGCGGTCATCCCGCTCATGCTCTTCGTCGTCGGGTCGCCCTTCGCGACGCAGGGCGGCGCGATCCAGACGGTGCAAGACCTCCCGCTGTTCGGCCGTCCAGTCGCCGCGATCCTCTCGCGCATCCGTGCACGACGAGGCGCCGGCTCGATGACCGGGACGATCGCCGATCCCTGATCATCGAAAGAACCTCGCGGATCTGGCTGCTGGATCGGCATGCCGGTCCAGCCTGCCGGTCGAGCGCGGCGGCCATCGCTGCGCGGGCGGCGCGCGCTCCGGCGGATGGCGCTGATCCGGGTCGGCCGCCATCTTCTCGAGTTCTGTGTGATCTGCGCTCGCCGGACCCGGGCGCTCGCGTCGGTCTCGGGGCGCGCGTTGCGACCTTCCGCCGGCACGTCGCTTGCGATGGCTGTCGGGCACGAAAGGAGCGCAACAGATGATCCAGCTCGAACATCAAGAGGTCCTCGAGACCAGACCGCGCGCGACGGCATCGCGACGGAGACGCATTCGGCCCCGACGGCGGGTGTCCTGGCGCGACGATCTGCACCGCGCCGTTGCCGCGACACTCATTGGGCCCCTGGTGGCGCTGGGATGCGCACGCCTGGACCCTTCCGGAGGCGAATCCGACGAGACGATCGGGGAACAGGCGTCGGTCACCGCGTCCGAGTACGAGAACCTG
>Ga0193753_10002450_pt1 | contig 14549 bp, 9 predicted proteins | sample H1c2metaG_FD_144925 | JGI IMG/M metagenome (GOLD analysis project Ga0193753, IMG submission 144925) | Soil microbial communities from a riparian zone of the East river system, Colorado, United States - H1c2 | ecosystem: Environmental > Terrestrial > Soil > Riparian zone | place: USA: East River... | reverse complement strand
CTCGTCCCAATTGGCATGCGTTCCCACCCCCGGCGGCAGCCCGTGGACGACGACCTCAAACACCCCGCCAATCGTATCCCCCGTCCGCAGCACCGCATCCACCTCGGCCTTCATCGCAGCCTCGCTCTCGGCATCGACGCAGTTCAGCAGAACCTCGTCCTTGGCCTGCAGCGCCAGAATCTCCTCCCAGCCAGCAGGCCGCAAAAGCTCGGCCTTCCCCACCCGGATCACATGGCTGGCTACCTCAACGCCCAGCGCCCGCAGCAGCAGCTTGGCCATCGCCCCGGCAGCCACCCGCGCCGCGCTCTCCCGCGCACTGGCCCGCTCCAGAACATACCGCGCATCGGGAAAGTCATACTTCAGCGCACCCGCAAGATCGGCATGGCCGGGACGCGGCGACGCAACCGCCTTGTGCTTTGCCGGGTCCCCGGCCTCGACCGGCAGAATCTCGGTCCAGTTCTTCCAGTCGTTATTGGCCAGCACCATGGCAATCGGCGAGCCGATGGTCTTGCCATGCCGCACCCCGCTCAGGATATGCGCGGTATCGCGCTCGATGCGCATCCGCCCACCCCGGCCATAGCCCTTCTGCCGGCGCCAAAGTTCGCGGTCAATGAACTCCTGCTCGACCGGAACACCCGCCGGCATTCCACTGACCATGGCCACAAGGCTCTCGCCGTGGCTCTCACCTGCTGTAGAAAATCGCAACATTTATCTCACTTCTATCTCGCTGACGCCAAACAAATATTGTAGCAACCCACTTCCCACGTCGTGGGGTGTATACCGACTTCGCCCAATCCTCCCGATGGTCGGCACGAAAATTCTTCCTAGCGACCAACGGGACCCCACCCCAAAGGGGGATACACAAGTCACGAAGTGACCGCCCCACGCGCAGTGGGCCCGGCCGGCAGGCCATAGCTCTTGCCCTTGCCGCTGCCGTTGAAGTTGAAGTTGTCCGTTGTCCGTTATCCGTTCTCGCCCTTGGGATTAAGCGTGGGGCTTCAGTCCCACGAAAAAAAGCCACGCCGAAGGCGTCCCCGCTCTGCCGAAGGCCGGAGTGCAGCCCGAAGGGCGAAACGACCCAATATCGCCGTTGCCTGTTCTCCTCAAAACCACCCCAAAACCCTGTCAAGCCCCACCCCAACCTATCCCTTTCACCCACAACGAGATACGCGTGCCGATTTACCCTCACCCATCCGCTATCCTAGAAATAGAACCAAACAGACATCGAACGCCAAGGCAACCCTATAAAAATGAATACTTTGCAGGCACATACCCATGAAAACAAAGGACCTCCCCCGGAGGTCCGGACTTAAAGTATCAAGAATGAATACTTTGCAGCAAAACATGGGGGATGGGGGGTACTTTCCAGATCAATCCTTCTCCAGATAAGCCTGCGTATTCAACAACGGACGATCCATACTCCGCACCCAGTCCGTCATCTCATCCAGCTCCTTGCCACTGGCGGCAGCCGCGGCAAACTCGTTTCGAACCGCCTGCATCTTCGCCTCCAGATCGTCGAGCGCGCTCAGCAGGATAGCCTCCGGAGTCATCGGCAGCTTCGGCGACCCGAACTCGTACTTGCCGTGGTGGCTCAGGATCATATGCTCCACCAGCACCCGCAGCTTTTCGGGAAACGGCGCCAGCGCCTGCACCTTCTCGCGCAGCATCCCCTGCGCGATGCTGATGTGCCCGATCATCTGGCCCTCCAGCGTGTAGTTGAAGCTGGACTTCCAGGAGAGCTCGCGAATCTTGCCGATATCGTGCAGAATCGCGCCGGTCACCAGAAGGTCGGGATCGACCTCGGGATAGAACGGCACAGCAGCCCGGCACACCCGGACCAGCGTCAGCACATGCTCCAGCAGCCCACCGATCCAGGCATGGTGAAGCCTCTTGGCCGCAGGCGCGCATTTGTAAGCAGGACCGATCTCAGGGTCGTCCAGGAACGCGAACACGAGCCGCTTCAGCTCCTCGTTCGCAAAGCCCGAGACATAGACCCGCAGCTCCGTCCACATCGCCTCGATGTCGAAGCGAGTCACCGGCAGATAGTCGACCGGGTCCACCTCGGAGTCAGCGGCAGCCCGCAGCTTCTGCAGCGTGATCTGGAACTTGCCCTGGTACTTCGAGATCTGCCCCTGCGCCTTGACGTAGCACCCCTCGGAGCAGCTGGCGACAGCCTCCGCGATGTCGTCCCACATCCGGCCTTCCATCGAGCCCGACTTATCGGTCAGCGTAAGCGCGAGGAACTGGCCGCCCTGCTTCTTCTCGCGAACCTGAAACGAAGACAGTACGAAGTAAGAGGTGACGATGGAGTTATCGAACTTACCGGCATCCGCAATAAAAAAGTCTTTCATTGCAACCAGAATACCGCGCCTTCACTGCAGCCAGAAAGCCGAAACGCGAGAGCAATTGCTCTCGCGTTTCGGCTGACAGATCTGACACTCAGCTAGTTCTGCGGTGGTGTCGGTGCAGGTGGAGTGGAGTCCGGAGCCGTAGGTGCACCCGTCTGCGGAGCAGCATCTGCCGGAGGCAGCGTCGTCGAATCCGCAGCAGGCTTCACAGGCGGCCGAATCCCTTCCATCGGAGTTCCACGATTGGGAGCCTTCGATGGAGTCTCGTCCGGAGGAGCCGGTGCCGGCCCTACCGGCTTGTTCTGCAACCGCTCCTTCGCCGCGCCCTTCACCTTCTTCTTTTTCTGCTTCTTGGCTGTATCGCCATTCAGCCCAAGGGGAGCGGCCTGCGTCTGCTGAGCAGACTTCTCCGCATCATCGGCAGCTACAGGAGCCGCCGCAATCTTCTCGGCACTCTTCTTCGCCTTCGCCGTCTGCTTGGCAGCCTTTTCCTGCTTGGCACGCGAGCTGAAGCGAGTCTTCTTCTGCTCCGGAGCGCTCGGTGTAAGCGGGTTCGGGTCAGAGTCGGAGGTCGATGAAACCTGCGTGCTGCTCTCCGTAGGTGCGATCGCAGTACCCGGAGCCGGAGTGGCCCCTGCCGCCATCACGCCGCCAGGCGTAACCGCAGCCGATGCTGCACCCTCACCGGAATCGGTCCCCACCCCCGCCTCTTGCGGGCCTGGGGGCAGAGCAGTACGCGGAGCCTGTCCGAACCGGACCTTCTCGCGCTTGATCTTCTTGGGCTTGGACGGGGTGCCCGGCTTGCCCTTAGTCGCGACCGTAGGGGTCGCCGCCGCCTCTGTGGACGCGGCAGCCGCCGCTACAGGCGTGGCCACCGGGGCCGTGGTCGGTTTCGTCGCCTTGGAATAGCGTCCGCCCCGATCGAAGCGCTGCTTCTGCAGGACTCTCTTCTTCTTGACGACGGGCGGCGTGTAGGCAGTGTAGACCGGCTTGGTTTGTTTGGCGCTTGCGCCGGAATCTACAAATCCAGACTTGATTTCAACGTACGCCTCTTCACGAAGCTTCGTAAGGTACGCGCGCAGCGCAGGCTGCATCTGCTGCATGTACATCGCTTCCTGAATCTGCGGCTCCACCGTCTTGAGCGGCGGCACCCCCGCATCCTGATGCTCGGCTACCTTCAGAATCACGAAACCCTGCCGGGTCCGAATGGGAGCCGTGGACTCTCCAGCCTTGAGATCAAACGTCTGATCTTCCAACACTTTGGCCAAAGCGCCCCGTTTGAACAAGCCAAGATCCCCACCCTGCAACGCCGTAGGCCCGCCCGAGTAGGTCTTGGCCAGATCTTCAAACTTCTCGCCAGCCTTGATCTTCGCGGCAACATCGTTGGCCTTGGTCTGGGCCTGGGCGACCGTGGCATCGTTCGCATCAGCCGGTGTAGGAACCAGAATCTCGCTCAACCGAACCTGCTCAGGCTGCGCGAATTCCTGCTTATGTTGCTCGTAATAGGCCTGTTCCTGGGCCTGCGACATCTGTAGTCGGCGGCCGACCTCGTCGCGCACCACCTGCTGCGTGATTACGCTATTACGAATCTGGGCCTTGAAGTCCTCGAAAGAGACGCCTTGGGAGCGCGCCGCCTTTTCGAGGTCTTCCATGGTGTCAAGCTTGTTCTGCTTGCGAATCTCGTCAAGACGCCGGATGACCTCAGCGTCTGCGTTGAGCCCGAGCTCTTTGCCTCTGGAGAGCAGCAATTGCTGGTCGATCATGTCGCGCAACAGATTCCTCTGCCGTTCGGCCGCATCCGTCTGGCTAAGGCCAGCCTGCTGGACCTCTTGGCTGAGTTGTTGCTCGCTCCGCTCCAGGTCGCTGCGGCTGATGATCTGGTCGTTCACGCGAACGATCACATCCTCCACCACGGTACCGTTCGGCGTAATGGCCGCCGGCGTGGGCAGGGTAAGCTGCGGCTGCGGCGTAGCCGGGACCGTCAAGGGGCTCTGATACCGCGGTGCCTGTGCCTGCACCACTCCCGGCAGTGCCAGCAGGCCTAGCCCACACACCACCGCAAACTGCGAAATTCTCAAGGTCATCGTCACTCGTATCTTTGTCCACATCCGCGATTCAGGTTCCATCGCCCGGCACACCCGCCCTGCCTGTTGGACTCATGGCACCAGGAGATGGGTTATCCGTACACAATTCTAACTGTCATGGACCCAACAAGCGAATCCCTCATTTGTGCCTGCCTTCGCTCACCAGCCGATGCTATACTCCGTCCAAAGTAGGATGTACTACGTTGAGCAGCACTGCGCCCCGCTTTCTCCTTTTTTTGAGGTTACCTAAACCGATGGCCCCCCGCACCCGCCGCGCATTTTTTTCCGTTACTTTGTTCCTCGCCACCTGCGCCGTTCTCGGCACGGTTATCAACCAGAAGGTAGCCGCTCAGTCCGCGACCGATGAGTCCACCCTACGCGACAGCTTGCATACCTTTACCGGCGTCTACTCCGTTGTCGAGCAGAACTACGCGGAAAAACTCAATGCCGAGAAGACAGACAAGGCTATCTACGACGGCGCGATCCCGGGCATGCTGCACGTGCTGGACCCCCACTCCAACTTCTACGATCCGAAGGCTTTCGCCCAAATGCGCGAAGACCAGCACGGCAAATACTACGGCGTGGGCATGCAGATTCAGCCGCAGCCAGACCCAACTGCCAAGGGCGGCACCAAGATCGTCGTGCTCTCTCCCTTTGAGGGAACCCCCTCTTACAAGGCAGGCATCCGTCCTGGCGATGTCATCGTCTCTATCGACGGCAAGTCAACCGAAGGAATGGACTCCGCCGCGGTCGCCTCTCTGCTGAAAGGCCCCAAGGGCACCCACGTCTCCGTGACGATGACCCGCGAAGGCTCTGCCAAGCCGCTGGTTTTCGATCTTATCCGTGACGAGATCCCCCGTAATTCGGTTGACCTGGCCTTCCTCGTCCGTCCCGGTGTGGGCTACATCCACGTAACCAATTTTATGGAGACAACCAGCCGCGAGGTTGGGGACGCGTTGGAAAAGTTCGGTGATATCACCGGCCTCGTAATTGACCTGCGCGGCAACCCGGGCGGTCTGCTCAACGAAGCCGTAAACATGTCGGACAAATTTCTGCAGAAGGGACAGATTGTGGTCTCACAGCGCGGCCGCGCATTCCCCGACCAGGTCTATCGTGCCGCCCACGGCTCCGAAACAAAATATCCCATTATCGTTCTCGTGAACCGGAACACTGCCTCTGCTGCTGAAATCGTCTCCGGTGCCCTGCAGGATCATGACCGCGCCCTGATCGTCGGAGAAACCACCTTTGGCAAAGGCCTGGTTCAGACCGTCTTCCAGATCACGGAGAACACCGGCCTCGCGCTCACGACCTATCACTACTACACGCCGTCTGGCCGCCTGATTCAGCGCAGCTACGACCACGTATCGCTCTACGACTACTACTACGTCCGCGATGCGGCCGGACAACCCAAGGACAAGAGCAACCTCGAGGTCAAGTTGACCGACTCCGGCCGTACCGTCTACGGCGGCGGCGGCATTACACCAGACCAGAAGATCGACGCTCTGAAGTCCAACCACTTTCAGGACACCCTGATTCAGCACTACATCTTCTTCAACTTCAGCAAGCACTACCTCGCGACTCACACCGTCCCCAAAGACTTCGCGGTGGACGATGCCGTCACGCAACAGTTCAAAGACTTTCTCAAATCTCAGTCGGTTGAGTACACCGACGCGGATATCGCCGGCGTCAACGATTGGATCAAGACAAGCATCAAGAGTGAGCTCTTTACCTCTCAGTTCGGGCAGCTCGAAGGTCTGAAGATTCGCGCCGAGTGGGATCCGCAAATCTCCAAAGCCCTGACGTTCCTGCCCGAGGCGCAAGCCCTGGAAGACCACTCCAGACTAGCCCAGAAGACAACGACAGCCAGCCGCTAATGCAAAATTCAAAGAACCGCCCTCTGCCTCAGCACATGGGCGGTTCTTTTTGCGACCAGGCCAGCCTTGCAACATGAAAATGCACCGATTGGGCCGCTGCCCTGATTAATCCCACGTCAACTACCTCGACCACCAACCCGAAGATCTCAAGGCGAGCAAAGCACAAACAGCGAAAAGCACATCGCCTTTACGTCGCACGACGTTACGCTTGAGTCTGTTTATTTGGTTAGAAGTCGTGTCGCAAAAGGCGATCTGGCTGAGCAAGAGCCGCGCCCTGTCCAAACAATAGCAAATAATCAAAGAGATTTTCGTTGTGAGGAAGACTGACACTGGAGCGGGAGACGGGGATCGAACCCGCAACCAACGGCTTGGGAAGCCGCTACTCTACCATTGAGCTACTCCCGCTTCGTTCTCATTATAGCCATACCGGCACTCTTCGTGCTGTGTTTCCATGCAGGCGACCATGAATCATTTTTGTGATGCGGCCACCTCAGCCACCTGTGCGATATATTTTGTTGAGTCACATACCAACGGAAAACGTCGCCGGGAAAAACATGCAGAAAATGAGTCCGTCCGAGCTTGCAAAAAGAATTGGCGAAGGCCTCCTATCCTTCCCCGTCACGCATTTCACGAGCGGTTTTGCCTTCGACGAGGCTCCATATCGTGAACATATTGCCTGGCTGCTCGAACACCATCCAGCCGGCCTGTTTGCTGCGGGCGGTACGGGGGAGTTTTTCTCGCTGACGCAGAGCGAATTCTCTTCAGTGGTAACCGCTGCTGTCCACGAGACCGCAGGACGCGTGCCGGTGCTTGCAGGGTGTGGCTACGGTACAGCCATGGCAAAAGAATTTGCCATAGCGGCGGAAGCTTCCGGTGCTGATGGCATCCTGCTGCTGCCTCCATACCTCGTCAATTCCGATGCGGTTGGATTGATGGCGCATACAGAAGCAGTCTGCGCGTCAACCAATCTCGGAGTCATCTTCTACAACCGAGACAACGCCATCGTGGACGAATTGACGCTGGAACGATTGTGCGAGCGCTGCCCCAACCTGATCGGATTCAAAGACGGCTACGGGGACATCGAACTAATGACTCGCATTTATGCGCGAATGGGCGATCGTCTGACTTATATTGGCGGCCTGCCCACCGCAGAGACCTTTGCCCTACCCTACCTCGAGATGGGTGTGACGACCTACTCCTCTGCCATCTTCAACTTTCTCCCCAACTTCGCGCAGGAATTCTATTCGGCTGTGCGTCGTCGCGATCATGAAAAAGTATATTCGGGTCTGCGTGATTTCGTGCTTCCATACATTCGCATTCGGAATCGCCGAAAGGGGTATGCAGTATCTATCGTCAAGGCTGGAATGAAAGTAATCGGGCGTCCAGCAGGTCCTGTGCGCTCGCCTTTAGTTGATCTCGATGAGACTGAGCTTGCCGATTTGAAGAAACTGGTCGGAGCGCGCTCCTGAACAGCATGCCCACAGGCGTGCCGGAGCCAAAGCAGACTCACGTGCGCTACCTGATCGTCCTGATGCTGTTCGCCGCCAGCGCGTTCAGCTATGGCGACAGGGTGGTGCTATCCATTGCGGGTATCGCTTTTTCAAAAGACCTGCATATGGATGCGGTGAAGATGGGCTACCTCTTTTCCGGATTTAGTTGGGCCTATGTGGTGGGGCAACTGCCGGCTGGTGGCCTGTTGGACCGTTACGGATCAAAAAATGTTTACGGTATCAGCATCCTATGCTGGTCAGTCTGTGCACTGCTCGTCGGCTTTGCCGGGTACCTCCCAGCAGCCATCGCCTTTACGGTGATCTTTGGGATACGCCTTCTATCCGGTTTGGCTCAATCGCCGGTTTTCCCCGGAAATGGGCGCATCGTCGCCAGTTGGTTCCCTACCGCCGAACGCGGACGTGCATCCGCCATCTTCAATTCATCTCAGTATTTTGCGCTCGTACTCTTCGCCCCAATCATGGGATGGATCACCCACACCAGTGGATGGAAAGAGTGTTTCTGGTTCCTCGGAGTCCTCGGCTTCGGACTGGCTTTTCTCTGGTTCAAGTTAATCCATGGCGTGAAGAGTCACCCGCGGATCAATCAGGGCGAGATCGACCACATTGAACACGGCGGCGGCCTGACAAATATCGACTTCGGCTCCAACTCGACACAGCGCACACCAGCGAACAAACTCACCTGGGCTGCCATCCGAATGCTTCTGAGCAACCGGATGCTGGTCGGCATCTATCTTGGCCAATACTGCATCACCACGCTCACCTGGTTCTTTCTCACATGGTTTCCGGTATATCTTAGCCAGGCGCGGCATATGTCCATCGTCAAGGTGGGGATGATGGCCGCTGTACCCGCATTATGCGGGTCCGTCGGAGGCATCCTGGGCGGTGTTGTCTCAGACAAGCTATTGCAATCCGGTCACACTCTAACCTTCGCCCGTAAAACGCCAATCGTCGCGGGGATGCTGCTATCCGTTACGATGATCGGGTGTAATTACGCAAATACACAATGGCTGGTAATGCTGTTGATGTCGCTGGCCTTCTTTGGCAAAGGCTTTGGCGCGCTTGGATGGACCGTGATCGCAGATACCTCACCGAAGCCGCTGATTGGCGTGAATGGCGGCCTGTTCAACCTGATCGGTAATATTGCAGGGATCACGACTCCAATCATTATTGGATACATCGTGAAAACGACCGGCTCTTTTAACGACGCACTCATCTTTGTCGGGATGACAGCGCTACTCGCCATCATCAGCTATCTGCCACTGGTGGGTGAAATCAAGCGGGTAGATCTCAAGCTTCCCGAACCAGCAGGTGCGGTATGACAGAACAACCGACAAACTACGCCTCGCCACTGATCAAAACGATGCGCGTGATTCCCGTTGCAGGGCACGACAGTATGCTGCTGAACCTGAGCGGCGCCCATGCGCCATTCTTCACGCGAAACCTTGTCGTGATCACCGATAGCTGTGGCAATACAGGTGTCGGCGAGGTACCAGGCAGCGAAAAAATCCGGCAGGTACTGGAGGAGTGCACGTCCTTTGTAGTGGGTGAAAAAATAGCTTCCTATCAACGCATTTTAAATGTAGTACGACAGCGGTTTGCCGACCGAGATGCTGGTGGGCGTGGCTCGCAGACATTCGATCTGAGGACGACCATCCACGCAGTCACGGCGATTGAGTCTGCACTGCTCGACCTGCTTGGACAGTTTCTAGGTGTTCCCGTAGCCGAGCTATTGGGAGAAGGTCAACAGCGTACCAGTGTCGAAGTTCTTGGATACCTCTTTTTCATCGGTGACAGAAGAAAAACAGACCTGTCATACGAGAGCGATGAGGCCGCAGCCGACGAATGGCTACGGCTGCGGCATGAGGAGGCACTCACTCCTGAATCCATCCTGCGTCTGGCCGATGCAGCACACTCACGATACGGTTTTAATGACTTCAAGCTAAAGGGCGGCGTGCTGCCTGGAGCGCAGGAGATGGAGGTTGCAACTGCTCTTGCGGAGCACTTTCCCAAGGCGCGAATTACGCTCGATCCGAATGGTGCGTGGTCTCTTTCCGAAGCGATTCAACTTTGCCGAGACAAGCAGAACGTGCTAGCGTATGCGGAAGACCCTTGCGGCGCAGAACAGGGCTACTCCGGCAGAGAGGTCATGGCGGAGTTTCGTCGTGCTGCCGGTCTACCTACCGCAACCAACATGATCGCAACCGACTGGCGCGAGCTACGGCATGCAATGGAATTGAACGCGGTCGACATCCCTCTCGCGGACCCACACTTCTGGACGATGCAAGGTTCTGTGAGGGTCGCTCAGTTTTGCCGGGAGTGGGGGCTTACATGGGGATCACATTCGAATAATCATTTTGACGTCTCCCTGGCAATGTTTACTCATGTCGCCGCAGCCGCACCTGGAAATGTAACCGCTATAGATACACACTGGATATGGCAGGATGGGCAGCGACTAACAATAGATCCGTTGAAAATCAGAGGTGGCAGATTGACCGTGCCGGAACGTCCCGGCTTGGGCATCGAACTAGATATGGAGCGAGTGGAGGCAGCGCATAGTCTCTACCTGCAGGCGGGTCTGGCCGCTCGCGATGATGCGCGCGCGATGCAGTACTTACGACCCAATTGGAAGTTTGATCCAAAGCGGCCCTGCCTGGTCTGATAGGGACATAGAAGTATGGAGGGAACATCGATGAGCGATCATCAACCTGACCGGCCTCTTTACATCCGAGTACATGAACGGGACAACGTTGCGATCATCGTAAATCCCGGAGGATTACCTGCTGGTGCGCAATTCGCCTGTGGCCTGATTCTCACGCAAGCAGTTCCCGAGGCGCATAAAGTTGCGCTAAATAATCTGGACGAAGGTGCACCAATCGTGCGTTATGGTGTGGTCATCGGATATGCAGTGCGACCTATACCGAGAGGTTCCTGGGTACACGAACGATTGATTGTGCTGCCAGAACCTCCGGATCTCGAGTCTCTTCCGCTTGCGACCGCCACACCGGAACCATTACCCCCTCTTCAGGGGTACACCTTCCAGGGCTATCGCAATGCGGACGGCACAGCTGGAACGAAGAATATCCTTGGCATCAGTACAACGGTGCAGTGTGTGGCGGCCAGCGTAGACTATGCTGTCCGGCGCATCAAGGCAGAGATCTTGCCACGCTATCCAAACGTGAATGACGTAGTGGCAATCACGCACAACTACGGCTGCGGGGTTGCAATTAACGCTCCCGGAGCAGACATACCCATCCGTACGCTGCGAAACCTCAGCCTGAACCCGAATCTCGGTGGCGCTCCTCTGGTTGTCAGTTTGGGCTGTGAGAAGTTACAGCCATCCCGGATGCTGCCTTCCAGCGAACTTCCGATTCTCGCAGAAGAGCCTTACATCATGAGGTTTCAGGATGAAGAGCATCGCGGCTTCGGTGACATCATTATTGCAATCATGCAAATGGCTGAAAAACGCATTGCGCGCTTGAACGCTCGCGAACGTGTGACATGCTCCGCGGCAGATCTGGTGGTGGGCCTGCAATGTGGCGGCAGCGATGCGTTCTCCGGCGTCACTGCCAACCCGGCGGTAGGCTACGCGGCCGATCTGCTGGTGCGTGCAGGAGCGACGGTGATGTTCTCTGAGGTAACAGAGGTGCGCGACGCTATACATCTACTGACCCCCAGGGCTGCGAGCGAATCCGTGGCGCGCGACCTGATCCGCGAGATGGCCTGGTATGACGAATATCTGCGCCTCGGGTCCGTAGATCGAAGCGCAAATCCGACACCTGGCAACAAAGAAGGCGGATTGGCCAACATTATGGAAAAAGCCCTGGGTTCCATCGCAAAAGCCGGCAGCACCGCCTTGATGGGCGTCTCCGGGCCCGGAGAACGAGTGACTCAGAAGGGTCTAATCTTTGCCGCCACACCGGCAAGCGACTTCATCTGTGGCACATTGCAACTGGCTGCATCGATGAACATGCACATCTTCACCACAGGACGCGGCACGCCCTACGGGCTGTCCATGGCGCCCGTCATCAAAGTAGCTTCGCGCAGCGAACTTGCAACGAGATGGTCGGATCTTATCGACATCGACGCCGGCAGAATCGCCACTGGCCACGCGACAATCGAGGAAATAGGATGGGAGATCTTCCATCTCATCCTCGAAGTAGCAAGCGGGCGCAAAGAAACCTGGGCAGACCACTGGGGGTTGCATAACGATTTTGTTTTGTTCAATCCTGCACCCGTGACTTAGCAGCACGAAACTTACGTTCAAAATCACTATTGTCTCTACGATGTTTTCGCTAGCCGCGAATTCAGAGATCAGTAGTGCAACCAGCTCCCGCACTTTCCTCGCCAGCTCCTGCGCTTTCCCCAGCTTTCATCTTCTATTCACAATTGCTTCACATCATTGTCGTATCCAACACATATTCATGGAGCTAAGGTCGACATTCCAAAACCTACTCGAGGCAGACTAATGATCCGGAAACTCCTTGCGATATCCCTTACTTCCACGCTGGCACTTAACGGTTGCAGTTCCGGCTCAGGCAGCAATCCTCCTGGAAATGATCATGCTCCCGCAACAACGCCGATCGTCGCCACGACCGCCAGCGCTGCCATCAAGCATGTCGTCGTCATATTCGGCGAGAACGTCTCCTTCGACCATTACTTCGGCACCTACCCGGTAGCCGCCAACCTACCCTCGAATAAGTCCAAATTCACCGCCGCCACCGGCACCCCGACCCCAGCCGGCCTGAGTTCCTCCCTGCTTACCGCAAACCCTAACCTCAGCATCGTCAACGCTGCCGGCGCCACCAATCCCTATCGCCTCGATATCTCTCAGGCTGCCACCGCTGACCAGGACCACAACTACACTCCGGAGCAATCCTCCTTCAACAACGGCAAAATGGACTCCTTCCCGTTCTCCGTAGGAACTCCCGACTCCATCGCCCTTGCCACCTCTACCGGCGCCTCACAGATCAGTGCCACCAACGGCCTCACCATGGGCTACTATGACGGCAATACCGTCACCGCCCTGTGGAACTACGCACAGCACTACGCCATCAACGATCACTCCTTCGGCACCACCTTCGGGCCCTCCACCCCCGGAGCTATCAACCTCGTCTCCGGCCAGACCAACGGTGTCGTCAACGCTGTCAATCCTGGCTCGGCCGTCGTAGCCGACGGCAACGGTGGCGTCACCCTCATCAACGACGCCGACCCAACCGGCGACATCTGCTCCAGTACCTCCAAGTCCGTCTCCTTCTCCAGCAAGAACGTCGGTGACCTGCTCAACGCCGCCAACATCACCTGGGGCTTTTTCGAGGGCGGCTTCGACCTCGCCGTCACCAACCCCGACGGTTCCACCGGTTGCTCCCGCACCACCACCTCGGCCATCACACAGACTAAACAGGCTGACTACATCCCGCATCATCAGCCCTTCCAGTACTACGCCAGCACCGCGAACCTCAACCACACCCGTCCCAGTTCCATCGCCGCTATCGGAACCACCGATGCCGCTAAACACCAGTACGATATGCATGACTTCACCGACGCTCTCGCCGCAGGCAACATGCCCGCCGTCAGCTTCCTGAAGGCTCCTGCCTATCAGGATGGCCACGCCGGGTACTCCGATCCCATCGACGAGCAGGCCTTCGTCGTCAACACTGTCAACGCCATCGAGAAGTCGCAGTTTTGGTCCAGCACCGCCATCATCATCGCCTACGACGACTCCGACGGCTGGTACGATCACCTCTACAATTTCGTCAACGGCTCCTCCACCACCGCCGATACCCTCTCCGGCGCCGGTGTCTGCATCAGCGCAAGCGCAGCCACCAGTGCCCTTCCCGGCGTAAGCTCCGCCACACTGCACGCACAGGGTCGTTGCGGCTACGGTCCCCGTCTGCCCCTCGTCCTCATCTCCCCCTGGGTCAAGAAGAACATCGTGGATTCCACCATCACCGATCAGACCTCCATCCTCCGCTTCATCGAAGACACCTTTATCTCCGGACAACGTATAGGCCAGGGCTCCTTCGACAGCATCGCAGGCCCCCTGACCAATATGTTCGACTTCAGCAACGGCGCCGCGCCCCCTAACCCGAGCGTAGTCACCCTCGACCCCAAAACTGGCCTCGTCACCAGCGGTAACTAAGCCGCTGATTCACGGAACCGTCACATTTACTCTCTAACGTCAAAGGCACGCACTCATATTCTTAGAGTGCGTGCCTCTTTTTGCCATCTACCCAATCTCGGAGCCGCACGTTGTCCTATCCCACCCGCCGTACCTTCCTACAGCAAACCTCTGCTCTCAGCCTCCTGTACGGCACCCGCCGCGCGTTCCCCCAAATACAAAACACGCCACCATCGATGCCTAACATGGCTCACACCGTCAACCCCAACGCCCCAGACCACACCGTTCCCATGCTCCATCCGCTGGAACTGCCGCCCTTCGTCGACTCCCTCCCACTCCCCGAAACACTCCACCCCATCTCCGGCAAACTCCGCATCACAATGCGCGAAATCCACGCCCAGGTCCATCGTGACCTTCAAGCCACACGCATGTGGAGCTACGGCCCCACCGCTCTCGCTCCGGTCATCGAAGCCAGTAGCGGCCAGCCCCTTCAGATCGAGTGGGTCAACAATCTGCCCACCCGGCACTTCCTCCCCATCGACCACTCCCTCCACGGCTGCGGCCACGATATCCCCGACGTCCGCGCCATCGTCCACCTCCACCGCGCCCGCTGC